>Ga0181363_1000509_pt1 | contig 10804 bp, 4 predicted proteins | sample Fa13NDMLBSN_FD_130109 | JGI IMG/M metagenome (GOLD analysis project Ga0181363, IMG submission 130109) | Freshwater viral communities from Lake Michigan, USA - Fa13.ND.MLB.S.N | ecosystem: Environmental > Aquatic > Freshwater > Lake | place: USA: Michigan | collected 2013-09-23
CCAACCTCATTAATTTATTGTCTACTTCTTCATGGCGGCCTTCGCGCAAAAGAAAAGCTACATGATCGGCAGCTTCTTTAGGCGTCATATCTTTTTTAATTTCTCCACCATCTGATTTGGCAACGACGCCGCCCCTTTCGTATTTCCGGCGGACCTTAACGTGGTCGTGGTTAAAAACGACGTAGTTATGTGTCGGCTCGTCGGTTTGATCACGAGAACCGGCATCAAGATATTTAATTCCTTTAATGCCATGCAAAGCTAAAGCATCCGATGCACCTTGAGACCCAAGATTTCTCGCTAGAAGGTTTTGAATTGATGATCCTGTGTAATCTAAAAATTCATCTGGCCGTTTAAATACAGACGACCATGCAAATCTTTGGCTCGGCGTTTTTGCATTTTTTTTTGCATAGCTTAAAGATTGTTCAATAGCATTCTGCACCATTTCGGAATGTTCACGAATTGGCCTATCCCAATCAAGGAAATGATCTGGATGTGCATTGATATGCACCTCGTACATATGACCCGCAGATTTGGCATATTCTGCTTTTAACAATGCCTCTGCAACGGAGTCTGGAATATTTTCATTATTCCAGATAACGCCGCTAGCTTTACCCAAATCGCCTTCATGCTCATTGATATAATGAGCAGCGAGTACCGATGTTTCAGGGTCATATCCTAATTTTGTAAACGCATTTGCAATTTCTCTTCTTGCCCAATGCGGATGTTCTTCATCACCAATTTTAACATCTCCGGGATGATGGCCGGATAACCTGTCACGATAACTTTTTGCAACATCTTCATTTCCAGCAAAATACAGCCCATGCCCATAAGACTGTGCGCCTTCGCCAGTGCCGATCTTGCTGGTATCAAACTGCTCAAAGTCGTGCGGAGAGCCGTGATAGGCTGTGATGCCTTCATCGTCGGTGAGAGCGCCGCCGTCAGCTTTGCGATCAATAAGCGGCTTCCATGAGCCATCAGGCTGTTCATGCTCAATGTCTTCGGGCGGGACAGATTTTTCAGTCGCTGTAATGTCAGAATATGGAAGATGTTGTAGCGCATCAGTTGGCAATTTACTCACAGGGATACGCAGAAGAGCGCCTTGCCTTTTCTTACCCAACATTTGGTTGGGATGATCTTCAGCATAACGACGACTTTCTTGCGGGTCTTTATGGAACCAAGTTGTCCCTTGAGACGCTTCTGGGTCTAAACCTCCCTTTGCAATAAACGGCAAAAGAGAATGTGCTGTGCCATGATACACATACTTTTCAACTTCTCCGCCGTCAGCCTTAGTTATGTCAGGGTCTGACGGGTCAAACGCGCCTTGATTTCCAATAGCGGACTTAACCTGCGACGGATGGAAAACAATGGTCTCCAAACCCTCACCCGTTTCGGGGTTAAAGCGTCCAGCAACATCGCTGTCTTGCATGTGATAGATGCCATCGTACCCGGCATCTTTCATCTTCTGAATATCTTCGGGATGCAAAGTCATCGGCCACGCAAATGACTTTGAGCCAAATTGCTCTTGAAGCCGAGCTTTCCCTTGCGGGTCGGTTTCATCAACAAACAGCGGCTTCTCTATTTTGACATAGAGGGGCATGACGTTGGCCCCCTCTTTGAACTGGCCTGACCGCTCTATAGTGTTATGCCCCGCAGGCTGTTCTTTTTTGTTAGGTGTCAGCCAAATAGCGGGGCCAGACATCTTCGGGTTAAACCCGCCCGGAATAAATTTGGAAAAGTTTCCCGTAGTGATGTGATAGTGAACCCAAGGGTTGCTTTTGCCGTCAACGGCTGTGCTTTTGCCAAACCATTTTTGGAAGTTCCTTTCGCGGCGCGGGTCGCCGTTCGGAATGTAGCCTTCCACATCGCCGCCGTCAGCTTTCTTCAAACGCGGCAAATCAGAAACGCCTGCCGCATCGTTAATTGATTGAACTTCGTCATCGCTAAGAACGCGATTGACCTTCATGCCGCCGCTGATGATCCAGTTGCCGGTCATGTTTGGGTTTGTCTTGTAGCGATAATGCCCGCCTGCAGGAACTTGATCCGTAATATGTGCCGTTGCTGGCTTTGGACGGCCATCCTTGGTGTATTCCATCCGCGAGTTGGCAACAGATTGCCAATCAACATCATCTGGATGCTCAACCTCTGCCCACACCTGATTGTCAGGACGGTAGTCAGGAGCTTTTAAATCGCGCGAAGATTTCCCGCCAATGTGGGTAGCAACGGGAAGATCGCCTGAATGCCAACCCGGACGATATGCAAGATCGCCAAGTTTGGATTTAACCTTTGTCGGGTCTTTGCCCGGATCGCCAGCTTTTGCTGCAATCCATTTTCCAATCGGGACAGGTGTATCCGCATCCACAAACAACGGAAACAATTGACCCGGCTTGCGAGGGTTTGTTCTGAAAAGTTTGTAAGCCTTGACGGTATTTTTTGGCGGTTCAACAACGCCGCCATCTTCAAAATGTTCGCGGACGTAATGGTCAAACATTAGTCATCCCCGCGAAAAATTGGCTCCCCAGCCTCCGCTGTACGAATGTGAACGCCGGGAATGTTCATAGCCGGATGAAGCGGTGTCATACCGCCGCGAGCATACTCATCATCGCTGCTGCGCTGCGGTTTCACGCGAGGCAGGGCTGATGTTTCTGACGTGACTTCTGTTGGGCGCTGGTACGAACCAATTTTTGGCTGACCAAGCCCTTTACCCGCCTGCCCGCCCCAAACAGGACGATCAAAACCCTTGTTGAGATTGATAATCTCATCAATAGCTTGCGGATGCGTCAGTTCCCCAACCGCATATCGTTTCCAGATATCGCGAGCCGCACGCTGCATCGGAGCAGACTTGTTCTTGAACAGAGTCCGCACCGCTTCCCAAGTAACCGACTGCATTTCAGACGGATGGACACCGCGCATCATTGCGGCCTGACGAACGGCTTCAGCATGCAACGGATAGTCGCCCGTCGCGCCGGTTGATCCGGTCTTCTTCGACGGATCGACGCCCATGATCCACGGGTCGCCTTTTTTCTCTAGCTGCTTCTTAGCCAAGCCAGTCGGTGTCGTGCCAAAGTTCTGATGCACAGCCTTTGCAGACGACCCATGCGGCAGCATTTGGCCGGCGGCAACGGCATGCGTATCAATCACGACGCCATTCGGGTCATTTGGATTGGTGATGACGTTATAGAACTCGCGAACCTTATGATTGTTGCCAATCTTTTCGTTGATGTTCTCAATCGACGGATCGCGATAGATGCCAATAGCCTTTTCAATCGGCAAATAGCTGTTCCACGATGCCGTATCAACCGCAGAGCCAGACTTATTCAGCATCGGGCCAAGGAATTCGCCTGTCGGGCTGACAGCTTGATACTCGCGTGGGTTATGCGCCTCATCAAAAGCGCGAATCCACATCGATGCTTTCTTTTCGCCGTTCTCTTCGCCCAAAACATCGCGCAAAGTTTTACCTTCAAGCTCGTCCCAAGTGACGCCTTTAATGTTTCTGGTCGATTTAATTTGCGGCAGCCCTGCAGCTTTAGGTCCGCTGCCACGCGCAATCTCTGTCATGCCTTTGGTCCACGGCGTATCAAGGTGATGCGTCAGTGTATCCATGACACGTTCTGCAAGCGTGACGTTTTTATCCCACGGAGTCTGCGGAGAAAGCACGGCCATCATGCCGTGCGCGGCTTCAGGCGGCAAACCATGCGCACTTGCATACTGATTGCCAAGTGCGTGCGCCGCGCGATACCAGAAGCGGCTTGTTTGACGCTGTTCGACCGGCGTGCGATCCCACAGAGCCAACAAATTCTTCACATGGAAGTCAGTCAGGCGACGTTCTGCTTCATCAGGCGATGGTGTTGCACCTTCACCTTCTGGGCTCCACATCGCAGGATGCTGTTCATACATACGCGTCGCAATTGCGCGACGGTTTTCGGGCGTATGAGAGCTAGGCGAAATGTCTGTGCGCGTTTCACCCGCTTTCGGTGGACCTTTTTCAGCCTTTACAACCGTTGGCATCGACGCCGAAACGGTGCGCGGGTTAGGTTCACCCGGACTTAACGTGTCTCCGAACGAGACTTCGCCTTCGTGGCCTGCGCCTTGACGGTGGGCTTCTTCGATGAGCTCGCGGAGGCGTGAGAATGACTCTGTCTGAAGATTATTTTTGGATTTTTGTGCGGATGATCCGGGTGATTTGCCGGTCGAAGACCCCTGAATGCCATATTCTGATCCTTTCGATGGAAATGCGACGTGTGTGGGGTAAGCATCAACATCATACTGACCGCCAAGCGCCTGATCGATAGCCTTAGCGATCTTTACGGTCTCTTTTCCACCGTCGCCGCCCGTGATGTCCATGTAGCCTTTGCCGACATCGGTCGAATGACCGAGTGCAAGGCCTTTTTCGTTCAGGTTTTTATAGATTTCATGCACTTCGTCAGGCGAAAGACCCTTTGGAAGGTTTACGCGGACAACACCGGTCTTGAAACTGCCCTCAAATGGCTGCGCAGAAGCGCCCATCATGGAATCCTGATGGAACAATTCGCCCAAACCGTTCATAGCAGGCACGATGTGATCAGGGTTATACGGCTGGAACGTGTAATTTGGGTTGGTATAGCCTTCAAACCCGCCCAGACCCGGCCTGACTTCGCCCTGAATTCCTGTCTGGCGCTGCCAGCGGCTCATAAAATCGCCAATCATGCGGTTTGAAACAGCCGCCTTGGCCTGCGGATGCAGTGCTTCCCACCTCTGCTTGAGATCGGCATCCCACTTTTCACCGGGCGCAACCTCAAAATAGGCTGACGGCGGTTCCTGCGGAGGCTTAGACAGGCTCATCTTCTGCGGACGCGGCTGCGCCATGACAGATTTTGCCACCCCTACAGGATCGGCTTCAGGAGCCGGCGGGACGACCGATAGCGCCTTGGAGACATCACCGCCGTCTGCAAAGCCCGGAGCCGCCTCTGGGGCTGCGCTGGGGGCTCTGCGGCCTATCGTAGGAGCCTTCACGGTCTTGCCGGCAGGAGCAAAAACAGTAGCGGCTGCGGGTATAGCCTCTTCAGGCGTTTGTGCGTTGGTTGCTTCTTGGATTTGATTAACAACCATGCCCGGTGCGGTGACCGGGTTCATAAACCCTAAGCCGGTCCAAATGGCCTTGTTCCGCCCCATGGAACTGCTGACCATATCGGCTCCGCGACGCGCAAGGTTTGCAGCCTTCTCCGGGTCGTCTGTATGCGAGAGGTACTGATCGTACATCTTGCCATACATCACATTCGGATCGGTGATGCTGCCAACTTCACGAGCAAAGCCGGCCAGCTTCGACCACCAGCCGTCATCTGAAGCGTCGGGTTTATCGGCCATAGTACGTCCTTAGCGGTTCGACAGCATGTGATGGATGATTTCCAATGCCTTCATGACTGCAGCATCCTTCTGATGCTTGCTGCCTTCAGCGGAGCCGCCGCGTGCACGACCGCGCTCTTCCAGCTCACGGCGAGCGGCACGAACGTACATTGCAGGATCATCATCACCGGCCATCTGACGCTTTTGGTATTCTTCATAAAGCTTCTGAGACGACTGTCCTGCATACGGGTCTTTGAAAAGACCAGACAGGAAGCCGCCAGCAGGAGATGCTTCTGTAGATGTCGAAGATGCAGCACGAGGACCGGCAGAGCCAGAGCGTCCAGCAGGGGTCGATATAGTTGGAGCGGCAGGAGCCGCAGCCTCTTCTCTGCGCATGCTGTACGGCATGAGCCTGTCGCGAGCGATCATGAGGATCGATGGATCAATAATGCCGGTATACTGACCTTCGCCACCGCCGCGCCGCGCCATCATAGGCAAAGAACCGGCAGGACCGACAGAGCCAAGCCGTTCGCGAAAAGCCGCCGCGCGATCATCATCCGCATCCATATACGGAAGAGGTTCTGGCGGAGAACGAACTTCATCAACGGAAGGACCACCATAAACAGGGAGGCTTGCTAACATTCTTCGTTGTTGCGCCTCTGGATCATACGGCACATTGAAGACATCACTATACTCGCTACCCGGAATAGGAACGCGAGTACGTTCGTCTTGAGATGCAGCAACCTCAGACATTGGCCGCTGACGCTTCCTTGCTTCCGCAAGTGCAAGGGCTCCTGCTGTACTTTGAGCACCCTGTTCGCTCAAATACCCTTTCAATTCATTTGTCATTCTTTCCATCTGGCCGGGATAAGCCTGATCAAAAGTTTGACCACCGTACAATCCCAAACCACCAAGACCAGTCACAGTGACAGGATCGGACAAACGAGGTGAGGGCCGCGTCGGAGCAGGGCGCGGCCCAAACGGAGATGTAGATACGCGAGAAGGCGCAGGCGGTGGCTGGATCGGACGAGAGCCGGCAGGAGGAACTGAAGTTGTCTGCTGAATGTTTGGACGAATTTCAGTAGGAAAAATTGCGCGCAAATCATCAGCGTTTTTGTTCAAAACTTGCGCGTTTGGCGGAATAGCTCTGCCAGCCGGGATTTCAACAATAGCGCCACTTGGCATTTTCACAATTGTGTTCGGGCTTTTCAAAGCAGATTCGAAAAGAGTTTGAGCTTCTGTTCGCATTAAAGCGCGTTGCTTTGGAGAAGATTGGCTCTGAAAAATGTCCATCAATTGTGAAAATTCTGCGCCAAAATTTTTAGACGCGGCACGAGAAGCGCCCGCTGCGCCACGAGAAGAACCATAAGAAGCCATCTTCAAACTCCCGGCATATTAGGGGGCATGATACCGCCCATTGATTGCTGCTCTTCCTCTTGAATGTTTCTCATGGCGGGCTCGATCAGAGGATTAATCAAGCCGGCACTGTACGGGTGCACAGCAACGTTCTGCGCCAAATCAATGAGCTGGATGCGCTCTCTCGATGCGCGGTCTTCAGCCTTCTGATGCAACTCTGCTTCCGCAAAGTGCATGTCGGCCTGCGCCTTTGCCATCTCAACCTGTGCCTTGATCAAATCAGCCTCGCCCTTCATCTGCGAGGACTGAGCACGGGTCTGGGCATCAAGCATGTTGGCATCAGACTTCTTCTGTTCAGCCATCATCTTCGACTGTTTCTCAAGCAGCTCAGGCGGCGGGTTGGCCTGCGCATCCTGCGGAGCAAAGAACTGTTCAGGGTTCGACCAGCCGATAGCCTTCAAGGCTTCCGTATCAACCACCATAGGATCGAACATGCCGGGGTTTGATGCCTGCAACTGCTTCAGGGCCATGATCTTCATCAGGCGCTGCGTGTGGCTTGCCGTATTCGGATCGGCCTGCGGGACCAGCTCGCAGTCGTTCAGAGCCTGCACGAACGTGTTCTCGTCCCAAGGATAGGCAAGCTTGCCCTTCTGCTGCCAGAAGCTCTCAGGGTGCTCCTTGAAGCAACGACGCAGGAGCTGGAACTCTTCAGCCTGCGCTGCATGCATGCGCTTGTGCACGGCATTCAAAATCTTCGTAGCCTGCTCGATCATCGCAAGCGTCGTGCCCACCGGCGCATCCTGCCGGCCTTCGCCAACAGCAAGCTCCGCAGTGCCGCCGACACGCGATCCGGTCTGGACCATGTTATCGACAAGGCCCATCAGGGACGGCGCAGCGCCCGTATTGTAGGGCAGCGGCATGATCGCCTGATTGATTGGCAAGCCACCTGTCTTGACCAGAGCACCGCCGCCGGGAGGAATGCGGAAGATGTTCGTGTTCTGCCGCGCACCCGTGTCGGCCATCAGGAAGCCGGGGAAGTTGGCGTACATGCCAGAGTCCAACAACTCACGCCATGCAGCAGTCACCGCATTCGTCGTGTTGCCAAGGATGTGCAAGAGGCCGATGTCATAAAAACCCATGCCCGGAACAAACGTGTATTTCACGAAGTTCAAACGAGCGACAGGAAGATCGGAGGTGTCCTCATCGTAGTTGCGGACAATCGACAAAATCTCTTTGGTCGAAACGTCAATCGTCACGCGATACGGGATTTCAAGACCAGAAATCTTGCCTTTGTACTTGTGCTCAAAGCCATCGATGTCGAGTTCGCAATAGCACTCGTAAATCTCACGATCACGGTCTTCAGGGTTGAAGCTTTCTTGCGCAATGCCCTGCTGATCGTTCTGCATGCGCTTAACAGCATCAAGCTCTGCAGGCTTTGGCGTAGACAGATCAATGTCGCGATAGACGCCAAGGATTTGCAGACGCTTAACCGTCGAAGGACGCATCATTACCTTATGCGTAATGCGCTTGGCATTGCGCAGATCAGTCGCGCTGTTGTTGACAATCAGATCATTAGCATCAACAGACTCGCTGACAGGCCTGTTGCGCAGCGGACAGAAGTAAATCTTCTTGAAAGAAGTGCCACCAAAACCAAGCATCAACAGCATGCGGTCAGTATCAGGATAATACTCGCTCGCAACCGCTGTCAGGTAATGGTTCAAATCTTTCTCAAGAGCATTCGCAAACGTGTCCTGCTGGATCGTTGATGCATTGGCATCGTTGCGAACCTTAACCGGTCCATCGGTCGGCAGCATCTCGCTGCGTGCATTGGCCTGAAAACGCAAAACTGCTTCAAGAAGAAGCGGATGGCGAACCTTGCTCATGCCTTCAACAGGAGCGCCGTCTGTGGCTCCCTGCAAGCCCGGAAGCTCAACCTTAAGGCCAAGAAGCTTGATGCCTTCAGCGCGGTCCTGAACCCATTCCTTGCGGCTTGTTATGTCGTCATCAATGCCGCGAATTAATTCATTGGCGATGCTGACCAGATTACCTTCGTCAATCTCATCGACAAGATTGCGGAACCATTCGCGCGAACGCTCTGCAGTGTCGTCTTTCTCGCCAATGCCTTTGCCGTTAAGAGAGATCGTCACCGAGCCATCGGGATGTTCAATGCGCAGGATTTCGCCGGCATCTGACGTTTCTATCTCCGGGCCACCTTCATCGATGACGACCTCCAAACCGTCGTCCTCTGCAGCCATAGGGTCTACAGCAGGAAACAATTCGCGGATATTAGGCTTGAGACCCGGCGTCATCGGCATGAGCTAATTCCCTTCGACGGGCAGTTCTTCCATCTCTTTTACAAAGCGACGGATGCCCTCTTGGGCAGCTATAGTATCGTTTTTTGCCATGATTTCATAGTGACGAACGTAATCATATGGAGCCTTGCCCCATACCTCCACGCGAAAGTTGCCAATCCGCTGCGGAGTCGCAGGCCTCAATACGTCAACGATGGCGCTTGCCAGAACCTGTGCCATTTATTCCCCCGATGAACCGTCAGGGCACTATAGCACAAATATTGTCAGACGTTGTACAACGGCGCAGGCGGTGAGCCGTTGAACTGCATCTGAGATTCAATGTCAGCCGTCCACTCAGGGCCACGCACAAGCAAGCCGGTCTCGCGCAAGTGCTTCAGGGTCATGCTGACCGTGTCCACCAAGTCGTCGTTTTTGCCTTTCGGGAATATCTCGCACTGCTTGATGACGTTGTCTGCCCAAGCACGATCAGGCGCATAGATCAGGCCTTCCGCAAACAGGTGCGCAACCGAATGCACACGCGCAAGCTTATCCTGCGATTTCGGATCAACTAGTTGAACTGCGAAGTCTACATGGTTGAAAAGCCTACGCAATTCCTGCGCGACGCTGATGCCGGCGGCTTTGTTTTCAACCAGCAATTTGTCAACCTTGAACTTGCGCATGCTGTCTTCAACCTTGACGACAAGCTCATGCAGCTCAAGCCTTTCCTGCCACGCCCAGAGCATCACAACCTTTGGGTGCTCTTCCGTGTATGTGCGCCTTACAGCACTGACGAGATCACCGTCAGGCGTGATCTGACGCGTCGCAACGGCCACCTGATCGCCACCGCTGAAGATGCCCCAGATGGTCATGGCGCTGAAGTCGTTCTCTGTCTTGGTCGTATAAGCGGTATCAAGCGACGCGATGACATAGTCCAGAGGCGGGAACTTATCGCGCTCCCATAGCTGCCACCAATCGCGCTTGATGACGCCTCCGCCACGCGGAGCCGGTTCCTGCTGATGCTGGCCGGCAGTCGCATACGGACCCATGGCACGCTCATCGCGATCCACAATCTCCAGCGGAAACCGCTCAGGGAATAGAAGCTCCCCGTCCTCTTCACGAGGGTCTTCGTAGCCAAGCTTCGTCGGAGCGGCTCTGACAGGGTCGTAGCGCATGGGCAGCATGATGTGATCGTAGCCCAGCCCCTTGTCGAGGATAACGCCTGAGACATCGTCCTGATGCAGGCGCTGCATGATCACAACGATGGCGCTCTTAATAGGGTTATTGAGGCGCGTCGGGATCGCTTCGAGGAACGTCGTCACCTCAGTCTCTCGCTGCGTCTCAGAGGCCGCAGAATCCACGCTGTGAGGGTCATCGATGATCACCCGGTCACCACGGATACCCGTCAGGCTTGTGATGGCTGTGGCAATCCTAAAACCGCCCACGCTATTCTGGAAGTTAAGCTTCTCGTTCTGATCCTTCGCAAGGCTCACACGGTCGCCCCAACGCTCTTGATACCATTCACCGGTAATCAACTGACGCATGCGCCGGCTGTCGCGGGCAGACAGGTTCTCAACCTTGTGCGCAGCGCAGACGTACCGCAGCCACGGCATGTTCTTTGGCCCCCACTCCCATGCAGGCCAGAACACGTTGGTAATCAGCGATTTCATTGTGCCCGGCGGCACGTTGATCAGCAGCCGATTGTAAGGCGAACCATCAGGCAGCTCATCGCCGTTAGTGATAGCTTCAAGATGCTCGCAAATAAAATCGATATGCCAGCCGTGGATGTAAGGCGATCCCGGCTCGATCACATGCCAAGCCTGCCGAATAAACTCAGCAAG
>Ga0181363_1000510_pt1 | contig 10782 bp, 23 predicted proteins | sample Fa13NDMLBSN_FD_130109 | JGI IMG/M metagenome (GOLD analysis project Ga0181363, IMG submission 130109) | Freshwater viral communities from Lake Michigan, USA - Fa13.ND.MLB.S.N | ecosystem: Environmental > Aquatic > Freshwater > Lake | place: USA: Michigan | collected 2013-09-23
TAGATAAATTTTAAACCTATAAGCTATGAAACAAACGGCAGAACAAATGACAGTGCATCTTAAGGCACTATTTGATTGAAGTACATAAGAAAAACCAATGGATGTATAATATAGTGCTATTTAGTGCTCTTTTTAATACGGAGCAAAGCCAAACTAACCTTTAAATCAGAATAAGATGGAAATAAACATTGAAAAGTGGGGTGAAGATAATTGGTATTTTCTACCTACATTTTGTTATCATAAAAGATGGAAAATTTTAACATTTCATTTTTTAAAATTCACATTTGAAATTTGTTTTTAACCTTTAAATCAGAATAATATGAAACAAACAGCAGTAGAGTGGTTGGTTGATGAATTAATACTAGAGGGTTTTAATGTTCCTAAAGTTTTTTATGACAAAGCCAAAGCAATGGAACGGCAACAAATTATGTCCGCATTTACTCAAGGTGATATTTTCGGAGCAGATTATTATGACGGAGTAAATATAACTGAAGAGAATTACTATAACAAAACCTTTAAATCAGAATAAGATGATAAAAGAATTTGTACCCTATGAATTGTCAGTTAAACTAAAATCACTTGGATTTGATGAAAAGTGTTTTTGTAATTGGGAAGAGAGTTGGTCACCGGAACCAGAACACGAGATTAGAATGGTTCTGACAACTGACCAGACATGGTTAAGACCCGGATGGGTACGTGCACCAACATTCTCACAAGCATTTAGATGGTTATATCAAAGATTAAGTATTGAAAATGGTACAATGCCTTTAGATACTGAATCTCAACAGTTATTATTAAAAGAATTAATAGACAAAGTGTCATCTAAACACTTGTTGGTATAGTTTTTGTAGTGTATATAGTATGAAAACATACATATACATACTTAGACATCCTGAAACTTTTGAAGTGAAGTATGTTGGCAAAACTAATAATATAAAAAGAAGATTTGCTCAACATAAAAGTAAAAAGTATTTGGAAAAAACAGGAAGTAAAAAATTAGCTTCTTGGATACTTAAACTATTGTCAAATGACCTACTTCCTATAATAGAAATTATTGAGGAATGTGAAGATAATTGGGCAGAAAGAGAAAAGTATTGGATTGCTTATTACTCCAACACCAATCTTCTCTGTAATTTATCAGAGGGAGGTGAAGGAGTAGGTCATAATGATTCTACTAAAAGTAAAATTAAAAATACTTTACTTGGTAGAAAAAGAACTAATGAAGAAAAACAAGCAATATCTAAAGGAATGTCAGGTAAAAAAAGAGGCAAATACAGTACTTCTGAAGGTCATAAAAAAAGATATGAAAATCCTGAAGAAAGAAAAAAATGTGGTGTAAAGCTTAGAAAGAAAGTAGGACAATATGATTTAGAAAACAATTTAATACAAGAGTTTGAATCTTTGAGAGAAGCATCAAGACAACTTAATATAGATTGTGGTTCTATTTCTAAATGTTGTAGGGGTATAAGATATGAGTCTATTAATGGGTTTATATTTAAATATCATTAAATCTTACGAAGAAGCAGAATTAGCCTGTATTAAAAAATTAATTGAAATAGTAAAAAAGAAATAATATGAAATACGCAAAAGAACTCAAGAAATTTATTGGTGATTATGTTAAGTATGATGAATGGGGTTGGGCACCATATTTAGATAATAAAAAACAATTTAAAAAAGATTAACTATGACACAAAATCAATGGATTCAAAAAATTGCTGCAGGTTTAAGAAAAATGGATAAAAAACCTGATTATCTATTATTAAATGACCCACCATATACTTTCGAAAATATCTGTGATATAAATACAATTACAACATCATTAGGAGTAACAAGCGGATATGATGGAGATTCATTTACTGTATTTCCTTGTTGGACTAATGATGGTGATTATTCAAGAGAAGTTTATTTATTTCAACGAGGTTATACAGAATATCCAATCACTTAAACTAAAATAAATTATGAGAGACCATTCATTTCAAATAACAAAAAAGCAATACGACTATTTACTACCAGTTTTAGGAAATTGTGGTAGCAAACTCCTTTAATTCCTGAGATTGAGAAGGCTTTTAATGCTGGTAGTGAAAGAGGTGAGCATGGGTATGGTAATGCTAACAATAAACAAGACTACATTTCAAATTTAAAACTTGATATATGAAATACGCAAAAGCAGAACTTGCTTGCTTAGTTACATTAATAAAAATAGTAAAACAAAACAATGAAAAACGTACATTTAATACCAACAGACAAGCCAAGTAGATTAACCCTTAGAGTAAAAACAAATGAATTAATACATTCATACAAAGTATTTGCTAATAATGGGGTTGAAATAAATATCAATCAAAACATATACATCACTAATGATGAAGAAATTAAAGAAGGAGATTGTTATATTTATTTAGGTCAAATAAATAAAAGAATAAGAAAAAATACAAGTGCAGAATATCCATATCCTCATTATCAAAAAATCATCCTAACAGATAATAAAGACCTAATCAAAGATGATGTACAAGCCATTGATGATACTTTCATTGAATGGTTTGTTGAGAACCCAAGTTGTGAGGAAGTTAAGATTGAAGATTATGGGAATTTATATAATTTTAGATATTTAATCCTCATTCCACGAGAAGAAACTAAAACAACAAATGATGTGGATATCAATCAAAGGTCGTATAGTGAAGAAGATGTTAAAAAAATGTTACATATGTGTTGTGATGTTTTAGAGAACAACAAAAAATCTTTTTGGAATATAGATGGGTTAGTTGATGAAATTGTATTAACATTTAAACAACAAGAACAATGAAAGTAAGTAAACTAAGAAAGTTAATACTTGCTCAAAAGGTTAAGCCACTAACGGATGCTGAGCTCAAGAAGCTGAGACTTAATGCATATAAACCAGTAAAATGAAAGCAAAAATAAAAATTGAAGCAGAAATTGAGTTTGATGAGGATACTTGGTATTCACATAGTGATGAAGAAGAATTAGAGTGGTTTACTTCACTACTAAATGATAAAGAAAACACTATGCTTATCCTACATTCTAATGATGTTGGTGATACAATAGGTCAGACATATAATTTCAAATGGGAAATAATAAGAGAACAATGACATTTGATGACTTAAAAGTAGGTGACAGAGTTAAAACTAGATACAGTGGTTGGGCTACAGTAACTCAAGTGGGTTGTTATGGTGGAAAGATGATTAAGCTTAATTGTGATGAGAGAAAATGGTGTTGTCCTTATTTTTATGAAAGTGAATTAGATTTAAAACAAAAAGAAGATGAAAGCAAAATTAACATTCAATCTACCTGAAGATCAAGCAGAATTTGATTTTGCCACACAAGGTGGAAACATGTATGCAGCTCTATGGGATATATCTCAGGAGCTAAGAACATTATGGAAGTATGAAGAGCTTAGTGAGGAAGAGTGGAAGATGGTAGAGAGAATTAGGGATAAGTTCTATGAAATACTTGGTGATCATCAAATTAGTTTAGATAAATGAGTCTGGTAGAAAAAGTTACCAGAAAATCACTTAAAATAAGACCATCAGGAAGAAGTACAGATTTTATTTCACCTAGTTTTGGTCACGGGTGTCTTTATAACTGTAGTTACTGTTACATGAAGAGACATAAGCCCGAAGGATTATCTATAGCTACTAATACTATGGATATCCTGACAGAAATTAATTCACATGTTTGGTTTGCTGATGTAGAGAAGCCTAATCAGACAGGAGAGTTTATTACTTATGACATCTCTTGTAATGAAGACTTTGCTCTACATGCTAAGTATCATGACTGGAAAACAATCTTTGCATTCTTTAGAGATCACCCACTTGCTATGGGTTCATTTGCTACTAAGTGTGTAAATGAAAAGCTATTATCATTTAATCCTAATAGAAAAGTAAGAATCCGGTTTAGTTTAATGCCTCAAACTTATGCAGATTTTTTAGAACCAAATACTAGTTCTATTAATGATCGGCTTTGGGCAGTAAAAGATTTCATAGATGCAGGTTATGATGTACACTTAAACTTTAGCCCAGTTATTATTACCCCGGGATGGTTAGCAGAATATGAAAAGTTATTTGAAAAAATAAACAGGTTTGCTAAAGAACACAAATGGAATGATGGTTCTGTAAAAGCTGAAGTAATATTTCTTACACATAATAAAGATAAACATGAGTATAATGAAAAGAATAAGATCATGGGTGAAGAATTACTTTGGACACCCAGCATACAGGAATCCAAAGAATCCCAGTATGGAGGAAAGAACATTAGGTATGCACAAGGATGTAAATCAAATTACATTAAACAATTTACAGAGTTACATGATGCCATTATTCCATGGAACACTATTAGATATATATTTTAGAATGGAAACACAAGAGATTAAAAAATTAGTTGCAGCAATTGCTGAAGAACATTATAATATTACAGATGGTGTAGATGGTAATCTAAACTATCTGTGGTATATGTATCATAAAGGAACTAAGAAAGATGAGTTCCGGCCTTTTGTATATATGGCTGAGTTAATGTTGTTAAAGAAGTATAATTATATCACAACAACAGAGGTGCAAAATGTAGTGGGAATGATGAAGTCAGATGATAAAGATAATCTTCACATGGCAACATTAACAATTAAGAACCTGAGAGAATTAAGAATCAAAGAACATGGAATTTATTCAAAGAGCAATGAAGCATATAAAGATTTAAATTATACATATGCTTTTGATGTATTGAATCATACTGTGTTTTTACAAACAATGGCAGAAAAATGACAGAAGAAGATTTAATAAACCTTGCTTTTGATAAAGTAGATATAACCAATGATGAAAGTCAAAATGGTTATGATTACTATTACTACCACAAAGAAGTAGTTCCAAATTTAGCTTTGCACAGTACAGATAGTGATGATGTAAAAGATAATAATTGGCAGCTTAAATGTTTTGAAATACCCTCAATAAAAATTAATACTCCAGAAGAGTATTTAAGATTTATTGATGCTGTTAATCCAAGAATGTATTAATTATGTTTACTGGCAGGTTTATAAAGAAAAACGGCAAACTGATATTTAATAGTTCACAAGATAGATTATCATATGAGATATTTGTTGACAAAATTAAAGAAGGTCAGATCGTAGAGATGTATATAGATCTTGTAGGAGCAGATCATAGTAAAGCACAACTTGCAAAAGTACATGCTTGTATTAGAGAAATAGCAAAAGAATCAGGATATACTTTTGATGAAGTAAAAGTAATAGTTAAAGATGCATCAGGTTTATCTGGTAAATCATTTGCTGATTGTAGCAGAGATGATTTAATGCTTGCAATAGAATCTTGTGTACAAATAGGAAGAGAGCAGTTTAATTTGAATCTTGGGTAGGTTCTACATAACCTTCATCCCCTGGTTCTAGAATTTCTTTTTCATTATAAAGATTTTCATCAGTTGCTCTTTTTTCTATTTCAGCAAGAAGAAGAATAATAGTATAAAAAGCTCTTTGAAGATCATCAAGGTCTTCGTATTTTTGAGTCATTATTGACTTAAAGTACTCTTCTCCTTTTTCTACAACATTCATTTGTTGCAATATTGTGAAAGAAGCAGCTTTAGCCATTAAGTAATAACTTTTGTTGACTTTGATGTCTAAAATTGCATCGTCTTTTAATTCTTTTGCTTTTATCATGATTTTAATTTTGTATCAAAAATAAGAAAAAATGAAAATAGAACCTGAAATTGAAGAAATTAAACAAAAATTATTTGATAAACTTGAACCTAGTGGTTGGGGTAGAATTTTTAAATCTTTTATATTTAGTTCTGAGTTTACTGACATTTTAAATAAACTTTATAAATTAAGTACGGAAGGTAAAAGATTTACTCCACCATTAAAACAAGTATTTAGAGCATTTGAAGAATGCCCATATGACAAATTACAAGTTGTAATGATTGGTCAAGATCCATATCCACAGTTAGGAGTTGCAGATGGTATTGCTTTTAGTTGTAGTAATACTAAAAAAGAACAACCTTCTTTAAGATTTATTCTAGATGAAGCCCAGAAAATGTATCCTTTTTATGATAGACCTCTGGACTTAGCTAGATGGTCTAATCAAGGTGTATTAATGTTAAATACAGCTCTTACAGTTGAGGTGGATAAAATTGGTAGCCATTATGATATATGGAAACCATTCACTGCTTATTTATTGGATTGGTTAAACAATTATAACACAGGATTAGTATATGTATACATGGGTAAAAAAGCTGAAGAATGGTCTGAACTTACTGGGGATAATAACTATAAGTTTTTTGTTAAACATCCTGCTTCTGCTGCTTATAATGGCTCTAAATGGGATAGTAATGATATATTTACTAAGATACATCATCTAGTAAAAGAATCTAGTGGTAATACAATACATTGGTAGTATGGAAGATATATTTCTAAAATTGGTTAGGGAGAATATAACTCCAAATAGTTATTACATATTACATTGTATAAAAAATGGTATAATTCCTTGTTCTTTTGTAAATAAAGATTTAGAAATTAGAAGATTAATTTCTGAAAATTGGTTGAATGAAGACTTGGTATTAACAGATAAAAGCATTATCTTTACTACGGAGATTGACGGATATTTTAAGAAGTCAAAGAAGAAAACATCTAAAGATTTAATGGGTCATAATTTTATGCAAAACATAGAGGCATATGTAACTATATTTCCTAATAAGAAACTATCTTCTGGAAAATATGCAAGAGTGCCTGCTAAGAATCTTGAGAATGCATTTAGATGGTTCTTTGAAATGTATGATTATAGTTGGGAAACTATATTTGCAGCAACACAAAAATATGTCTTAGAATATGAATCTAAAAACTATGAATACATGAGAACTGCTCAATACTTTTTGAGAAAGCAAAATGTAGACAAAAGTTGGGATTCAGATTTAGCAACGTACTGTGAATTCTTAAAAGATAATCCAGATGATGACGTAGTTTTGTTTCCTGATCTTATTGTATAATTAAAAGTAAAAATCTATGGGGAAGTTATTTGATGGTGCACGACCATTACTACCAGTTAGTGAAAGAGATGGTCTTGAAAAAGGTTTAATTAAAATGAAGGCAAGAAGAGAAGGTAAGATACCATCTCTTATTAGTGCTTGGCCAAAATTTAATGATGCTTTTTGTGATGGTCTAGAATGGAAAACAATTACAGTAATTGGTGCAAGACCTGGAATAGGTAAGACCCTTTTTGCGGAACAGCTGGTTTCTGACATCATTGAAAAAAATCCAGATCAAGACTTTAGAGTTTTAAAGTTTCAAATGGAAATGGTGGATGAAACAAGTGCCATAAGAAGATTTGGTATGATTACAGGTGCTGATTATAACACATTAATGAGTAAGGGTGGTAAACTTGTGGACAGAAAGATATTTGAAAAATGTGTTGAATATTATCATGAAAGTGCTGGTAGTGATTTAGTAAATGTAGTTTATGATACTTGTACTGTGAAAGAGATGTGTGCTACAATTCATCATGAATTTGAAAAGTACAAAAAAGAAGATGGGAAATACAGAAACATGCTTGTTACTATAGATCACTCAGCATTATTTAAGAATGATACTGGACAAAAGGACAAATTTGAAATGTTAGGTGCTCTTGGTGAAGCATTAACTTATATGAAAAAAAACTATCCTGTAGCTTTTGTAATTCTAAGTCAATTAAATAGAAATATAGATGATACTAAAAGACAGGTAGAAGGTACATATGGAAATTATGTTCTTGATTCTGATATTTATGGTTCTGATGCATTATTACAACATGCTGATGTAGTAATTGGTATTAATAAACCTGCTACAAGAAAAATAAATAAATATGGTCCAGAAAAGTTTTTGATTGAAGATCCTGAAACATTGGTTTTCCATTTCTTAAAATCTAGAAATGGTCTTACAAGAATTAGTTTCTTTAAACTAGACAGAACTATTATGAGAATAGTAGAGATGCAATCTCCAGCCAGAGAAGTTGCACAGAAAATCCAAGTAAATTAATTAATATGAATAACAACAATCTAAGAAAAGAAAAAGAGAGGGAATTCTATATGGATCATATGAATACCTTCAAAGCAATTGGACTTGCTGATCCGTTCTTTACAATCAAAACTGCTTTTTATAAAAAGGGTAAGTTTGGTAGACAATCACAATTTTTTGAGTGGGAACTAAAGAAAGGTGAAGATATCTATATTGAGTTTTACGAAAACACATATGACAATGATGGTAGAAGTACTGGAATAGAACCTATGTTAGCAGAACGTCAATTGTTTAAACTAAAGTATAATCCATATTTTCATGAAGAATATGATGTTACTGAGACAGTTGATCCAGACGGTAAAATTGATAGAAAATACCTTATACCTGTAAATGAAATGGTAGCAGTTCTTTCTAATGGGCAAGAAATTAGTTATGCTCTTTATGAGAAAAGAAAAGAAGAAGCAGCTTTAGAAATTCCACAGCTACAAAGTACACTAAGTATCTTTCCTGATTTTGAAGAGGAGTTTGCTCCTAAAACTAATGAAACAAGTAATGAAGTATCTGAAATCTTATTGGAAATTGCAGAGAACTTTAAAAAACTTGCAACAGCTTTAAAAGGTAAATAATATGAGTATAGTACTTCCAACTAAAAAAGTTAAGGCAGAAAGAGTAAATCCTAAAAGAATTGTGATTTATTCAAAGCCAAAGACTGGTAAAACAACTGCATATGCAGGATTAGAAGACAATCTGATTATTGATTTAGAAAATGGTGCTGATTATGTAGAAGCTCTTAAAGTAAAAGTAAGTAGTTTACAAGAGTTATTGGATACTGGTAAAGCAATTAAAGCAGCTGGTAATCCATATAAGTATATTACTATTGATACTGTTACTGCATTAGAAGATATGATTATGCCGTTAGCAATAAAGTTGTACAGACAAACTCCAATGGGTAAAAACTATGATGGGGACAATGTAACAACTTTACCAAATGGTGCTGGATATTTATATATTCGGCAAGCATTCTTTCAAGTTTTAGATTTTATTGATACCTTAGCTCCTACTATTATTCTATCAGGTCACATTAAAGACAAAGTGGTGGATGATAAAGGTGAAATGGTTATGTCTGCAAACATAGACCTAACTGGTAAAATTAAATCTTTAATTTGTGCAAATGCAGATGCTATTGGGTACATGTACAGAAAAGGTAATCAAACTATTTTGTCTTTCAAGACAAATGAAGAAGTTACTTGTGGTGCAAGACCAGAGCATTTACGTAACGAAGAAATAGTAATTTCTGAGATGATTGATGGTGTTCTAAAGACATCATGGGAAAAAGTTTTTGTTTAATAATTTAAAAAGTAAAGTAAAATGGCTTTAAGTACAGAAGATCTTGGTGGAGGAAGTAGTAGTCTACCAAAAACAATTAATCCGGGTAACAAGGTATTAAAAATTAATAGCCTTGAGTTAGAAGATTTCAAATTTATAGGTGGTGCATACCATTTGATTTTGCATGTAGAAACTGAACCTATTGATGGTTTTGAAGGTTTTGCAATTGATAAAGATAATCCTGAAAAGGGTCATTATGCAGGTCAGATTGGTAAAGTAAAAGCATCACAGTATGCATTTGCAGATGGTGAGACTAAATCTGGTATTAAAATTCAAAGAGATAGGTCAATCTTGATCTTTTTACAGAATTTCTGTAAAACTTTGGGTATCAATGAGTGGATGCAAGCTCAACATAATAAGCATGAAACTATTGAAGATTTCATTGCTGCATTTAATAAAACTGCACCATTTAAAGATAAATATCTAGAATTCTGTATTGCCGGTAAAGAATATGTTGGTAAAACAGGATATACTAATTATGATATGTGGTTGCCAAAAGCAGAAAATGGAAAGTATGCATTTGGTGAAGTAGAAGAAGGGAAAGTAATTAGATATGATGAAGAAAAACATCTTAAGAAATTAGATGTAAAACCTGTAGACAAGTTTGGTGATGATGAAGATGATTTTTCTACACCAAGCAAAAAGTCTTCAGACTTTAGCTTAGATTAACAACTCTTATATAAAGGGGAGTTATTCTAGCTCCCCTTTATTTATTAAATCGGGTTGCTATGATTTCTACAAAAAATTTAATATATGATTTAGCTGATGTCCCAAGAGAATGGGTCTTTGAACACTATCTTAATCTTACAGAAAAACTTACAGGTCAAGATATTAAAATGAAGTCAGTGTTTAATACACGGGAGAAAACTCCTTCTATGTGTATTTATATTGACAGGAATAATATCTATAGATTTAAAGATTTTTCTTCAGGTAATGGTGGTGATGGACTTACTTTAGTCCAAAATCTATTTAATTTATCCAGTAGAGGTGCGGCAAGTTATAAGATAATTGAAGATTATAATCAATTTGTTTTGAATAATGACCATAATCCAATAAGATCTTACAGACAACACAGTAAATTTAAAGTTACTGATTATGAAATGCGGCACTGGAATACTCTTGATCAAAAATATTGGATGGGATATCACATTGGTTCTAGGTTGTTATCTAGATATAATGTTGTTCCACTAGAATATTATGTGATGACAAAGACAGATGAAAATGATGTTGTGTCAAGTATAACTATCAGGGGTAACTATATTTATGGGTATTTTAAAGAAGATGGGACACTCTATAAGATTTATCAGCCAAAGGTTAAAGAAAGTAAATTTATCAAGGTAAGAGATTATATACAAGGTACAGAACAATTAGTATTTGATAAACCTTATTTGATAATTACA
>Ga0181363_1000511_pt1 | contig 10779 bp, 11 predicted proteins | sample Fa13NDMLBSN_FD_130109 | JGI IMG/M metagenome (GOLD analysis project Ga0181363, IMG submission 130109) | Freshwater viral communities from Lake Michigan, USA - Fa13.ND.MLB.S.N | ecosystem: Environmental > Aquatic > Freshwater > Lake | place: USA: Michigan | collected 2013-09-23
GATATACGTTGCGCCCAAGGGATAGTTGCGCAAGCCTGAATCAAGCCACGCAGAACGCTCCATAGAGCCGTAGTACCAGATGTCTTCAAGGTAATTGTAAATAACGTACCTGTCTACGGTATTACTGTTGGCGGAGCAATAAAACCACCAAGCCTCGTTAAAGCCTTCATTGGTTCCCGCAAATACTTGGGATGCCTGCGTCAAGTTAATGTCGCTAAAGACGTACTGACGGAGATCGCAACGCAGAGTCTGCACACGGCCATCATATTTGTAGAACTTGTCTACGCCCATCCAATAGACCACGCCGGAAGCCAAACAGACTGCATTTGGGCCGATGATTGAGACATTGTCGCCAAGTAATTGAGAAGCCCAAACCACGGGTGGGCCTACGTACTGAAGCGAATAAAGGGCGGAGTCCGTAAACACCACGATCTCTTGACGGGCTTGGATAGAGGTAACAATCTCCGAGCCGTGCGACAACTGCAAGCTACCAGCTTGATTTGTAGGCGCAGGAGTCCAAACAAGAGGGTTTTCTTGATCCGACCAGCGAATTAGCATGGGGTTTAGGGTAGATGAACTGTAGTCATCACAGCCAAATGCAAACACAAATCGGCTTGCGTCAGACACAAACACAGATAAAACCACCGAAGGTACATCTGCGTCTGCACCCACAATACTAGACACTAAAACTGCACGGGTGTTTAAACCATTGGTTTGATCCCAATAGTACAAAGCACCGCCACGAGGGGCAAGCAGTAAGTCCTCGCCAAAGTTGGATTGACTCCACAGGCGCAGGGAAGATGTAGATCCTCCACCCGTACCCCATAGGCCAGCACCCCAAGGGCCAGCGCCCCAACCTGTTAGTGGAACTGCGTACTCAGGGCCAACGTTAATTTGATATGCGGCAACAACAGAAGCACCACCCGTAGCTCCTGCGGCAATAACAATCGGTGTTGTGACGGTGTATGAGTTTGCGTCAATAACTGTAATTTGAAACTCTGCGTTGTACGTAGTTGCGTACGCTCCCGTTGCACCACTGAACGTCACAAAGTCGCCCGTTACAGCGCCGTGGGCAGTATCCGTCACGGTTACGGTTGTTGTGCCGTCGCCTAAAAAAGGATTATTGTTAATTGTGCTACTTGCACGAATGGGCGTAATGTCGTTGTATGACCCACCGGATTCAATGTAGAACTTTAAGTTAGTGCCCACACCTACAAGGTTAGCACCGCCAAGGGTTACCCAATTCCACAATGAGCGGCATACACCCTCATAAACCTCGTCAGAGATGCGAGTCCAACCGCCAATCTTTTCAGGGGTTCCTGCACGGAAACGCACCTTCTCAGACTCATACCATCCACCAGCCGCATTTGTGCCGGAATTAACAGACCCTAAAGCCTCGGATGCGTACCGTGTGTTTTCTCGGTTAACCCCCGGACGAAATAGAATCTTTTTTAGCGGCATTGGCGACCTTTATTTGCTGGCAACGCCTTTGGTCTTCTCAAAAGAACGCATACCGGCAATGCCCAAGATGCCTGATAATATCACCCAAAGCTGGTCTGCGTCTAGTACCGGAGGGGGATCCATGCCAACCGGAACCCAACCCATAGCCTGCAAGTATTTCCAACACCACTGAAACAGTGGATAGAGCAGAAACTGATACCCCATAGCCGCTACACCAATCCAACCGATGGCAGGTCGCCAGCCACTGACAAACACGCTAGATGACGCAGCTTCAATCTTGTTGACCTCAATCTGCGCTAGGTCTGTAGCTTGGTCAATGCGCTTCTCTTCAAGATCAAGCTTACGCTGCTCGATCTCCATCTCCATTTTTTCTTTGTCGGTGGTGATTAGGTCGCCTGCAACCTTGCCGACAGCTTCAATAATTGATCCAACGGCAAGCAAGCTCATTTCAAACCTTTCAGTGTGCGGTTTAGCCAGCCCTTGAGGAACTTGACCTGCACGGGGTTTTTGTTGCATATCTCAACGTAGCGGGCGATCTTTGCCAAGGCGTAGGATTCTTTGAACCGCTGACCGTCCGTAACTTGGTTGAGTTTTTCTACGGTCTTAGCGCCAATGCCGCCGTCAGGGGTAGCACCAACAATCAACTGAGCCAGCTTGACCGCCATACCCATGCCAGCATTTACGCCAAAGTTAAAGATAGTATTGGCTACCTCTTGATTGGAAATTTCATTGCCACGCATCTTGTCCCAAAACTCAACGCGGTAGAACTCACGCACCATAGGGGTCAAGGAACCACCAAACTCTTTTTTATCGACAAGCGCCCAGCCATTCCACTGTGGGTTCTTGTTACGGGCAATACCTGCATAGGTCATGCCCCCTGTGTCGCCGGGAACTTCGTGAAGGACGTAACCACCCTCGTCTCTAATCATTTGCTCAAAAGCAGGTTCAAACTGAGCCATTAGTTACCTCGTTTAATTAGCATCGTTGCTGAAATCTCCATCATTGAGATGATGTGTTCTAAGTTGTCAGGTTGTTTTTCCCACCCTGCTGTAATTTGTCCAATAAATCGAGTGCGATCAGGCGGGACAGATATACGGCAGGTATAACCAACTCCTTGCGCTATGTACCAAATACCCAACTCACTCTGTGGTCGCAAGTATTGACCGCAAGGTATATCCCCTGCCATTAGCTTTACAACATCATTGTTGTTTGCTTGGTTGGCTGTAAACAGCCCAACATCCAAGCCTTCTAACTCCTTACTGCGCCCATCTTTTGTATACAGCCTGTACAGAATCCGAGTACCCAATATGGGGTTGACCTTAAAGATAGCCACAAACTTAGCGTCTGTTTGTTTAAAGAGTACAGAAGCGGCATCATCAGTTCTTTCCTCGTTGATGCTTGGCATCTTCTTTTGCTCTTGATACGCGGATATTAAAAACGATTGGTTTTGCCAAAACATATACCCCGAAAACGCAACAACCCCCATGACAAGGACTGCAAATAATTTGAATGGGCTGTCTACGTAGCCAAGCACCTTATCCAACACAGAGTTAGGGTTTAGTTTTTCATCAGCCATATAAACTCCAACTCCATGCAATCATGTACGTGCCAAAAATGACGAAGGCCACTATACAGGCCGCCGCAATGAATGCTTCAGCCCAATCCCACATGGCTATGCTACCTGAATTTGAGCAAAACGTTCTGGCGTGGCTTGATACCCAAACATCCAGAGAACCCTTGACGTATTGCCCTCAACAGTTGTTACGTAGTGCGGTATGGCAGAAGCCAAATAGCAATGAAGATCGCCAACCTCGATGTCAATATGCGCATCTCCAACATACAATTTGCCGCCAGCATCTGCGCTACGCGTCATGATGTTACACCTTAGAACCTCGCCGTTTGGTTCTTTTGGGTCTTGATGAAGATACACATCACCACCGGGAAAAGTGCAACTCACAACCACGCCATCTCGTCCTGCGCCAGCTACGCTTTTGGGTAAATCCTGCAACTCCAAAGTTTCAGTGATTTGTTTAAACGTATCATGCACGGGTGTTGGATACTCAAAACGATCCCCATAGTTGCGTGTTGTAAATCGTTTTGCATAACTCCAGCCAGACCCGGAACTAATGCCCTGATCTAGCCAGCGGTTTTCTACACCCAAATCTACCCAATCATTTAACTGAGCACAAAGTTCTGGGCTGGCAAAACGTTTAATCACAACTACTGTCATTTAAGACTTACTCATAACACTGTTGGTAAATTCCAAAGAACTGTTTAACTCTACAAGCGGGAACTGTTCAATCAAAGCTTCTGCCTCTGCTTCTGTAATGTTTTGTGGCGCAATGTCATCTACGTCATCGCCATCACGAATTGCGTGAATGCAACACAAAACACAGTCATTTTCCAACGCCACAAATTCATGCATTGTTTCTTTAGGGGTGACAATTAAAGTAGGGGCCACATACGTTGTTTCTTTGTCTTTGGCTTTCATCACCACGCTTCCCTTGGATAGCAATGTGATGTGGTCAAACGTGTGCGTGTGGCTGTGAACGTGGTCGCCAGAAAAATACAAATGCATCATTTTGACAAACACATTGTCAACTAGGCGAATGTCGGTCTGTACGCTCATATACGGGCCACTCCAATCTTAACTGTGACTTGGTTCTCAGGTGATTCAGGTACATAAAACACAAACGGATACTCAGGCTGCTGGCTGATGGTCATTAACGCGGCGGCGTATTCTTGCCATTTAATCTGTTCATTCAATGAAAGTTGCAGAATTAACGGAAGTTTTTCGTTGTATTCTTGTAGTTTTTTGGCAACCAAAATAATTGCGCCTTGTAGATACCGAGGTCTACGTTCTGCAACTTCTTCTGCGGTTGCTGACACAACATCAAACTGACGCATCCAAAACCCAATCTCTTGATCAAACACGGGTGTTTTTTCTACCAAATTTTCTGTTGGTTTTTGCGCAACTATAGGCATGTGGCAAGCCACATACGTTTTGCCGTCAAGCTCACCGCCCTGCCAAACTTCAGGAACGTTGTATGAATTTTGGCTCATAACCCAAACTCTTGGGTTTACGGGGTATTCAACAACTACACCGTTTTCAATGATTGCGTAATGTTGGTACATAGTTTTAAGTAATGGTTGTTTTGGGGGTCATGGTTATAGGATCGCCAACATCTGGGTTAGTAGTGGTAGATGAGTTGTTTGTGCCTACGGAACTAATACTTGTAGAACTACCGGGGGTGACTACCGAGCCGCTAGATGTGCTGTTAATCGTAGCATTAGCATCAGATACAGTCATTGACATACTTGAGCCATTTACATTGGAATATGTGTTATTTGATAAACCACCCGTCAATGGCATGTTAATAATAAAAGTGCCCCTTTGCGCAACGTTAGTGGAATTTAAATAACATGCAACAAACACACCGCTGGCGTTTGCGTAAATGCTGTTTGCTGATTCATTTCTACTAAAATGAGTAATTGGGCAAACAGACCCGCTTGTAAATTGGAATTTTTTAGACCAATAAACTGCGCCCGTAGAAGCGTTAATAGCAATTACAACTACAGCATCTAAATCTGTGCCAAGATTATTAAATCGTGTGGCGGCATAGTAATAACCGTTGTAATATGCGCAACCCCATATATTGCGAACATTACTTCTTGGAAAACCATAGTTTGATAATGTATTTCGGGTATATGTAGTATACCCAGAGTTGGTAATTAACCAACCATCACTAACCAGAAAAAACATAGAGTTGTCGGATAAATTTATTGCGGCTGCGTTTGCTTGATAGCTTGTTATCTGACGTGGCGTAAATCCTGTAGTATTTGCATTTGGTACTACGTAGAAACGAGTCTCCCCACTCAATCCGGTTGTTACAAGAAACTGATTATCCGACCGCACAAGAACGGACAAAAAAGAAGTGCCGTCTGGTTGTTGCTGACGCTGAATAACAGTTGTGGCAGTATTTACGCCCGTAGAATCATATTTAATTAGTACAGGTCGATAACCGCCCTTGCCAAAATTTCCAAGCCGACCAAACAATACACCGCTCGTAGAGTCAGTTGCCGCCCATTGGCTATTGCCGGGCTGGTTGACGGGGATGAGCATTCCGGTTCCGCTCGCCCAAGCCAACGCAGATGTTGTAGTTTGGTTAACCAAATTATGTCTAGAGTCCCAATATATTGGGACGCGGAAACTTGAAGTATTGGAATTACCCGCAGAACTTCCCCAATTGCCGCTGTTGTAGTATGAAGCGCCACCATATGATTTAGACGCGGAAGCATTAACTTGTGTGCCGTCTGGATTAACGTACATAAAAGAACCACCCGCTGGAGTGGCAGATGTTCCATATGTAACTACGTTAATGGCAGATACTCCGTTTGCAGCTACAAAATAGCTGCGTGTAATAATAACGCCGTTATTACCATCACCTGAAGGAACGCCCATATACAACATCCACGCTGTTACGTTTGATTTGCCGTAAGCGTTACTTAAACTAATTGTGCCGCTTGCAACTTGCAATAACGTGCGAACGTTGGTTGCATTCAAAGAAGTATTTGCAGTAGCCGCCTGCCCTAATTCAAGGTTAATTGACTGCCCAACGGTCGCACCGCCAAGACTGATTGGGCCGGAAGAATTCAGTGCCATGTGTAATCCTTAGATTGAACCGTATGCGGTCATGTTGTTCAATGTGGTCAGGTTGCCTGTACTGTCCATCGTGGCAATTGTAGTAGCGCCGTATTTAAAAACCAAGACCCCACCAACCTCAGAGATGGTGAAGTTTGTTGTTTGAAGCAAAGGCGCAGACACTGCAATACCGTTAATGTTACCTGTACCGCCGTTGGCAATAGGCAGAGCACCGCTCAGTGTGATATTTGGGGTTGCGCCGCCAGAAGAAGCCAAAGGAGCAGAAGCTGTGACTGAGGTAACTGTGCCGCCGCCTGAGCCTGCGCCAATCGCTGTACGGAAGTCGGCTGCGTTTAAAGCTGATACGGTATTGTCTGCATTAAATCTTGGGAACGTAACTGCGCTTGGGTTTGTGATGGTAAAGAGATTGCCGCCCAACGTAGTTGCACCAAGATTGGTACGTGCGCCCGATGCTGAAGAAGATCCTGTACCGCCTTCTGTAATTGCCAAGTCTGTGCCAAGTGTTAGGGAAGACATATAGTTGATTGCGTCAACTACGTCTGTACCATTGTTATAGACCACGCAGGCTTTACCCGCAGGGATTGCAACGCCTGTTAGACCGCTAACCTTGACCGTGACGGCAAAGCCACCCACAGAATTGTTCAAAATAATGTACGGCTTTTGAATTGCCGGTACGTTTAGAGTACCTGCTGCGCTCAGTGTGGCTGTGATGTTTAAACAGGCTGCGCGGGCATCTTGCGCTGCGTTTGTGTTGGTCAGCGTCAAAGTGCAGACGTTAGACGTAAAGTCTGCCGTGTCCAGCGTAGCCATTCCCACAATAGCCTGCTCAATCGCAGTACCTACGTTAGTGTTGACAATTGGCCCCCATGTGCCGTCATTGCCACCGACCTCAATAATCTCAAACTTTAGGTTGGAATACGTGTTTGACATTTTTAACCTTTCGCCTCAAGAGCGGCAACTTTAGCTTCAAGTTCTTTAATTGCTGCAAGTAGCAATGGTACAAGGCGTTCGTACCGAACTGTTAAGTATTTATCATCAATAGGTGCAGGGGCTACCGTTTCAGGCATGACCGCCTCAACTTGCTGCGCCGAGATACCAACTTCACGCACGGGCGTGTAACCCATAGCCTGCGCTATTTCATTGGCTTCGTAGTAAAAAGTATCCAATGTTTTAACTTTGGCAAGCGCGTCTTCAATGTTACCTAAACGTGTTTTTAATCTATCGTCTGAGTAGTACGCAGTCACGTTGTTGGTAGCGCGAATCTCACCGGCTGTAGCGGAAGCCGCTGTACCAACACCAATTGAGTTGAACTGCGAGTTTTGAGAAGTGCTTGTAAATGTAGCCGCTGATCCCGATGCGTTACCTGTCAATGACGCTGTAATCGTACCCGCAGAGAAGTTGCCTGACGCATCACGAGCAACAATTGCCGACGCTGTATTTGCGTTTGTTGCGTTTGAGGTAACTGTAAATGTACTTGAGGTTGATTGGTTAGCAGTAAACGTGGCAGAACCAGATAAACCTGTACCCGACACCGCTAAAGTCAGTGTGCCGTTGTTTGCCGCCGCCGTAGCCGCAGCCCATGAAGGCGCTGCTGCGCCGTTAGACTGAAGGACTTGACCAGAAGAACCCGCAGCCAACATAGCCGTAGTGCCAGCCGCTGACTGATAGGGAATCGTACCCGCAGAGCCGCCAGCCAAGTTTGTAGCCGTCGTTGCTGTGGTGGCGTTACCCGAGGTGTTTTGATTTAGGGTTGGTACATCCGCAACTTGGATTGTGGACATCACAACATCTGAGCCGTTGCCACGCAAGTATTGACCTGAAGTAACAGCGCCTGCAAGTGCATCCATCGCGGCTTGACGAGTGGTTTCACCTGTACCACCATTAGCAAAAGCTACCGTGCCAGACACGTTAGTAGCGTTGCCTGTCAAAGTGGCTGTAATTGTGCCTGCGGAGAAATCACCAGAAGCATCCCGAGCCACCACTTTAGAAGCAGTGTTTGCAGATGTGGCATCTACTGTGGCTGTAACTGCGGCAGAGCCGTTATAACTTGTACCGGTCAGGTATGTGCCCAAAGTCAAAGCGTTAGCCACTGAGCCAGCTTGACCGGAGATAGCGCCAGACACCGCAGAACCGCTGATGGCAATGTTGGTATTGGTTACAGATGTAAGCTGACCTTGAGCATTCACTGCAAACACAGGAACCGCAGAAGCAGAGCCGTATGTATTGGCTGTTACTGTGGTATTAGCAATGTTAAACGTATAGGCTGGAGACTCGTTAAGTCCTGTACCTGCTGTGTAAGTAATAGGGGCAGCAAACTGCTGAAACACAATTGCCGTTGTGCCAACCACAATAGGAGGAGGAGTCTGCTGAACCCAAGCTGTATTGGCATTGACTGTGCCGCTAGTGACTAAGAAGAAGTCACCTTCGTCAATTTGGTCAACTCCAGAACCTGCTGTGTCAAAGTCAGTAGCACGAGTCAGAATGTATGGCGTTCCAGCAGAGCCAACTTGCGTAACCGTGTAAACACCGTTATTTGCTTGCGTGACTTCGTTCTTAACAAGAACGCGGTAGTTAACAACGGTGAGCGTTGAGTCTACAGATAAAGCACCGTTGGCGTTTGCTGTAAGCGTTGCGCCTACCCCAGAGGTTCCATTGTTGTACGTATTGGCTGGCAACGCTGCGGTAGTGGCTAACTCTACAGCTTCGTGGAAATGAATACCAGATGCAATAGCATCGGCGTATTGCTTATTAACAATGTCTGTATTGCTAGTTGGGGCAGTTGTAATTGTGCCGGTAGTCAACGCCGCAGATGTTGCGGTTATTGCGCCAAATGCGGTTTGAACTACTTGCGTCCCTGCTTCGTTTTGATACGCCGACCGTGAAGATGGATAGGTAACAAATACATCAACACTACCTGTAAAGTTAACTAAGGCTCCGCCCGCAGAAGAAGATAACGGTGTGGCGTTACGGCTTAGTGTTGTGCCAGAAGCTGTGTATGTACCGTAGTTAACTTCCCATGCGCCTGTAGCGGCATCCACAATAGCAAAATACGTTGTATTTCCGTCACCAACTGCGGAAAATGATTGGAAGCCTGCGGTTGTAGTTAGCAGCGTGATTGTGCCTGTACCGGGGTTGGACGCGGTTTGTTTGACCCGATCTTTTAATACTAAAGCCATGATAAATCCTTAAGTCGGTATATTTTGCCAATTTGGGTCAGGAGGCGTTTGATCTGTTGGGATTGTTCCCCAAACTAGTACATTACCCACGGAAACGGTTAACTGTAAACCTGCGGGGTATACGTTTGCGTCTTTTACTTTGGCATACGCATCAAGACCGCTGGCTAACTCAGCTACAGAAGCCCTAACAGATGTTGTAGCAGTAGCCACTGCATTGCCGGTAGCAGATTCAGCAACGGATACCAAAATTAATAATCCGCCAGCGTTTGTGTCCGAACCTGTAGCAATCTCTGCAATAGCGGCTAACAAGTTTGCAATAGCTGAAGGCGCATCTGTTGCTGTAGCTGTCTCTGCTTGAGATGCTAAAAACGTTGATGGCGCTGCTGCTACGGTATCGGTTCCTGTGGCTATCTCTGCTTGCGTTGCTAGGAAGTTAGATGGCGCAGTAGCAACAGTGTCTGTGGCTGTTGCAAGTTCTGCCCGAACAGCAGTCATTATGTTGTTTAAACTAACAAATGTTTCGGATGCTGCGAGTGACTCTAGGATCAAAGCGCCTGCACGAGTCTCTTGTTCAACAGAATCGGCAGCCGTAGCTGCCTCATCTACAGACGACAACACTGTAGCCCCGCCTAGAGCGGCGAAGGGTGCTTGGGCAAATGCGACATCTCCAAACACCGAGCTACCTTATTAGGCTGCGTCAAGAGAGAACGTGTAAGTTACGTTCAATGTATCGCCAGAATCAACAGTTTTATCACCGCCAGTAAAGTCACCAGCAGAAAACAATACGCCTGAAGTGCCTGTAGCTGCTGTAGTTAAAAACGCACCAGCAACCACTGTACCGTTAACCAACATAGGAAATGCAGATGGGGCAACAGAGTTGCTAACTACTGATGGGTCAGCCAATGTAGGAGAAGCTGCGTTAAAGGTAACAGCAATACGATTACCTGTGTAGGCTGTGCCGGGAACTAATTCTGTCCAACCAGCGTGGGAAGCTAAAGTATTGCCAGCAGCGTATGTTGTACCTGAACCGGGGCCTTCAACCAAACCTAAGTACCAACCGGCTGTGTAACCAGAGCCTTTGAAGTACTTGCTGTTCATGTCTTGCAGACCTTCATTCACAACTAAGTTATGGAAGGTGTCAGACCACTTCTCAACGCCATCAGCGCCTACGCAAGTAACGGTGAACACGCCACCCGCACCTACGCGCTCAGTGGAGCCTTTGTTTGCAGTTAAGCTTGCTGACACAAGGTCTTGGGCTTTTGATGTTTCTGTACTCATGATAAGTCCTTAAGATATGCGCACGATGGCGCTGTTCGCATCGGCAGTTGGGAAAATGATTTGGAAAGTGTCGTTGGTTACTGTTTTATCAGCACCAAAATCCAACACGGCGATGGATTTATTACCCTGCGTTGAGTTATAAATTAACGCACCACGGGCAGTAAATGAGGCGCTAGTCCAGCTTGTGTTGTTGAACGAAAC
>Ga0181363_1000513_pt1 | contig 10752 bp, 10 predicted proteins | sample Fa13NDMLBSN_FD_130109 | JGI IMG/M metagenome (GOLD analysis project Ga0181363, IMG submission 130109) | Freshwater viral communities from Lake Michigan, USA - Fa13.ND.MLB.S.N | ecosystem: Environmental > Aquatic > Freshwater > Lake | place: USA: Michigan | collected 2013-09-23
GACGGCTATATAATTCGTGGGCTTGAGAAATTTCTGCCTGTCGCTGGCGGAAACATAGTAAAAATGTGGCGTTACATCCAAGATGGCGTGAAAACTAAAAACGGTAAACAAATTACCGAAGATCTGGACGCTTATGAATTATTTATGCAGGCGCTCGGGTTTACGCCGACTCAAGTACAGAAAGCCTCTGCTCGTGCAGGCGCTAGGAAAGAAATCGTAGATAAGGTAATTGCGCGACGACAGGCGTTTTTTCAAGACGCTTACGCTGCATGGTCACAGGGTGACCAAGAAGGCTATATAAAAGCCCTGCAAGATATCAGCAAGTGGAACAAAACCCAAACCGCCGCTGAATTCAACGCTACGATTGATTGGGATGAACTTGAGCAGTCTTTTAAACAGCGTGGTCGCGCAGAGGAAGAAGCCCTTGATGGTGTCTCAATTCCAAAACGCTATCGAGAAGGCGCAGTGAGTCGGGTAAAACAGTAGTTACCCGGTTCTCCAAACGCGCACGCCGAGGTGTCCTTCCTTGGACGAGGCATAAGCCTTTACTCGTACCTGAGCAGCCTTGGCGCGGCAATCTATAACGTATAACATTTCTGGGATCTTGAGGGTAGGAATGAAGAAACTATCCCCCACTGCCATACCCTCAAACGGAAAGATCCACTCTGGTTCAAGTACTTTGATTGTCATTTAACATCTCTTTAGGGATGTCGTACTGGAACGAATACACATGAATAGGCGGTGCGTTCATGCCTGCCTTCCACCCAGTAGAAAGCCGCATCTTTTTGGACTCCAGTTTGATATCCGACTTCTCCAGTGCTTTCTCAAACTCAGCGGAGCCTACGCTCTTTTCAGATAAGAACTTCTTAAACTTGCTCTTTGACACGTACTGGGTACCGCTTCCGATCTCAACACGGGCAACAAGTTCACCAAACGGCTCATTCACAACTCGACCCTCGTCGAAGATCAACGTGCCACGACGCCATTGATCGTTCAAGAACTCGGTAATCAGCCCCTCGTAATCCGTAATCTGGTGCTTTTGGGTGTTGTCACGAATTTTGATTGTCTCCAGTATCACCTTGTCGTAAATACGCTCTATATCAAGATCGATGATCCCGGCTTCAATGGCGATCTCGGCCCCGGCAAACGTCGCGCTAAACGCGGTTTCGTAGAATCGGAAGGCCGCATTACTGCCTAACTTGCTTGTAACAAGCCGCTTGCTCCACTTAACGATCCGAGCCTTGATTTCCTCTTCGCCCAGCGTTAAAAGCCGGTCTATGTACATGGCGCCAGCGTGCCCGTAGTTGTCATGCAGAGGATTAAATATGCTACGCCCGACTTCGATAGTCAGATACGAGGGCTGTACAAGTACGTATTCCAAAAGGCGCATGATCTCGCCGCTGGCGTTAGCCTTCTTCGACAGAATCAGATCGTAAAGCGAGATGTTTGACGACATCAGGCAGAGCATTGACGCAATCTCTTGTTGCTCGCGCTCGGCGTTAACCGAACTCTGCATACGCATCTTGCCCTTACCTTGCGAAATCAAGTGAACAAGTTTCGATATCTGCTCTGGCGGTTTGTCATGCACCTCATCCATGCCCATCATGATGTTCTTGAGAGACATAGCGCGGCTGTTAAAGGCGTTGTCAGTAGACTCGTAAACGCTGAGCGGCTTCGGTGCGCCCCATACGGAAAGCGCGGCAATGAGCGATCCAGACTTGGCTGCGCCAGATAGGCCAGTAAAGCAGAACGACATGCCGTTCGTGGACGTAAACCGCATGAGCGGGGAGCCAAAAGAGATGAACACACCGAAAGCCTGCATCTCCAACTCGGGCTGGTTGAGTTTATTGATGCAGTCCTTCCACACTTGGAAGTCGCCTTTCGGCTTCATAAGCCTAGCCACATCGCGTATCAACGGGCTGGATGCCGCCCTGCGCTGCTGGCCGTTACCGTAAAACTCGGTTTCGCCAATGATGAAAGACTTTAAATTCTGAGACCAGCCCATTTGGCGACAGACGTTCTCGGCTCTGTCACGACTCTGCAAATAGTGCGCCCATTTCATAGTGTACTCCACGATTTTCGGCCAAAGTTTCTGGTTAGGAGGCGCTACTCCAGCCTTACCTAAAATAACCTTCATACTATCAACGGACTGCGCCTCTCCCATGGAGATATACTTCTCACGGACTTCGTGAGGCAGTACGACCCTAAGTAGGAACAGTTCGCCTTCCTCTTCGCCGTACATGCGCTGCACGGGGAAAAACTCATTAGTAGAAATCAGCACCGGCTCAGGCTGGATCTTTACTCCGTCTTCGTCGGTTTCGGCTGGAGGTAGGTAGTAAATTCCTCCGGTTCGTCCTCGTACATAGGGTAAGACTGCTTTAGGAAATGCCGGAATTTCTTGGGGATTCTCCGCGATCCGAACTGAGTCCTCTTGACTAATCTCTTCGGCTGCCGGAGCGGCGACGAACTTTCTCCCGATAGCAAGGGGGTTGGTGATGTGTCCTTTGTGAGGGCATCCGTTGCATCCGCCGGGGTTTCGTTGTTCAAAAATGCTGCAACTATGCGGTTTGCCAAAAGTTTCATTTGCTTTCCTTAACGTAGCGTCGGGGCTGTATCCGGGGTAGTCCTCGGACATCAAGTGAATCGCGGTTTCCCAGTCAGTGCAGTGCCGGGCGATGGATAAAGCAGAGTGCCAAACGGGTTCTGAAAGCGTACTGGCGTTTACCAATGCGTTCTTAATTTGATTGCAGCCGCTACCGTTAAGACTTTTCTCAGCAATGTCCTGAAACGCCGCCTCGTAGTTCTCTAACTTGGCTATCTGTTTAGTATCTTCATCCAGACCTTTAGGGATAAGATCAAGAATTGATCCGGCCGAGTTACCGTTAAGATGAACATCACCTAAATAATCTTTAAAGACATTGAAATCGTACTGATGGTACTCGTCTGTCAGTAACTTAGTAGGGTTGGGCGGGGCAGTCTTGAAATTCAGCGTCTCTGGGCAACGCATGATTCTAGTAACGTCCGCTGTTACTACCGGGTCAATCTTCATGTGATCCAAGCACAACTGCTTGAACTTCTCGGCGTAAGGCTTCCACTCCGCTATCGGTACGTCCTGTTCAAACGGCCAGTACGCATGGATGCCGTTGCCTGAATCAACGACGACAGGAGGCGGGAGTTCTGTAACCGTAAGGAAGTGATCTAAATCTTCAATAGCCCCGACCTTGCTCTTGTAGCAACCTTCTTTGTCTGGCTTGACATCTAAATCAACAAAAAACGAGCGACAATAAGACGAGTAATCGCTCATGCGGCTATGGCCGCTGAAACTGCTCAGCGCGATAAATACGTTCTTACCCGCCGCACTAATTTCCTCTACTAAATTTTCAACCTCATCAAGGCTACTGGCAAACCGATTGGCTACCTTCTTGTCCTTAGAAATTTCGGTTACACAGTAGAAGCCCTGCGAAGGTAGTACGTTCTCATAAAATTGTTTTCGCATGGACACCAACCCACTTAGATAAAAAAGGCGGGGCGACAGCCACCCCGCCAACCTCACGATGAAACGTTTAGACTTGCTTGCCGATCATTCCCTCTATGTAGTTTTTGGCTTGCTTTAGGTTAGCGGCCGGAAGAGTACCGTTTTTCATGTCTTCCTCTACCAAGTACATGAAAGCCGAGACAATCTTGAATCGATGCTCTTGGATCATACGACCACGAAACCATAGATGTACGGTGTTCCTCGACACCTCAAGTGCGGAAGCAACGTAAGCAATCGGCAGATTCGCCTCCACACAAAGACGCCCAAGCCGTATCCCCAACAGAGAAGGATCGCCATTCTGTAACGTCAACAGCAGTCTATCGCCAAATGTGCGAGGCATTGAATCAACCCTTTTTCGACCACTTCTTGATTACATCCGATACATCCGCAGCAGGCGCAGCGTCGTCTGCCTTCTTAGCATCACGAATGATCGGCTCGCTCATGGCTGCAGGCCCAGTCACAATTGGCGCCTCTGGTGACTCGCCTTCGTCCTGCTGATATACCGTCAGTTTAATAGCACTTTCAGCCGCCTTAGTTTCCCTCTGACGCTGAACGGCCTCGACATCGGCCTCCGGCACCACAGCAATTGGCGAGAACAGCAACTTCGGAACAGGCGACTTAGTGTCGAACTGCATCTTAGTCACTACACGCCCTGCCGAAATGTTGTTGTTAGCAAGCATCTGGATATAGGGGCGGAACGGATACTTGCCGCCCTCTTCCTTACCAAAGCAGGACGTTGCGGGAAGCACCAACTGCATGACATCGCCACCGGGATCTTGCGGCAGAACCACCGCAGTGCGCCATGACAAACGGCAAGCAGCACCGCTTCCGCCTTGGCCCGAACCCTTCACCGACCACTGACATGAATCGCATGAAGAGGCTTGCGGACTCTTCACCTCCGGGTCTGGAGTCTTAGAGTCAGATGACCAACAAACCGGAGCGATCTTCTCGCCTTCCTTGTATGCGCCCGTGTAGTAGGTACGGCTTGCGTTGTGCGCCATCTTTACAAAGATCACATTCATGTGGCGATCTTCGATGGAACCAATCTCCTTGCCGCCAGCCATCTTACGGAACACGCCGCCCTTGATGGAGATACGCTTGGAACTTGCACCGCCACCGGCTACGGCTCGTGTATCGTCGTCAACTCCGGTCTGGATGTTGGCGAGTTCGCTCTTCAAACTTGCAATGATATCGTTACTCATAAATCCTCACTTACTGGCTTTACGTACTGAAACACCATACTCACGCATTACGTTCACGCCGGGGGGTAGCCCGTCATTCACGTTCTCTCTCAAAAACTCTTTAAAGTTGCTCTGATGTATACGCCGTTCAAGCAACTGCACCGCCTCGTTATCAAGGACAAACTTGTAGAAGTTATCCCAGTCTTGACAGAAGAAGCGTTCGTTCAACTTACGCATGACTGTGCCGTGCTTGGTCTTGATACTGTCAGCGTTTACCGCGTTGCACATCTCAAGCATCACGGCTTCTAACTTGGACATATCTTCTTTCAACTTCGCGTCGGCCAATTCGTAATCTCTAAGCAGCCGCTCACGTTCCGTGCGTATACCAAGATACGCCTCAACCAACTCATCTGTATTACCTACTGTCATACTTCCTCCAACTCCTGTGTATACAGGTCTACTAACTTTTGATGACTGTTAACTTTACCCTGCAGCATCTCGTACATCTTTCGTTCGACTTCCGAGCCGCGCAAATGCACTACTAACATCTTGTTTACTTGGCCTACTCGCTCAATACGTGCAATACACTGAAGATAAGTCTCTACACTCATCACGGGCGACCAGAACACCACCGTGTCGGCAGCGGTCAAAGTAATTCCGTGTGCGGCAGACTGTGGTTGAATGATGAGAACTCGCGGATCAGTTTCTCTCTGGAACCGATCAATGATTACTGACCGATCCCGCGCTGTAACTGCGCCCTTGATCACATCGTTCGTGATGCCCTCTTTAGTCAAGTACTCGCTTACTACGTCGATAGAATGCAGGAATGGAACGAATACTACAACCTTATTTGTCGTTTCTTCAAGTACCTCAGACAGCGCGCTCAGCCGTGGGGACACATCAAACTGCACAACGTCATGCTTGTCTGTATAGACAGCACCCGCTGAGATCTGCAAAAGTTTACTAAGCGATGCTGCTGCGTTGACGGCTGAGATCTGTTCACCCGCTGCTTCTATCAGTAATTGCTTTTTTAACTCAGAGTAGTACTTGACCACCTGCGGAGTAAGTTCCACATCCCGCATCTGATGCACGATGTCTGGCAGATCAAGGCATTCTTTCTTTGTGTACCGCACCGCTGGCTGCAACGCCCGGAATACTTCATCGGTTGCAATTGACTTCGGTACCCACTTGAACTTGCTGACTTGCGCCATCACACGATCACGCCACGCGGTTGAGAACTTCGGTACCCGCGCAGGACTGACTAACTTGGCAAGACCGAACGCATCTACAGGGGATTGCGCTGCCGGTGTGCCGGTCATCATCCACAACCAAGTGGTTGGCTCAATCAACTTAGCCAAGGTTTTCCAGCGTCTAGTGGAAGGGGTCTTGTATGAATTGGCTTCGTCAACGATGATCAGATCAAACTTCGCTTGCTGCAACTCAGATAAGATTACGGTAGTACCGTCGTAGTTAATTACCGTAAAATCATATCCCTCATCTAATATCTTCTTACGTTTAGATGCTGACCCATGTGCTACGCCGCACGTTCGGTGCATAGCGGTCTTGAATACATCCGCCTGCCATGCTGAATACATGATCGACAGCGGGCAGATCACAAGAACTTTCTTGATCACGCCTTTATTCATCAGGTAATCCGCAGCCCAGATTGCCGCGCTCGTCTTACCAGTCCCGGCCTCGTTGAAGCAGAACGCCCGTTGCCTTATCGACAGGAACGCGGCTGTGTCTTTCTGGTGAGCGAAAGGCTTGTAGAGTCCCGGCCATTCGTAATCGCGTTCGATTGGCGAAGGAATCTTAGGGATGTTCTGATTAGGCAGGAAGTGATCTAGGTATTCGGCAAGAACTTTCATCTCGCCGTGATCCCAGTAAATCAGTATTTCCTTGTTGTGCGCGTTGTCCCGAATAAGTTCGATGCGATCTAAGCGCGCCGTGATTTCGGCGGCAAAACTATTCGATACGGTGAGTCTCACCGCAGTGTTATCTACTATTTGCATACTGTACCTACTGAATTAAAGAGCCCGTATCGTGGGCCAGACGGTTAGCGCCTAGGGCAAGAGGTTTGGGCAGTAATTGCCCTTCCCTATCACTAACTGACATGGTTATCTGAAGAAGGTGTGGGTGGTAAAACTCCTTCAGGCACACTCATGTCTTGTGCATTACTTCATCGCTCCGCTTGATGTTCTACGAAACGACCGATTCTTGCTAGGCGACTGTAGCCTAGTTCCATCGCCGTTGCTACCGCCTTTCGACAACGCCTTAACATGGGCAATGTCTTTCCCTTTTCGGCTAATACCTTTCTTGTCGTAACTACGACGCGCCCGCTGGCGCTCCATTCGGTTTTCGTGTTCGTCTCTTTCGACTTGCTGTTTGTATTCCTTCTTGTACGGTCTCGCTTTGTTCACGTACGGCATCGTAGTTCTCCATTAAATCTGCTGTATGATCTAAAACGTCTTTAATGTATTCGTGAAATTTAAAGTTGGCTTCAAACTTACTGGTTAGGCGTTCATGTGCTTCGTGCAAAGCGTCATAGTTATTTCTCCAATAACGCGCATCGTAAGCAATAATCGACTTTTCGTCATTTAAATGATTTATCCGAGCGTCCTTCTTTTTTACTAGCAACTTCAATTTCATTATTTGAAGTTCTGGATTTTCGTCCGTCATACGTTACCTCTCTCTGTAAAATCTACACGTACTGACGGGGCACCATCCGCACAACCCGCCCGGCTTCGCCATCCACATGTTGTTAGCGAAAGCCATCTCCAGTTGATCTAAATGGGGAATAAAATTTTCCCACAACTTGCCTGCTTGATCTCGTGTGTACTCTTCGTTAACAAAACTATTGTGCATCACAAACAGTAAGCCAGCCCTAATCCGCTCCACTTGTGGAAAGTGTGCATAAGTCATCAGCGCCATTAACTTTAACTGCTTCGGGTCGGGATAACGGTTACTGCCCGTCTTGTAGTCGATGATGTAGGCATCAGCCCCGTCCACCACAAGCAAGTCAACAATACCCCGTACCCACCTAGTATCGGAATCAAACTCGCACGGTTGCCGCTCTCGCGTCAGCGCCATCTGATATTCGCAGTATCTATCGCCCTCAATCTCAAGTATGGCATCAAGCGGGGGCTGAAACCGTTGATAGTTTTTAACTAAAGGCACGCCTTTGCAGACGTAATCTTCCAACGCCTTGTGAACTTCTGTTCCGTAAAGCATTTGCTCAGAGGCTTTCTTAACAAAGTCCTGCGCTACCTTAGTGTGGTAGTACTGCTTCGGACAATTAATAAAGTCCTTGAGGCTGCTGAATGACCAGTTAATCATCAAACCGACTCGCCATTACTTCGTTGTAGTCAAACTTAGTCTTAAAGCACTGATACAGATGAACCATATCATCGCCGTACTTCAAAACTTCGTTGTTGTAAGCAAAAGCATATTTAGGAACTTTGATCCTGTTGTAGTAGAAATCCCATCCTTTGTCCGTTGGTCGCCACAGCCCACTATGCTTGGCTCCGCCTTCGTCGCCATCTTTGGGGCAGCGTTCGACAAGTTCCCACGTTGTTAGGATGGGCAGTTGATTACTGCGAATCACGAATCGCGGCCCGGTGTTCGGCACATCGATCCAGTCGTACCCCGTACGCTTGACTTCTTGGCAAAGCCAGATCAGCGACTTTGCCATTGTCTTGTTCAATGTACGTTTGTAAATCTTCCCCCACCGATCACAGACAGGACAATCCCCGCCATCCTTGCCGATAACTTCTCGCCATGAATCACGTAATGAACTGAGTAACATAACTAACATTCTCCGTATGACTGACCGTACTTTGCTTCACATGCGACTGGTAAACTTTTTGCCCACTCTGGGGGAGTAGACATGACTTCAGTTATAAACGCAACGGCCTCTTGTACTTCCTCCTTCGGGGCCACGATCACGGCTGCGTCATGCACTGTCAGCACGGGTCGATAGCGTTCTCTGATTTGGAGCATCTGCTCACCCACAATGATCCGCGCCAGTGCTTGCACGATGTTCTCCACCATCGCGCCACCCCATATTGAAGTGATTCCCTTGCGCGATTTGTAGATGTACTTCTTGTCGCTCAACCGCAGATCCGGGTACCGTATAAACAATTTATTAGGAAGGCGTATACCTAGTGAACCTACCTGAATAACGTTATGTTTACCGATAGTGTAAGGTTTTAAATTACTAGGCCATGACGTTAAGTGTTGTAGCGCACCATCGCACTCGTGCCACAAGTCCGTGACCATGTGGTTTGACTCGCGGTATAGGTCTACGATGCGCTTGCACTCATCTTCCGAGAGGTCAGCCCCCGGCGGCTGAGTCTTCAACGTGTGCTGAAGTTTCTTCGCTCCCGTGCCGTAACCCAGTCCAAGGATACAAGTCTTGCCTACGAACCGTTCGACGGGATCGGCCTTACTGATCGGTCGCTTATAAATCTTCGCGGCAAAAATCGAATACACATCCTCGCCTTTGCGGAACTGCTCGACCACATCGGTTTGCCCTGCAAGCCACGCAAGAACCCGCGCTTCAATCTGGCTGCTGTCACAGTTGATCACGACATGACCCGCTGGAGCCATGATGGAGTTCTTTAAAGTCTTCTTTTTCTTGTCGCGGCTAGGCAGATTCTGGAAGTTAACCGAGTCAGTCCCGGCCCAACGCCCCGTATGCGCCCCGTAATACTTGAGCGGAATAGGGATCTTGCCCCGGTTTCTAGCCCCAATTCCGATAAAACGTTCAATCCGTGACTCTTCAATCGTGGACTTAGTACCCAGACGCACTGAGCACAGTTGCTGAATTATCGGATCGTCGTGTTCCGATAACGCGATAAAACCCTCGTCGTTCTTGGCTAGCGCGAAAGTTTCTTTACCCGTAGTGGGGCTGATCTTCATCGGCACTGGGATGTTTAACTCTTTCAAGATAGCCGCGAACTGCGGGTTGCTTGCCAGTTTAGCCCGCACCTCTTCCTCACTCCCAACGCCTAGCACCCCTTTTAATCCCGCCAAGAGTTCGCTTTTCTCCGCCTTGATTTCCTCAAGCCGCTCAACTAATAGCGCGTCGTCCACTTCAAGCATTGGCTGCGTGTACATACGCAGAGTCATGTCGATTAGATCTAGTTCTTCTTGCGGGAAAAAATCCGAGAGCAGAACGTTAAACAACTTGAAAGTAAGATTGACATCGTTAATACAATAATTCCCATAAGCAGCAAGATCGGCAGAAGAAAAATCTTGCCTACGCTTGCCCACAGCGTCGATGACTTCCGTACCTTTCTGACCAAGCCCATACATCTTTACCAGATTAGCCAATGACCCGCTGACATCTACGCCATGCTTGGCTCGTGCCATACACAGAGTGTCGAAATAGTATGCAGGGATAATCCCGAAATACCAAGACAGGATCGCTCCATCAAACATCGCGTTGTGACAGAGCAGCGCAGAGTTCGCCCAATCAATCTGGTCTAACCTTGCTTTGATCTCGTTCCTATCCCCACTTACCCACTCGCATCTACCGTCATCAATCTTGATGCCAACCCCAATGACTTCAAACTGCGGATTGCGGACGTACTCTTCCGTAGTTATGCGGCTCAAACTAAATTGCTGTGAGTAGTACGTTTCAAAATCTAGCGTTACAAAACTCATGGATCGACGCTCCATGTTTCTGTCTGACGCTCAAGCCTAGGCCACTCAGATTCAGTGATGAACGACTTGTCCTGCACGAGTACATGATTAGTGGGCTGTGCCGTGAACCTGCCGTTGTCTAACTTGATGAAGTAAAACTCTTTGGACTGCTCCGGTTCCAAACTAAATCCATCAAGCATCGGTATGGCTGTGAACATGTACCGCCCAGTTAGTTCTTCTTTAGAACGCAAGCGAACGCGCATTGGCACGGCTTCAAGAAATGGATACTCTACTACGCTGAAGTGATGACCGTAGCAGTCCCAAGTCTGGCTATCGCATGGCATCCAATTCATTGTCGTGGTCGATACCTTGTGCATGAGTCTATGCAGC
>Ga0181363_1000514_pt1 | contig 10719 bp, 26 predicted proteins | sample Fa13NDMLBSN_FD_130109 | JGI IMG/M metagenome (GOLD analysis project Ga0181363, IMG submission 130109) | Freshwater viral communities from Lake Michigan, USA - Fa13.ND.MLB.S.N | ecosystem: Environmental > Aquatic > Freshwater > Lake | place: USA: Michigan | collected 2013-09-23
CCGAGCGCCGGATGTGCCCACCCGACACCCATCAATGTTCAGCCCTCCCGTCCCCCACTCCATCACGTTTTCGGCTACCGTGCCAGTCAGCGGCTTCCGGGCTACGGTGATAGGCTCCAGCGCGGGCTTGAGGGCGGTGCCCCAGCCTTGCCATTGCTGGGCTTCGGGGGTGGCGGGGTCAGAATATATATATTCGGTTGCAGTTGCCTGCCCATATCGCGCGTTATGTATATTTCCTGCATGGTGTTTTTTTGTCCCCACCACCTTTCGCTCCGCTCCTGCCGCCTTATCAATCGCCTTGCTCACATCCAGCGACTTAGGAAAGCCCGAACCGTACACCCAAGCAATCATATCCCGAATCTCAAAGCCTGCGTCCTCAATCCTTACCGCCATTCGGTGCTGCGTCCTCGTTCCTGCAAATGCAAGAAGATGACCGCCCGGCTTCAAGACCCGAAGGCACTCGGCCCAGACCTCAACGCTTGGCACGTCGTAGTCCCAGCGCTTGCCCATGAACGACAGGCCATACGGCGGATCAGTAACAACAGCGTCAACGCTGCAATCAGGCATAGCACGCAAGACCTCGATGCAGTCGCCGTGTATTAGTTCAGTCATTGAATAGCGGCTGCTCGATTTTGACTTCGTTCTGCTGCTTATCGACTAAGCCAAGAACGCGGACGGCGATGCTGGCATTGTAGACACCTGCGCCGCTGCCCTCGATCATGTCGCGGTCACACGTCGCGCGTATGCGTGTGAGTATGTGGGAGAATTTCTTGTGGTGTTCGCTCTCCTGCCTCTCGTAATCGCGTAGGTCGTAGCATCGCCCCTGCTCCGCAAGATACCCCTCAAAGCCGCGAAAGGTCAACGGACGCTCCCTCTCCCTGTACGCACTTTGCCCCTCCTTGCCGACGAAGTCGTGCTGCAAGTATGGGCGCCTTTTTGTTTCCTCCTTGTACTCACAAAACGCATCCCACATTTCTTCAGGCGTTTCAAAAATCGGTGGTCTTCCTGCTTTCTTCATGCCTCCATGTTTGTAACGATGTCAATGATCTTTTCTATCACCGCAACCTTCGCGTGCATCGCGTTGGGTGCTGTACTGTCTTCGAGCGAATCGAGGACGTTTGACAGGTTTGTCAACAAATGTCCACGATCCTGCCAGTCCAATGCTCGCGCGTCCTGTTCGATTGTGATGTCGGGTTGGTGTGTCATATCTATAAATATCATTCAGTCGCAAATCGTGCGCGAGCGTCCATTGCGGCTGCCATCATCTCCTGCAGCCTTGAAACGGCGCATGATCCACACCACCAGTTCGTCCGTCCGTAGCCGTTGGCGTTGGCGACGTTCTCCAGCATCGACACCTCGCCCGGTGAGAGCGACATCGTCTGCGAGGCGTAGTAGCCGTCGAGCTTGTGCTTCACCGATAGCACCTGCATTGCTTCGTCAAGTGTCATTTCTCCGAAAGTTTAATGGTCAGCACCGTCAGACCGGCAGCGGATAGGCCAACCGGTATGGCAAGCAGCCAAGGAAGGCTGGAGGTTGTGATGGTCAGAACTACGCCCCACCAAAACGCAAGACAGGTTAGGCAGGTCAGCGGCTTGCACCTCGCGTAGCGGTAGTACCACGCTGGCAGGACGTTATAGCGGTTCATCGCCAAGGAAGTCATAGTGGCCAAAAGCAATATAGTAATCAGATCCAAGTTCATGTTTTAGTCGTTGTTTGCAGTTGTTGATTGTGTACGAAATTGATCGCCAAGGTATCTTGGTGAGTCGCTCGATGAGTTTCTTGTTACCCAAATCGAGCCAAAGGAGGAATAGCTGCTTGTCGTACGGGTAAGCGCCGGCTTTTGCCCAGCCATCCATGACTTCGAGCGCCCGGTTAAATATCGCATCAGGCCGCTGGTCATACGGCTCATCAGCTGCCTCCAGCTGCTGATCGGCGATTTCTTCACGCAGTTCATTGTGTCTGAAGTCGCGTTGAAATTTAGAGTTGCGACTTCGGTATAGGTTGATCGCCATTCGCACGATGTAGAAGTTGAGGTAGCCTCCAGCGTGCATGGCTTCGATCTTATCGGCTGGCTTTTCATATAATCGGATGACGAGTTCATGTTCGAGGTCAGGCGCAAGGTCATGCGTAGCAAGCTGCCTCGCTATCTGCCGCAGCTTGCCGCTGGTGTACAGCGTTAGTATGATCGTGCGTGCCTCCACATTGGTCGCAAATATACATAGTATCTTTTGGTCTGATGTTGTGGTTCTGGTACGGCCTCACTTTGTCGAGCCACAGGTACTTGCCCTGATAACGCTGGATGTCTTGGATGACTTGAAGCGCATGTTGCACCGTTGAGTAGTGGCGGCGCATCAGTTCGCCCGCCTCCATCAGCGTCAGCTTCATTTTGAACTTGAGCAGGTACATCAGGCACTGCCGCGATTCGGTGATGTCGCGGTGGCGGTCTTGGCTTTGCATCTGACGCAATCCGATCTTAGTGTGCTTGGTCACTTGTTCGGCGTAGTAGTAGAATTCACGTTGTTGTTTGGTCATACGCCCATCAGTTCAATGCCTACGGCGCGGCAGAACTCCGCCTGCGACCTGATAATCTCGTATCGGAAGCCGTGGCTCTCTACCAGCTGCTGCCACTGCTTCTGCGCCTCGCTCTGCCTGCCCTTGGCGACCTTGAACTCAAGGAAGGTTACCGGGTTGGTCAGGTATGTCATATCGGCCACACCTGCGACCATGCCCATCCCTTTCAGGATTGCGCCCTGTATCGCATTGGCGGCGTTGTTGTGGTTCAAGTAGAGCAAGCCGTATTCACGCGGCTTGAGTTTACAGAATAGCTTGAAGCAGGCTTTCTGCAAATTGGCTTCAGAATGGGATGCCATCTTTGTCTTCGGTTTGGTAGAACTGATTGCGTGGGTATTGATAGACCGATTGAACCTCGGCGAAGGTTGTGTAAATATCGATGAATTTCAGTTTACATTCACCGACCATTCCGTTGCGGTTCTTGGCGATTATGATTTCGGTGCTGTCATCCTCAAGCTCTTTGTCGTAGTATTTCGGCCTGTGGAGGAAGGTAACTGTGTCTGCGTTCTGCTCGATGCCTCCGCTGCTGCGTAGGTCGGAAAGCATCGGACGCTTGTTGGCGCGGCTTTCATTGGCGCGTGATAGCTGGCTCATCACGACCATCGGCAGCCTGTGTGCCTTGGCTATGATCTTAAGGTCGCGGGTTAGGTCTTCGAAGAACTGGTTCTGGTTAGCAATGTGGGCAGGTATTGACGGCGTTATGATCTGCAGGTAGTCGACGAATACGACCTCGGCGTTGGTGCGCTGGATGTAGCTTTTGATTTTACCGATGCGCATGTCACCGTCGTCAACCACGGTCATCGGCAGCTTGGCTATTTCGTCGCAGGTCTTGAATAGCTTATCGACCTGCTGATCTGACAGCCGGGCAGGTGTCTTGAGGATCATGGTGTTGTGAACTTCGGCAAGCTGCGAGAGCATGCGCACCACCAACTCTTCGTCGCTCATCTCCAGCGAGAGGAACAGGACGCGTTTGCCTGCCTTAGCCATGTTGACGGCCAGCGACAGGCTGAACGCGGTCTTGCCCATTGCAGGCCGCGCGGCTATGATGTTCAGCGTTGAAGGCATAAGGTAGCCAAGCACGTTGTCAACGGATGAGTAGCCGGTGCTGATGCCTGCCTCTGCCCTGCCTTCGCGTTTGTCTATCAGCTTAGTCATTACGGCTGATGCGGTGCGTTTCAGCGTTGGCAGCTGGTTGCCGGTGAGCATGGCGTCGAGCGCTTCGAGGTTCGAGGTGTGCAACTGCATGATCTCCAGCGATGACATGGCGTTCTGCTTCAGATGTTCGTTTGCGTCGAGTAGCGCCTGTCGCAACTTGCGCTTCACCCAGTCCTCGCAGTGATCCACGAGGTGGGTAGTCAGGTGCGCGTGGCCTGCCGCCTTCATGTCGATCTCGGTTAGTCGTATTGCCATATCCTTCGGAAATCGCTGATCCTTCTTGCAGGCTATTGCCATCGTCATAATGTCGACAGGCTTATTTTCAATGTACAGCTGTTGCATCACCTGAAACAGTTGCTGCATGAGGGAGTCGTCGAAGAAGTCGACCTTGTTTTCAATGAACGCAATACCCTCCGCCAGCGCGTTGCGGTCTTGCATCATGATGCCTATGATGGTCGTATCGCTCATTGCACTGGAGGTTTACCAAGCTTTCGGCGGACTTCGTTTTCGTAGGCTATCGGGTCTTCCCACGCTTGCTTCTTGGGTAGCGGCTTGACCTCTTGATGCCGCACCCAGTTGCTGAAGTGCCGCTTGTACTCGGTGATGGTTGGGTGCTGCTTATCGATTGACTTCAGGTAATTGTCGAAGTAGACCATCAGCCGTATGACTTCTTCTTTCGTTGTGCTTAGTTGCATGGCAAATAATTCGACGACGGCTTCATCTTCTTCAATTCTGTAATTCTTTAATTCTTCAATTCTTTCATTCGTTAATTCTTTAATTCCTAACTTCTTAACTTCTTTAATTCTTACGCTTCCTTCTTGCTTGTCGTTTGCTTCCGTTTTGCTTCCGTTTTGCTTCTGTTTTGCTTTCTTGCCGTTTTCGTATCGCTTGTTGTTCGCTTCAATAATCGGCTTGATTAGCTTCCAGTATGACCGTGCAAGCGGTGTGATCTCCGCTGGTTCCTCTTGGTTCAAACCGTAGTAGACGATGGCCTTGAGCAGTTCAAACATCAGCGCGTCTGGCAGTTCTTCGATGGCTTCAAGCCAACTGCGGTAAAAGACAAATCCGTGTTTCATGTGTTTATTGTTTAGGTAAAAAAAAGCCCCGACTGGTCGAAGGCAGTCGGGGCAGGCCAAGGTAGCGGCTTTGCTTACGTCATTGATTGGCTTCGACTCCGCTCTCTGACTCTGGTACAAATATACAACATTAAGTCATATTGCGACCTCGCAGGTCGTGTTCATCTGCGACCTTTCGCATCGCGTCAATGATGTTGTTGTCGATGTAGGTTGCAGCCATCGCAAGGTCGTAAAACAACTCTACCAGTTCAGTAGCAGTAAGTTCGCTGTCGTCACTTTCGATGCTGATGCGCTTGCCGTCGATTTGCAGGCTTAGCTTTAAGCCGAGGTCAGAATGGGAGGTCGCTGCCATTGTCTTGGATGTTTAGGTTATTGTGCGATTCTGCCTTCGGCTTGCCAGCGTAGTAGTCCGCGCTGTTCGGCGATGGCTGCTGCTTGACCTGCACGTTGCCGGCCAAGAACTCGCCCTTAGCGCCTTGCTTGCGCCACAGCGCGACTTGGTATTCGACGCCGTTGAGCAGTAGGTTGCCCTTCCACGAGGGAGCGTTGGCATTGTCGGAGTTGTTGGTGAAGACGCTGATGTCGCCGTCTTTCTTTTGGTAATTGCTCATAGTTTGGTTTGGTTTAAGTTGTGTAAAATTAAGCATTGTGACTTTCCCACCAGTCGGCCGCTTTCTGCATCTCGCTCAACAAGCCGCCATCGTGTTCAGTGCCTTTCATCCCAATCAGGTCGTGAATGATGTCCTTCTGACGCTCGTCAAATCCCGTGTCGGTGTAGTGAACAGCAGGGATGTCACCGCTATCGTCATCAAACCAGTCGTGTGCGCTAAAATACATAGGTACTTCGAAGCTCCCTGCTTCGTCTTCAATTTCAAATACAAATTCAATGTCGTTCATAGTTGGGTTGGTTTAAAGGTTATCGGTTTGTTTCTGTGTTCGGTATTCGAATAGTAGCCAGTTGGGTTGTTGCAGTCCAAGATTTGATACCAGTCAATGTTGTTATCATCGCACTTCACTAATTCTTCGCCCGCCTCAAATGCTTCGTCCAAAGTGTCGTAAGTGCCTGCATAATCTTCAAGACCGTGGCAACTGTCGTAGTTGTTGCCTGCGATTAGCAAAAATTTATTCATAGTTCGGTTGGGTTAAATTGTTTGTGATAATTTCCAAAAGGGTCAATGTTGTTTTTATTTTCAGCACATCCTTTTTGATTTTCAAAATCCCAATGCTGATAATATTCACCACAAGTAAATACGCGATATAATACATCATCATTATGTCTTTGTTTGCAAAAATGACATACAGACACTTTATCTATAAAATCTAAATTTGTGGGTATAATCATAGTTTAACTGGGGTTATAAGTATAATCAATTTATTCAAACAAGCAAGTTCTGCTTCTTCGTAAGTGTCACAATAATACACTAATGAGGATTGAACAACGGGATTGTAATGGTTATCATCAAACTCAATAAATTGCCATAACCCGTGTTTTTCCCTGAACCACCTGAACGCTTGTTGATAAAGAGGGGCCAATATTCTATAATCCCCGTGATTAACATATTCACTTATATCCAAGAACCTACCGGCTTTTAAATAAGCAGCAAGACAAGGCTCCATGAACCCAAGATTTTTGAGTGCAAGGGCTTGTTCGTAGGGGATAAATTCGTTTTTCATAGTTGGGTTGGGTTTATAATTGAATTAACTTTTTGGATGATTAGGTCGCCAATGTACTTTCGGCAAATGTCAGCTGCTTGCAATCGATTTTCGATAGCGGCAGCGGCATCGGCATCGTAATAGGCATCGGCAGCGGCAGCGGCATAGGCAGCATAGGCATAGGCAGCGGCATAGGCAGCGGCATAGGCAGCGGCATAGGCAGCATCTAACTCCTCACGTGTTGCCCTGCCTTCGCCAAAAGCAATCGCTGTATCAACTGCTTTAATGCTTCTATCGTCCTTCAATAAGTGCCTAACGGTGTTGGCGCAATGTCCCTTTGCAAGTGTAAGCGGTTGCAGTCCAATATCGCATTTGGATGCGAGCCACAACAACCAATCGCCGCGGTGGCAGGTAGCGACAACCTCTTCGACTGTTTTACTTTCTGCCCACTCAATTGCGTTGGAGCAGGCGTTAATAGATTTTAGATATTCGGTAAATGTCATTGATTTAAGGGTTTAGTAATTGAATTAACTTTTTGGATAATAAGGTCGCCGATGTACTTGCGGCAAATGTCAGCGGCAGTGTAAGCGCCAGCGGCAGCGGCAGCGGCAGCGGAAGCGGCAGCGGCAGCGGCAGCGTAAGCGGCAGCGACATAGGCATCGGCATAGGTAGCGGCATCGGCATAGGCAGCGGCATCGGTAGCGGCAGCGGCATCGGTAGCGGCATAGGCAGCGGCATAGGCAGCGGCAGTAGCGGCATCTAATTCATCCCGCGTAGCTCTGCCCTCGCCAAAGGCTATGGCAACATCGACGGCTTTAACACTGCGCTCATCACTCATCAAATGACGCACCGTGTTGGCGCAATGACCCTTGGCAAGGGTCAGCGGTTGCAGTTCAACGCCGCATTTCTTCGCAAGCCATAGCAGCCAATCGCCACGGTGACATTCAGTTACAACCTGTTCAATTGGTTTGTCTCCAGCCCACTCTATTGCAGCAGCGCAGGCATCAACAGAATGGAGGTACTCTTTAAAGGTTTTCATTGGTTCGATTGGTTTAGTTGTTCATACTTGGTACGCTCTTCGGTCACGCCAAGGTTGTAGGCGTTCTGCATGTCTTGCAGTGCGCTTCGGTACGCCTCCGCCCAGACCGGGTAGAGGCGCGCCGAAACTTCAGGCGATACGTTCTGGAATAGCTGGCCAACGAGCGTCACGACCTTGCCAAGCTGCATGTTGTTGTGGGATAGCGACATCATCGCTTCGTCGCGTTCAAATTGTGTCATAGTTTAGTTAGTTTATGTTTAACGCTATTAATTTATACTTCACTTGGCCTTGGTCGGTTGTCTACGATTTGAATATCTGAATTTTCAAAGTAGATTACATTACCTTGGGAATCGAATTCCCACTTTGCCCAAACCCCACTTGAATTTTCAAAGTAAATTTGTTTGCCTTTAGAATCGTATTCATACCTTGCCCAAAATCCATCTGCCAGCTCGAAGTAGATTCGATTACCATTCTTGTCTTTGATTACCAACTTACCATTGGCCTCGAAGTCCCAGTTGATTTGCTGTGCTATTGTTTTCATCGAAATGTAACGGTTAGAGTGGTCTTGGCTGGCTTCACTGGTACTACCGGCACAACTTCGCCAGTGTTCGGATCGACGATGGCGGCGGTGTCTGCCATCTTAAACGCGGTCTTAACTAATTCGTGACGTGCTTTCAGGCGGTCTGCCAGTTCAACGCAGACTGGATCGTGGTTGAAGTCTGGCATGTCGCGCGGCTCGCGCAGCTGAACGCTTGCACCGTGGAACTTAAACTCTCCCTTGCCGTAGGTCGCGGCTGTGTCTTTCGCCAGCTCTTCGGTGCGCTCGATGATGCTCTCCAGCGCCTTCACAACCGCCTTGCAGCGGATGTGAACGGATAGCGGATCGACGTTGCCGTCCATAACTTCGGCGGTGACGTGGTTGACAAAGGCCTCGATCTCGGCTTTGTCGATGTTGGTGGGCATCGTCAGCATTGGTCACCTCCTTTCAGCGATTGGATGAAGACTTCCCTCTCTTTGAGTTGCGATGCCTTAAATCGCAGTTTCATCTGGTGCTGCTCATAGTTGAAGCGGCCACGCTCCTCGCGTTGCTTGATGCTGAAGCGTGATAGCTCCAGCTTGATTTGTTCGTTGGTCATTGGGTTGGTTATTTGGTTATACGGAGATTTACTTTGTTGCGGTTCTTGTAGTTGTAGATTTCTTCAATTTGCGCGATTTGCTGCTTGACTGTCACCTGTGGAGTGAACTGGTCTTTTAAGTACGTCAATTTTTGAATAAAAACATCTACATCGAAATCAACATTTTGAAGGCATTTTAAGCAGGCAGTCCACATAGTTTTACGCATAATGTTTGTCAACGCGTTAATTTTTAATGCTTTGCGGACTAATTCTTCTACCTCTTTTTTATTTGGTATTTGTAATGTGCCTTTTATAAAAGCGTATTGTTTGTGCTGACCATGATTGCCTTTTTCGCATGCACACAAAACATTCAAAAGTGTAAGGTTGTACTGGTTCATTAGGTATTTGATGAAAATGTAATTGTCATTTTCAGCAGCACAATGAGATTCTAAAATGTCAAGGTAACTCCATTTCTGTTTAATCTCATTGTGACGTTGTGCCTCTTGCAAGCCTGCACCTACATTAACAATGTAATTAACAGGCAATTCAAGTTCTTTTAAGGCTTCAATTCGGTGTTGGCCGTCAATGATTTCATAGTGTTCATTGACTTCAATGAACGTAGGCAACAGTTGTTTTTGCATGCTTTCTACAATTCGCTTGACGTGATTAGGTCTGACTGGTCTATTGCCGTTCAGTTTTCTAAATTTGTTGTAATCGGTAGTGGATTTAATTAAATGTGTCATTGTTTTTGGTTGGTTTAAAGGGTTGAAAGATATTTGATTCCTGATTCGTACTTCGCCGCATCCCAGTTCTCGCGCGCTTCCAGTTTGTAGCGCTCTTGTGGATCGCTGACTTTGGCCATCAGCATCTGACCGTATTTGACGCGGAGGTCGGTGAGCATCTGCTCTTTGCCGATAGCCAGCGTCATCTCTTCGGCGGTTGCGATGCTTGTTTCCAAGCCGATGCCGAAGTTGCCAAGCGCCCTGCCCCACGCGGAGGACTCGCAATTCTCGACGTAGCTGGTCTTGTTGATAGCGCTACTGGTGCGATCTTCCTGCGCCATGCCGCTGGCGACGATGCGGCCATTGGGATCGGTGATGAGTGCGTTCAGCACGCAGAAGTCGGGTGTCAGCTGCACGACTTCGGTGGTGAGTGAGTGGTCGGCGAAGTTGGCGCGGAAGTATTTGAGGCGCTCGACTACTTCGACATAGGGTTTGCCTTTAATGTTGGTCGTCTTGAATTGGTGCATTTTTGGTTTGTTTAGTTGGTTGATTTGCAGCGAAGTTCAACGCGGCGCGGATGCTGCCAAATCGCGCCCGGCATAGGGTGAGGGTGTCAGCCTCGCAGTAGACGGAAGTAAGTTGCATTTTGGACTGGTTAGAAAGTGTCGGTGTCATCTTCTTGGTTGAGTTCATTGGTTTTTTTTAGGTACGCAAATATACATAAATAAATAATAGGCAGTGCGCAGAATGATATGTACCACCACCAGCGGTCGTGGAAGTCAGCCATCATGTAGACCATGCTTAGCACGAATGGGAGGATCAGGAGTAGGTTGCTCATGGGTAGAATAGGTTTAGGAAGTTAGACAGTGTGCGGTCTTTGCCAAGCACTATCAGCAGCATTTGTATTTCGTTGAAGGTGCATTGGGTGTAGAAGTAGTTGGTTGTCAGGAACTCGATGCAGAACTCTCGGCTGTGCGGAAGTTCGTAGCTTTGGATGGCGTCGCGGGTTTCGCCTCTCATGCGATCCCAAAGGGTTGGTGCTTGTTGCATAGTTAGATTTGGTTTAAAAGGTCTTGACGTGCTTGGAGGTATCTGCCGTAGAGTTCGTAGTTGAACGTCAGCGGCCTTTTGGTTTCGCTGGATGAAGGCGTTGCGGTTCGTTCCAGCATGTAGCGGATGTGGCGATGCCACGCGTAGAGGTATGCGGGGATGAAGTTCATGGTTTGGTTGGGTTTAAGGTTGGCATTGGTAGAGGTGTTGATGAGCGTTGGAAGCGGATGAAGCGAAACCAGTCGCGGTGTTGGCTGCGAAATAGCGCGTCTACAATTTGACGTGTCCGCGTCGGGTTGCTGTTTGACCGGAACGGATATTCGGCGTGCATTGCGTAC
>Ga0181363_1000516_pt1 | contig 10688 bp, 10 predicted proteins | sample Fa13NDMLBSN_FD_130109 | JGI IMG/M metagenome (GOLD analysis project Ga0181363, IMG submission 130109) | Freshwater viral communities from Lake Michigan, USA - Fa13.ND.MLB.S.N | ecosystem: Environmental > Aquatic > Freshwater > Lake | place: USA: Michigan | collected 2013-09-23
CGCACTGTAGAGGATGGAGAGGGTACTAATACTCCTCTTCAACTTAGCAATTCTGCCGTCAATATCAATGGCCCAAGCGCATTACAGCTAAATGGTGTTACACTTACAGCAACCGCCTCAGTTCTTAATGCAGTAGCAGACTTGACAGGCGCTAACGGAATGATCGCTGTTAGCGGTGGTCAAGTTTATGGTAGAACACTTGTTGGTAGTACCGGAATTGTTATTACAAATGATAAGGGCACCGAAGGCAATCCTACATTTACTATCGCCACGAGCATCGCTACATCTGCCGATGTCTCTGCTCTGGAAACAAGCATTGCAAATAGTAACACTAAAATTGCTATTGTTTCTGCGCTTACATCAGTTAACAAGGCTGCTATTACAAGCATTAATACAGTTATTGATAACCTTTCTTTCGCTACATCAGCCGAATTAGCTGCCGTCTCAGCTTTAACATCTGTTAATAAAGCCGCTATTACAAGTATTAATGCGGTTATCGATAGTTTTGATTTTGCTACTTCGGCAGAATTGGCTACTGTTTCTTCAGCGTTAGCTACAAGTATTGCAAATCATTTAAGACTATCTGGAGGAACGCTTACCGGCCAGCTAATAGGAACATCAGCTACATTCTCTGGGGCTGTTTGCGCCACTACCTTTTATGGGAACGGTTCTAATTTAACAGGCATTACTGCGTCAATTCCTGCCTCTACAGCTACATCGGCACAACTAGCTTCCGTAAGCTCAAGAATTACATCCGTAAGTAATTTTGCAGTTAACCTCTCAGCTACATTTGCTACAAGTATTAATAATAGTAATACGGTTATTGCCGCTGTATCAGCTTTAACGTCCGTCAACAAAGCCGCTATTACAAGCATCAATACAGTCATTGATAACCTAGATTATGCTACGTCAGCCGAACTAGCTGCTGTTTCAGCTTTAACATCAGTTAACAAGGCTGCTATTACAAGCATTAATACAGTCATTGATAACTTGGATTATGCTACATCAGCAGAATTAGCTGCCGTATCTTCTAATTTAGCAACCAGTATTGCAAACCACCTCCGTTTATCTGGTGGAACTTTAGCAGGACAGTTAGCTGGAACTTCAGCAACATTTAGTGGAGCGGTGTGTGCCACCTCATACTACGGAGATGGTAGCAATTTAACTGGTGTTAGTGCTTCTTTTGCTGCATCTGCTACCAATGCATCCTTTGCCATTAGTGCTACCAATGCTACTAACGCTACTAATGCTGTATCTGCGACCTTTGCAGCATCTGCAACAAATGCTACTAACACAATTAATGTAATTGGTGGTATTGTTAGTGCTACTAGTGGCTCATTTAGCGGCATAGTAAGTGCTACTTCTTTCTTTGGCAGTGGTGCAAATTTAACAGGTATTTCAGTTACTCCTGCTACATCTGTTGTAACCTTTACTGTAAACCAATTAACTGTAGTAAGTTCTGCTGTATTTTCTGCTCCGGTAAGCGGTACATCAGCTGTATTTACTGGTATTGTTAGTGCATCTACTGTAGTTGCTCCACTAGGTTCTTTTAGCACTAATGTAGTTACTCCTAGAATTTCTGCTACTACTACATTCACTGTTGCTACTAGTGGTGTAGACAGAATGAGTATTGATGACGCTGGAATTATAGCACTTAAAAATGGTTTTAGAGTTTCTGGAACAACTGCTGGTTATGTAGGTTTTGATGTTTCAGTATCTGCTGGTTCTACTACTTATAGACTTCCTCCCACTGATGGCTCAAGTGGACAAGTACTTTCAACTAACGGTTCGGCTGTTCTTTCTTGGGTTACTGGTGGTGGCACAGTTTCAGTAACTAATGACACAACAACTAGCGCAACTGAATTTCCAGTATTCTTAAATACTACTTCAGGAACAGCTTCTACTCTTTTTACTTCAAGTCCTAAATATACATATAATCCTTTTTCGGGTGCTTTAACTGCTTCTGAAATTATAGCTGATAACGGACTACTTATTAATAAATTAACTATAGCAACTAGCTATTCAATTCCTTCTGGATATAGTGCAATGAGTACTGGTCCTATAACAATTTCAACCAGTGTATCTGTTATGGTACCTTCAGGTTCTAGATGGGTGGTTATCTAAACTATGGCTCAACTTATTATCTCAGGTGATACTAGCGGCGCTGCTACGCTGACTGTTGCTGCTGTTGCGGGGACGCCGACGCTGACGTTGCCAACGACAACCTCAAATATTCTTAGTACAACTGTCGGCGTTGCTCACACTGTCCAAGTTTTTCTTAGCGGCTCCGGTACTTATACAACGCCAGCCAATGTCAAAGCCATCTTGGTTCGTGCAGTTGGTGGTGGTGGTGGCGGCGCTGGCGCTGGCACTAGTACGGCACCAACAGGTGGTACGGGTGGAAATACGACCTTTAATTCCATTGCTGCTAATGGTGGTTTAGGTGGTGTTGCTAACAATGGTTCAGGTGGCGTAGGCGGCAGCGCAGGATCAGGAACTGCTACATTGCGCGTATCAGGTGCAAAAGGCGGTGGGGGATTTGCCCAAAGTGGGCAAGGAACAAACGGTCAAGGTGCATACGCTCCATTCTTTGGTGGTGGAGCGCCTTCTGTATTAACACAAACAGTTACAGGAACAAGCGGTATTACTAATACTGGTGGAGGTGGTGCTGGTGCTGGGGGTACGTCTGGAGTATATGGCGCTGGTGGCGGCGGTGGCTCAGGTGAATACATTGAGATTCTAATTCAAAGTCCATTAGCCACCTACTCCTATGCTGTGGGTGCAGCGGGAGCTGGGGGCATCGGCACTGGGTCAGGGGCAGCTACAGGTGGCGCTGGTGGCTCAGGTATAATCATCGTTGAAGAATATTACGTTTAAGGGAAATATAAAAATGGAACGCTACGCAATTATTAATGGTTCAGACGTTATCAATGTTATTGAATATGAATCTCAACCAAGTAATCCGCCTCCGGGTTTTGATTCTCCCATCATTGCTGTGCAAAGCGATGTAGCTAGTCCCGGTTGGAGGTATGAGAACGGCGCGTTTGTGGACACTACGCCTCCTCCACTTCCTGCACCTCCAATGGCCACTCTTACAGATATGATACTTGCCGATCCGGTTGAACTTGCTAAACTTAAACTGGCATTAGGACTCTAACGTGACCTCAACAATTGCAGCGATAACGACAGGTGGAGGCGGCGTTGTAACGACGGCTGATGCGTCCGGTAACTTGTCCCTGTTGTCAGGCGCAACGACGATCCTAGCAGCGACGGCAACTGGTGTTGCGGTGACTGGGACGCTAAGTGCGACTGGTGCTGTCACCCTAACGACGGCGTTGCCCGTTGCGAGTGGCGGTACTGGGTTAACGAGCATCCCTCACACTGTCCAAGTGTTCACCAGCGGCTCTGGCACTTATACAACGCCAGCTAATTGTAAGGCAATATTTATTCAAGTGTGGGGTGGAGGTGGTTCCGGCGCAGCTGGAAATACTACAAATTCGACAAGAGGAGCAGGAGGCGGCGCAGGAGGGTATAGTCAAAAATTAATAAATTCTCCCGCAGCTACTTATACTTATGCTGTTGGTGCTGGCGGAGCGGCAGTTACTTCAACAGCTGGCGGAGCTAATGGTAATACGGGTGGTACTTCGACATTTTCTGGATCAAGTTTAAGCTGCTCTGGTGGCGCTGGTGGTGGTGCTGGTGCATCAGCAGGTGGTGCTGGTGGCACAAGTTCAGGCGGTGATTTAAATATAACTGGAGGTTCTGGAATGGTTGGTCAAAATGGAGGGGCAACTACTTTTATGACATCTGGTGGTTCTGCACCAATGGGTGGGCTAGGCGGGCAAACAAACGTCTCAGTTGCTGGTGGTGCGCCGGGAGGTGGTGGATCATGCAGCAACCATACCGCAGCCTCTCCATCTGGCGCTGGCGCTTCAGGTGCAATTATTGTTACAGAATATTATGTTTAATAGGACTTTAACATGAGCGCAATAATCGACGGTACAGATGCTAGTACGTTAAACGGTGTAACTTTAACAACGCCATTGCCGGTTGCAAGTGGTGGTACTGGTGCTGGTGGAGTTGGTTCATCGGCTATACGCAGTTATCTCGCGGGCTTGGGTCTTTCCAATAACGCGACTGATGCAACAAACGACATTGATATTGCGGTTGGCGTTGCCATAGATGGTACTAACGCTTATGTGATGAGCCTTGCATCAATATTGACTAAACGCCTAGATGCTGCTTGGGCGGTAGGCACAAACCAAGGCGGATTGGATACTGGGGCAATTGCTAACACTACATATCATGTTTGGCTTATTGCTCGTTCAGATACAAATGTTGTTGATGTGTTGTTTTCGACAAGTGCTTCGGATCCGACAATGCCGACTAGCTATAATTACAAGCGCCGTATTGGATCAATAATTCGTTCTGCCGGAACAATTCTTGCGTTCTCGCAACTTGGCGACGAGTTCTTGCTTAAAGCCACTGTAGAAGACGTTGACGTAACGCTCTCAACTACAGCTACGTCCTATACCATGACTTGTCCGGCTGGTATCCAAGTTGGATTAATAGTGAACGCTGCGGCATTTCATAGCTCGGCACAGGCATCACTCTACTTAAGCTCACTTGATGTTAATGACCAAGCTGTTGGTTTTGGTGGCGGAATCGCACCGGGCGCAACTATGGCAATTTTAGCAACGGGCGCAACGCAAACAAGTGTGAGTTCATATGCCAAAATTCGAACTAATACATCACGGCAAATTCGAGCAGTTGCCGGTGCTGCCAGCACGACTGTACGAATCAATACATCTGGATGGATAGACACTCGCGGGAGGGATACATAATGGTTTACGTTCAACGTGATGGGGATGCAATTGTTGGTGTGTTTGCCGTACTTCAACCGGGCTTTGCTGAAGAACAGATTGCGCCCGATGCGGCTGAAGTGTTGAATTTTCGTGCGCGTAACTTTCAGACCATTAGGCCAGCCAAAGACGATCTTCTTATCGCAATCGAAGAACTCAAAGCCATCGTAGACACTCAAGCAACCCGTATTGCTGCTTTGGAGCGCGTATAACATGTCTATTCAACAATAGCCACAGTTTTATGTGTAACTTCTAATATCTTTGTAATTTCTGGTGCGGGTCTAACATAGTTTAAAATGTATTATTTTTTGTCTATAATTCTGTTTGTCAACTCAGAAATACAAGAAAAAGCCATAACAGGCCCTTTCCAATCCCTAGAAAACTGTGTACAATATAGTGAGAAATTAAATTCTTTACCAAAAATATCACCAAATATTCAAATACTAGAATCATACTGCATTAGAAAACAAGAGGTATAACTAAAATGGCTAGCACGTATACAGATAGACTACGACTAGAAAAACAAGGAGATGGAGAAAACCCTAACTCGTGGGGTACGATTCTCAATCAGAATGTCATCGATCTTCTAGACGATGCTATTGCTGGCTATGCCGTTGTGTCTGTAAGTGGGGTTCCTCTAACCCTTTCTGAAACAAATGGTGCCCCTGACCAGTCTCGTAATGCCTCTCTTGAGGTTGCAGGTACATTAACTGCGAACGTGACAATTACCATTCCTGCTGAAGAAAAGCAATACTTTATTCGTAATATTGCTACAGGGGCTTTCTCGGTTATTGTCAAAACAGCGGGTGGTACTGCACTAACTCTAGAACCTAACCAGAATATTTTAGCTGCTTGTGACGGTACAAATATCTATTATACTGGTGGGGAGATTACTTCAATTACTTCTCTAACAGTAAATAATCTGAGTGTTGTAAGTGCTGCTAACTTTGTCAATGGCGCTACTTTTGCTTCTAAAATCTCAGGCACAGATGCTGTATTTTCTGGTGTAGTTTCTGCTAATGAAATTGATGCTCCTACAGGTTCTTTTAGCACCAAAGTTTCTGCAACTGCTGTAAGTGCAGTCTCTGTAAGCGATGCTATTGGTAATCTACGCTTAATTCCAGTTAATGCTCAGGTATCCGCTTACTCTCTTTCCACAACTGACGTTGGTAAATATGTAGCTATTACATCGGGTGGTATTACTGTTCCTCAAGATAAGTTTAGTAATGGCGAGGCTATTTCCATTTACAATAATTCTGCTAATTCCCAAACAATCACGCAAGGCACATCCGTTACAATGTACTTGGCAGGTACTTCAACAACCGGCAATAGAACACTAGACCAACGTGGAATTGCTACAGTTCTCTGCGTAGGTACTAATATTTTTGTTATTGCAGGTTCAGGACTTTCCTAATGACTATTCAACAAATGTTACTAGGTACTAGTGGAGCGCTTCAATTTAACATTACTATTGCAGCAAATACAACCAATTATGACTTGCTTGCTATTTTAATAGCTGCTCCATACAATTATAATAATACTTCTCCTGCTAATATTACATTAACGATCAACTCTGCTGTTCAAGTTACCTCAACTTCTACAGGCACTCCTGCTCTTACAACAGGAGCAATTACATCTAATGCTACGCTAGCAATCATCAACAATGGCTCCATCAAGGGCAAGGGCGGCGCTGGTGGTGCGGGCGGTGAAGCTGGAACCACAACAGAATTTCCGGGTGTAGCGGGCAATGCTGGTGGCACGGCTCTCAGTATTGCGTCTTCGTTATCAGGCAAAGTGACGATCACCAACGGCAGCGGCGAAATCTTTGGCGGCGGCGGCGGTGGTGGTGGTGGTGGTTCTGAATTTTACACTTCAGGAGGTGGTAAGGATCAACAGTCAAATGCCTCTGGTGGTGGCGGTGGCGGTGGCGGCGCTGGTTCTGGGGCCGGTGGCGCAGGCGGACTAGCTACTGATACTGGGGCTGATTTTCTTTATAATGGCAACGCTGGTGCGGCGGGCAACACAACGACTTTTGGTGCTGGTGGCGCGGCGGGCGATGCTCGAACAGGCATTGGCGGCAACGGTGGTGCCTTTGGTTCTGCGGGTTCAGCAGGTGTATCTTCACCTGATGCTGCTGGTGGTGCAGGTGGTGCTGCTGGCAAAGCTATCGCCCTAAATGGTGGTTCTGCTCCTACCTTTATTTCTGGCAATGATTCAACTCATGTTAAAGGCGCGGTGTCTTAATGAAAATTCTTTTAGGGTTTACAGGCGGGGTAGATAGTACTTATCTACTATACAAAGTTCTTACTGAAACAACAGATAATGTAACAGCATTCTTTTTAGATTGCCGTAATTCACAGACTTCTTTAGATTTTCCGTTACCACAACATGCAGAAATTATTGTAGCACAGCGTGTAATCGATTGGTTAAAAGACAATAATCGTTCGTTTGAATATCGCATTGTCGTTCCCTCAGAAGTTAGAGACGGTGAGTGGTTAACTCCTACCCTTATGAGAACTGTAGCTAAAATCATGCCAGAAGGTTTTGATGTTTTCTACACAGGACGCACCATAGAAAATACTCGTGAGCATCTAGGAGCAAAGACAGCAGGCTGGTATCAGGAACTGTTTTCTGAAGGAGGGGTTGGTGAGATGCGCCACCCGCTTCAGGAGTGGAACAAAAGCCGTCCCCATGCATATGCTGAGCTTCCCGCCGATCTCATTGCTTTGATGGTATCCTGCAATGACCTCAAGATTATTGATGGTGCAGTCGTTGAATGCGGCAAATGCGCTAAGTGTACTATGGCTACTGAGATTAAGACGCGCCTTGCTGCGGGTGAGAACGTCGAAACAATCGTAGACGACCAGAACCGCAAACGCGGCGTTGGCAAGTATGCTAAATTAGCACCTGCTCCACGCTACGGACATAAGGTTGTACCTAATGGTTATATTATTCCAGACAAGTGGAAATAGAGGATTGAATGGCTAATTCACAAAGCCGCCTTACCAAATTAAATTTTAAGCCGGGGTTTCACCGTGAGTCCACTCAGTATGCTGAAGAGGGCAAGTGGTATGACGGAAATCGTGTGCGCTTCCGTGAGGGAAAGCCTGAAAATTTAAGAGGATACGAGAAACATTATTCAGAACCTTTAAAAGGAACTGCAAGAGACCTTTTAACTTGGGCCAACAACAATACAGAAAAACTACTTTCGGCAGGCACAAATGAGAGACTTTATATTCTTTACAACGGTTACAATTATGACGTTACTCCTATTACTACAGTTGTTTCAGTAGATGCTGGGGTAAATGGAGATTTAAATACTTCTGTAGGTTCTCCTTTAATTAGGGTCAGCCTAACAAACCATAACACAAGCATTAGCGATTGGATTTACTTTACAAGCACATCGATCAATGGATTTGGTGCCGCTCACAACTTTGCTGTTTCCTCTTTTGGAGGACCAACTTACCAAGTTGTTAGCGTATCGGGGCTAAACAATTTCTATATTAGTGTGGCTAGTGTTGCTGCAAGTACTCAAAGTGCAATGGGTAGAGCCACACTTAACTTCCTATTACCAACTCAGCTTACCAACAGTATTCAGGGATTAGGGTATGGTGCTGGTGTATACAATGCTGGTGTTTCTACAACAGGTCAAAGAGCATGGAACCAAGCTGCCCAAAGTTCAAATATTATCTTTGAAGCAAATCAATGGTCTTTAGATAACTGGGGCGAGGACCTTTTAGCAGTTCGCAGAGGTAGTAATCTATTTCACTGGGATGCAAACGCTAGTACTGCTCCTGTAAGAGCTTCTATTGTAGGAACTGCTCCTTCTGAAATTAATTATATTGTTGTCTCTCCGAATGATCGACATGTCCTTGCGTTAGGAGCTAACGAATTTGGTACAAGTGTATTTAACCCACTTCTTGTTCGCTGGTCAGATCAGGAAGACTACACAAACTGGACGCCCTCTATCAGTAGTACATCCGGTGAATTTACTCTAATTGATGGCACTGAAATTGTTGGTGGTATTCGTTCTCGTAACGTCATTCACGTTTGGACAGATAAAGCTTTATATGGTGTTCAATTCGTAGGTCCTCCGTTCATCTTCAGTGTCGCGCAATTAGGATCAAACTGCGGTCTTATTAGTCCACACGCCGCTGTTGCTGTCGATGGTGTATCTTATTGGATGGGACTAAATAATTTCTATGCCTTTAATGGTAGGGTTCAAAAGCTAGACTGCACCATTAGACGCTATCTCTACGACAGTTTTAATATGGCACAGAAAGATAAAGTGTATGCCGGAGTTAACTCAGAGTTCCATGAGATTATCTGGCTGTATCCATCTAGTAATTCTTTAGAACCTGACAGCTATGTTATTTACAACTATGTAGAAAATAGTTGGGTTTATGGTACATCCTTCTATACCACATTTGAAGATGCTAATGTCTTTGACAATACAATTACTACTGGTGCTGTTAGTGCCGGTGTTCCACAATACTATTGGGACAATGAGCCTGTATCTATTTTCACAGGTGACGGTCAAGCTCTAACATCGTATCTCCAGTCTTCGGATTTCGATATTGATGATGGCGATAAGATCATGTTCATTGATCGTTTGATCCCTGACTTTACTCTAGAGAATGGAACTGTCTCTTTCACTATTCAAACAGAGCTTTATCCTAATGGAGCTACGGTTACTAAAGGGCCTTATACGATTTCAACAGGAACTAATAAACTAGACTTTAGAACTAGAGGTAGACAGGCTTCTGTAAATATTTCTTGCTCAGATATTGGAGCAAGCTGGAGAATGGGTAGCCTACGTTTAGCCATCTCCGAAGATGGTAAACGCTAATTATGGCATTTAACTACCCACAACTTAAGCAATATTTTAGCCTACAAAACGTAGACCCACAACAAATCTATAATGATCTTGTAGAGTATGCTGGTGAGCTTAAATTCCTACTAGAACAGCGTGACATCCAAGTTAATTTAGCCCCCGCCGCCAGATTCTATACCGTAGTTTCGACAAGCGATATTGGAAGACCCCGTACTGGCGATGTAGCATATACAGCATCGTCTTCTCAGTTTCAAGGGTTTATCAATGAAAGCGTAGGATGGCAGCCCTTCAATGCAGGTGTTAGATCAGCCGGTTACTTTATTGCAGCGCAGGACACTACCGATCAAATTGCAACTACTATTACAGCCGCAAACGCTGTTACTTTTGCCTCTGTAGACGGTTCTTTTGGCTTTAGTTTAGTTAGTTCTACAAAATTTATGGCAGATCATGATGGGGTATATAATTTTCAATTTAGCCTACAGCTAACAAATTTGGATGCACAAGACCACGAATTCCACGTTTGGTTGGCTAAAAACGGTACAAATTTAGAAAACTCTGCTGGACTTGTCACTGTACCATCTAAGCACGGTGGGGTTTATGGACATATGGTTTTGGGGTATAATGTTATTGTGACTGTATCTTCGTCCGATTACTTAGAGCTTTACTGGAGACCAGACAATACTCAGGTTTACATAGAAACTGTAGCATCGCTGACAAGCCCTCCTGTCCCAGATTCTCCTTCAGCAATTGCTACTATTACACAGGTTTAATATGTACAATTATAAACAAATGTTCGATCTTATCAATAACAGTACTTTTATAGAGAACGTCAATAATGGGGTAACAGTGCCTGCTGGAGATTATTTTGGGGCTAAGACAGTAGAAGGTATGGCGTATTCCAAAGATTCGTTGTATAATAAACGAAATATGAATAGGTTAACAGCGGATATGACAAAATGTCAATCTAATTATATGAATATTAAAGGGGCTAA
>Ga0181363_1000518_pt1 | contig 10674 bp, 18 predicted proteins | sample Fa13NDMLBSN_FD_130109 | JGI IMG/M metagenome (GOLD analysis project Ga0181363, IMG submission 130109) | Freshwater viral communities from Lake Michigan, USA - Fa13.ND.MLB.S.N | ecosystem: Environmental > Aquatic > Freshwater > Lake | place: USA: Michigan | collected 2013-09-23
ACTTTTGTTGGCTTCAATTGATATGCTCCTTTGAATCCACCTTCTATAAATTTTACTTTTCCACCGGCATGAATAATCTCACAGGGAACAGAAGGATATGTTTTTGATGGTATAGAAACTTCTATGTCTTTAATACCATCATACATTAATCCTAAAAATAAAGCATTGCTCAAGCTATCTACACAGATCACATACGGAGCTCCTGTATATTCTGAAAGTATTTTTTCAAAGTCCTTGGTTATTGAATGAGGATTTACTAAACTCATAGTAGTTTAACTAACCTGAAGGTACTTTCTTCATAATACAATTTTGTTAACCTTTCAGTTTCAAATTCTGGAAATGAATAATGTTCTAAAAAGTCCTTTAAACTATAATATCTTTTAAGATAATGATACATAGTAAAATGATATCTATTAAATCTTGTTCCTTCTGGTGGAAATGCAACGTGTGCTCCTCCAATATAATTCATTTCTCCTACAGATTTTCTAAACATTAAAGGCTTACAATACCATGGATGAAATGAACCGTGGGTAAAATCTCTAGGATCAGGGCTATCTGTAGCCACCATGTTATAACCTTTAACTTTAACAACATCATAATCTTCTAATGAAGGCAAGTCAGCTAAACTAATATTTATCAGTTCATCCTGGTCAACCATAATAATCCATTCAGCTTCTGAATCTTTCCAACAATTATTTCTAATATAAGTTACCGAATCACCTTTAGGTTCTTCACCAATATAATCAATAACATTACAGCCTCTACTCCTACAGTAGTCACCAGTCTCATCAGTAGAATTATCATTATAGATATTTATTCTACACTCCGGGAACCTTTCCTGGTAATGATCTAAAAACATAGGCAGTATGTGCATGCCATTGTAAGTGGGTGTAAATATTTCTACCTTCATTATTTTCCAATTGTACTATCTATTCTTTTTCTTAAATCTCTACCAAAGGTAATATTACTTTTAGCTCTTATTTCTTTATGAGTAAACTGCCAGAACTCCCCTGTCTCACTAATGATCACAGTATATATACTATCTGTTTCATGCCCGTAGTCTGTTACTAACCAAATAAACCCCGGTCCTTTTGGTGTAGTAACTTCTAATCTATTAACAGGTTCATATATCATAGTTTTCAATCTTAATTAATTCATCTCTTTCTACAAGTTGTTTATATAGATCTAAATCTTTAGACCATTCTTTTCCGGTCCAAAATTCAAAACCTCTGTAGTTACTTTTATAAAGGCAACATTGTTCATACCCACCTAATAGATACACATATCCACAACCTAGAATCTTAGCAGTCTCACATTCCATCATCTGTGCTACTGAACCCAGGGATAATTTAGGATCTTCATAATCCCAAATAAACTGATAAGCTACAAACTGAGTATCAAACTGTTTATATAAACTGATACCTACAAGTCTATCTGTATGATATTCTATAACTGAACAATCCTTAAAAGATTCTAGTTTGATATCTCTTTTAAACCCATGGTATTTGCAGTACTTATCATACAGTTCTATATACTGCTCTAGTGAAGCAGCAACACTGCCTGATTCCACAATAATTAACTTGGATAATTTCTTAGTAGTCTTTGATGGAATATACTCAGATAGATTAATTCGGGTGCTTCTCTCATTATACCACTTACCCTCCCATGGTATCCACCCTTGCTGTAATGCATCTATAGGAGATTCATTTGGTTCTAGTATACCATAAGCACAGTTAATTATAACTTCTAAATCACTAACCTTACCAAAGCCTTTTATATGATCAAAGTATACTTTCATTTCTTAAAGAACCCTTTCTTAGGTTGTTCCTTGGTATTAAACCCTAACTTATCAATTATCTTGTTAGCTTGTTCTTCAGCAAAGGTAATAACCTCTTCTTCCTTGTCCTTGATGTTCCAGTTATTTAATAAGATACTCATGTGCATTGTCTCATGCATAACTCCTGTTGCTTTTTCTGTAGGGGAATACTTGGTAAAAGTACCCATGTTCAAAAACAAGAAAGGTTTGTAGGGTGCTTTACCTGTAAGTTTCTTATCAGCCGGGTCATAGTTAGTCCACCCATAAATATAAACCCCATTACCCTTAGTCTTATCTACTTCTTCTGCCTGAGCATCATTACGGTTAAGACCATGCATCTCTTCTACATCATAGTAGTCAAATATCTCGGTGGCATCCTTTCCTATAAGGAGTATATACTCCCCCATGTCTATCTTTTTCATAATACTAAGTTAAACTTTATTTTGTATTTCTTCTGCCCAAGCTAGTATGTATTCATCTACCTCATTCTTAGGAAGCTCCATTACATCAATCAATCTCTCTAGTAAATACATGACCTGCTCAGTATCTGGGTCCGGGGCTGGAATACTCAACTCATACTCTTGACCTGATTTAATTACATATATTCTCATATAATAATATACAAAATTTTTGGGACTGGTACCATAGTATATAAGAGAATGTTGTGACCCCCCTGTCACAGACCCCCCGGCCCCTCATCCTTCGGTGCCTACCCCCCTTCAAATCCTAGCAGGGGTCTTGTGCCAACAAAAAAAAACAAATCTTTTCCTAGGGTCAAATCTTTGTTTTTTTTCTGTAACAACCCTCTACATAGTACAAAATTAGTACTATGAAAATATATGATAAATTTATAACATTGGATGTTAAAATTATCCAATCCAAGAAAAACAATAAATGTGCTTTTCTTATTGATACAGTTACTGGGAAGATCGTTACCTCCAAACCCATTAACTATATCGAAGTCTTTGGTATAACTCTGAACGAATTCTATAAGATAGAACTCGGCAGATTTACCAATGACAAGGGGTATATAGACTTCAACTTTGTGAAAGTCAGTGCATATACCCCTATAACCAAACAGTTTGTAAGCAAACCGGTTTCTAACACTGTAAAGGAGTCTCCACAGGCTACAACTCCTATACAGTCTGATAAACCTGCTTGGTTAAGATAATGGGTCCCTTCCCATTATCTTTTTTTTGTTCCTATAAGGAACCTTTTTTCTTACAACCCTGAACTTGATAAAAATAACTTTAATAATTAACTTATGAGCAATTCAAAGAAAACAGAGGAAACTGTAAAAACCAACTTGGCTAGAACTACTAAGATTGTTGCAACTTACGTGGGTCGAGGTCAGAACCAACAACAAGGTCATAAAAACTATGGTAAGAAATTCTTTAAGTATAATCTTACTGGGCCAGAATCCGAGATAAAGGAATTTATAAATGATCCATCTAATCAAGAGTATGGTATCAAATATGATTCAGACGGTGTAACACCTCAGTATTGGTGTAATTGGAAAGATCCATTTGGAACTAAAGGTACAAGATACAATGTTAATGTGTCAATGTACGGTACCTATGTATTAGACAAACAAGACTCTTATGACATAGAAGATACTTTGGAAGAGCTTGAGAAAAGAGGTCTTCATACCACTGCAAGAGTCTATGCTGAGACTATATTGAGTGATAGAATGGGATTAGGTCTTAGTAGATCTAACGTGAATAGACTTGCTATGGCACCATCTGATGGAACAGGTGCTAATCTATCCGAGGAATAATTCCTTGGGTAGATCCCTTTGGTAATAGACAATGGTAACGATAATAAGTTACTATTGTTTATTACTTCTTTATTACCTTTTTTTTTACAACCCGCCACTTGGCAAGGTAGACTGTGGTGTTATTATGTTATATAATAATATTATATCTTTTATATACTTAAAAGATATTTAATCTCACATGGGTTTAGTAAGATTATTTTATAATATAAAGTATCTTACTTAAGACATAAGAGATAATTAAGATACTATGGGTTTATTTAAAATAATTTCTGCGGAAATATGTTTATCTAAGTTATCTATACTCAAACTTATCTCTCTACTTAAGCATACTATACTATATCATATATTATATATTATATTATACTAATATTAATATTTATATAGCTAACTATACTTAACACTATTTAGTATATACCCTATATACTATTCTTATTGCTTATTATATAGAAGACAGCAATTACTTCCGGAAAATATACTAATCAGTATCCTTGAACAAATGATAGGAACAGATTAACCATGTAACTTATACTTACAGAGTGAGAGGCAGCAATCCTCTCCGCAACTTGTATGACTAACCAATAATGTCATACCTCTTTACTGTTAGCAAACAGTGACAAACCTGTGGGGCTTCTATTGGGTTCTATATTTCTCCTGCAAAGAGACTTATAGTGCTACATATCATTTGCAGTGATATAATCCAAAGTTAGTGCAGACTTAAAAATCAGGTATTTTCCATATAGTGTATTGATAAAGCTATGTGAGTTTAATTTAAACAGCATTTGAAACAGAGTGTGTAATTATCTATTCTCCTCCACAAAAGATTCCACTTGGGAGAATACAGCTGACTGAAGTGGAATTCAGTTTTACTCCGTAATTATAGAACTCAGCGGTTCTTACTATGACTTAGGAAATCATAGTGGTTATGAAGGTTATTTATATTGGGCACATCCAATATTATTATTATTAAGAAAAAGAACCTATGTACCTAGCATAGGCAAGTCCTCAATGTTTAACTAAATTAAAAGATATGAATTCAACTATGATTGAAAACAGAGAGTATGTAGAGAATCTACACAACATTAACTCAAATGTAAACCTAAGACTATTAGCTTCTGCTACTAAATTCTTTAAACAAGAATTAGATGCTAAGACTAGAAAAGAATTGTTCAGTTTACCACTTGTAGATAAGATGTGGTTACTTAATGAATATACTCAGGAGATTAAGACTAATACTCCTCCTGATTTATCCTCTTTGTATTAATTAACATGACAAAGATCATTTTCATCTGGTATCTAATCACGGGAGTGGTTAGACCAGCTGATAATGTGGATGGTAGACAAACTTATACTATCAAGCAAAAAGACTTTACTGTTGAGTATGCTTATAGAGGTGAGATTCTTAATTGGATTGAATCAGATAAGTTTATCTATGATGAAACATTAACAGATTAGAATATAGTATCGGCACTCTTCCTTTAACCGAGTGTCTATCCAGTAAGTTGCTGGCCAGAGTTCAACTGAGTACATAATGAACAGGGTTTGGTCTATTACCCTTAAAGACTATAATAATGCACCATTCTCACTTCCCAAGGGTGAGCAGTTGTAATAGAATAAAAAGTGTTGACTTCAGTATGTTATCAGGCAAGGGAAATAATGCATCCTATGATAATTGACCAAGTTTATGTCTTGAAAGCAGACACTTATATAGGCAGAATTGCTGTTCTACTACAACTGAGTGCAGAGGGGTTAATGCACCATTCCTGATTCCCAAGGTCAGGCAGTTGTAGTATTTCCAAAACCAAGGCAGGTATGAACTGTCGGGATAAGTAGGAGTATTACAACTGAGTGCAGAGGGGTTATATTACTTATAGAAACTTTATTTATTCACTTAAAATTAAACTTAAAATGAAAATTCATTTAAACTCAAGACCAGGTCTTTATGAAGTAGAGACCTATGGTAGAAACAGTATTACTTGTTCTACTAAGCACAACATATTTCAAGTACCAACTAGTGATTTTAAATCATTTGCTGGTGGTTATTGGAATGATCATGTTACTAAAGATGACATGGATTTATTTCTATCTGTTGTTCAACCTGAAAAATATAAACTCCAGGTTCAACAAGAGAATGAAATCATATCTCTTGCAGCAAGATTAGATATGATTACTAAATCTGTCAAAGCTTCATCTACACCAACTATAGTTGAAGAAGATGGTCCTACTAAAGAAGACTATGAAAGATGGTATAACGAGAAATATGATGAACTTAACAAAGTAAAAGATCATATGAGAACTATTGCATATCAAGTGTATTCTCAGGATCTTGATTTTACCAACTTTGAGATGCATAAAGGTATCAAGTTCATTATACAGCAGGGTATTTATGATGATAATTCATTCAGATTCTGTTGGGATCCGTATGGATTTGTATCTAATGGTCATAGTGATATCAGTAGCATCTTTAGACCAGATGACTGGTATACTATCAATGGTGGTTGGATTAAGATCATTGGTGATGATGTGATTCTATACTACAAGTCTGGTGACTATGGGGTATATGATGATGCTCTTGCAACAGAGTGTGCAAAGAAACTATTCCCTACAAAGAATATCCATTCTTATGCAGGAAGACAATGGGATGAAGAACTTGATAGTAAGTTCTACGAACTCCCATTCTGATACTATGTCCTGAGTATGACATTAAACTGCTCACTTAACTTATAGAAACTTAATTAATTATTTATTTATCTCTCAAAAAACAGAACTCATGAGAAATTTATCTACAAAAGGACTATCTATGTCCCAAGCACAATCAATCTCTAACTTATGCAATCAGAATGCATTAGAGATTCAAAGAGAATTAGACTCTTACAACAACTGTAGTAAGACTATTACCATTGATAATAAGAACTATGTTCTTCAAGAAGGATCAGTTATACCTAATGATATACTTGATAAGTTGAAGAACAAAGGTGATCTTCATGCATGTCAAGCATTTCTTATGGAAGCTATCAAGGGTAAAGAGTCTGAAATAGAAAGAATCCGGAGAACATCTCCAGATATTTCTCATTTAACAGCTCCTATCAGACAGTATGCTCCTGACTATGATGTTCTATCAGATGTAGAAGAATCATGGGGTTGGAAACAGTTGTCTGATGCTGAATATTCTGAGTATCTTCAAGTAGAAGCTATGGCATCTCATTTAGGTCAATTCATTCATAAGAGTGGTAAATTGACTCAATTGAGAAAAGAACTACCTAATACTCCAAGTATTGAGTGGTTTGAAGTTGAGGCAGGTAAAAGAACTCCGGTTCAAGTTACCAAGCACCATCATTCTGCTTCTCTAATGCAGTGTCATGAAGACATTGCAGAAGAACATAGAAAGTATGAGCAACGTGTAAACTATTACAAAGCTAAGGTTAAGAACTTGGTTAGTGATGAGAATGCACGTATCCAGAAGTTGAATGCAGACAAAGCTGCTGAGTTTCTTAAAGTTGAAAAAGAACTTAATGAGAAATATAAGTTAGCACAAGATGCATACAATGGTGAGGTACTCAGACTTACTATGGAGTTTAATAGTCAACGTGAGTTGGATATTAAAGCTGCTGCAGCATTGAGAATCAATGTTGACCCTAGATTCCAGCATGTAATTGACATGTTCATTACTGCTGAGTAATAATATTAGGTGAGTAAGAGATAGGCACAAGCTGATTCTCTTACTCTTTGTACCTGATGACAGGAATTCTTCATAGACTTCGTGGTTTGTTGTACCACATACAAGAAATTTCATTAACTATTTAATTTACCGCTTCTCTTCAAAACTTCAAAAACTGAGATAGAACTCATCATCAGACAGGTTACTCCATCTAGCGGAGATAACTGGCTGGTACCAATGAGACTTAGTATTTGTATTTGCCTTTGTATGAAGAGAAGGTCTTTGACTCAGTATTTGAATTTATCTTTAGCTATATATTCCTGTCATCAAGTAACTATTTATTTAATTATCAATAATCATTAAGATGACCACATTAAAAAAATTAAAACACACTCAAGAAAGATATAAATCAGAACTTTATGAACTGCATTTGTATGAACCTTCTCCAGAATATTACAAAATGAGAAGAGAAGAATTGGAATATAATATTGCAGTCATAGAAGATGCAATTGATATTGAAAAGAAAATGATACCAATGAAGATCATGCTATATTCTTTTGTAGTTATAGCAATAAGTCTTTTAATTTGGGGTATATTTTCTGAGTAAAGACTAGGTCCCATAGCTCAATTGGATAGAGCATCAGCCTTCTAAGCTGAGGGTTACAGGTTCGACTCCTGTTGGGATCACTAATATTAACTTAAATTTTATAATTATGAACTGGTTTGGAAATATGTTCAAGAAAAAGAAAAAGACTTACAAGCAATCTGAGTATAAACTACTTATTATTGATGATACGTCAGATTTAATACATGTGATACTTGGTATCTCAGAAGAAAGAGCTGAAGAATTATTGAATGCATGTCTTAAGGCATATGATAGTCATACTCAACTACATCTTTGTTTAGAAGATATTGTAAATCAATGTAAACATACTAATGAAGTTGTTATGTCTACAATGATGATGCAGAAGATTATTGATAGAAAGAATTCTTTAAATGGATTAATAAATGCACTTAAAAACATGTTTAGCAATGATTAGAGATACAATAACATCGGTGTTAGGATTTAATCTTAACTGTAAGATAGAGGGTACAACCCCAGGATGTAGAACTGTATATCCTAAAGATGAATTAAGAATTGATCAAGTTAAAACTAATATCATTAGAAACTATAAGTTTTTTACAAACTTTGATAGACAGTTACTTGATAAGATTATTGACTATAAAAGACTTAATACATGATGGTATCTGTAACATATGATGATTCTGATGTAGCAAAAGCATTAGAAAAAATAGTTAAGGATCCGAATGCTAAAGAGTTTGTCAAGTTACTTACTCCCATGATTTGTAGTAATTCATCAGCTGTAGATTATTTCTTTAAGCTTATGCTTGGTAATAAGCTACCAGAAGTTATACCTAACGGAACTTTATGTAAAGTTAGAGTTGACAGGTTAGGTTATGGTAGTAATAAAGAAGGAATCCGGGAAAGATTTGCAGATGATGAAGACAAGGTCATTGTAACTGTAAAAGAATTTAGAGGTTACCATGAGTATTCTCAGTACCAAATTTCATATAAAAATGTGGAGCAAAATGGTACTACAAAAGATGACACAACTTATTTAAACACTAATGAACTAGAGGTTATAGAAGAGTTTTAAGAGAGTGTATCTGTGATATACTTTTCCAAACCAAATGATATGGGGGAGAGAAATCTCCCCTTTTCATTGTTTAGCTATATATTGCTAAATATTATTTGTTTAAACTATCAATGTCTTTATAAATGACATATATTTATGTGCATATTTATTATGCATGTAATGTTATATCAACTCCCTAATGGGAAAGTAGTTCATCTCTCTATAGAGGAATACCTTGATCTTACTGATGAAGATATACAGTACCTCATGTCAATTGACTATGGTGAACATATTAGGGATCCTTTTAAAGGTTCTGCTGTTGAGTCAAACACCAGAGAAAAGTATTATGATTTTGAATTTCTTTCACACGAAGAAGAAGATCTAAATGATATTATATCAGATGATATACCATTTGATGATATCATTGACTTATCTAACAATTTGGATATGTAGTTTTATACTACCAACTACCCTTAAAGTGAGTAATTAAGGATTTAGTATCTACTCAAAACAATCTATTTATTTATTTATTAATTTTTAAAAACTGAGATTATGAACTCAAAAGTAATTGTATTGGCTGATGAATCAACTAAAGCTGTTGTTAATGTTTCTCAAAACAATCCTGAATATGGATATGTAAGAGTACAACAAATTAGAACTATGATTGATGATAATGGTTTCTTACGTAGAAAACCAATTTCAGCATTGATACCTGGTACATTAGCTGAATTGCAAGAATTTGGATTCTTTGCAGGTCAGCAACTTGATGGTAAAATTTTAGTTGAAGAGTCTCTTGAGCCTTTCAATGATAAAACACCAGAACGTGACCTTAAGGTTGCAGGTGATACAGGAATTGTTTGTACATTAAATGGACAACCAATCTACCGTAGAACTAAAATGAGTTTTGATACAAATGCAAGTGATACATTAGTTAAACATGATAATGTTGATGAATTACGTGCTGCATATGCTATGACTGCAAACAGATCAAAAGCAATTCAACCAAATGATGATTTCTCAATTGGTGGATAATATCAAATTTAGTTAAACATTATAGAGGGGGACAATTATGTCCCTCTCTTTTTTTATGAATTCAAATTGTATGATTAAAATGGAAAAGTTAAAACAACAGGTAAGACATTACCAATTGCATGCAGGTAAAACCTATATGCAGTATGAACAAGATAAGTATTCAACTTATCAAAACTATTTGTATAAAAGAGCATTATATGGTTTAGATGCTCTTACTACAGAAGAATTAGTCAATATGTGCAGTAAGAAAAAACAAAGAATCATCAATGTTTATAAAAGAGCACAGACTGTATTGAATGTATTTAAACAAAAATTGACTATTGAATATACTAATAGTCTTTTTAAATCATTCTTTCCAAACTCTAATGTAACTAAGGCTATGTTAGAGCTCACTGAGACAGATGAAAAATTTAAGAATTGCTTAACTTTTAAAGATTTAAATATTAATAAAGATGATATAATTCGTATCTTTATTAGTGAAGGTATACTTCCTAAAAACTTTTTAAGTTTAACAGAAGCACCTGTAAATTTACCAATGTTAAGAAGTGAAAGTAAAGCTTAAAGAATGTGATGGTTGTCAACAGATGACTGTCATTTGGAAGAACCATGAGGGATATAGGTATTGTAAAAACTGCTGGAGTTGCCATTCTAGTAAAGATAATACACAGAAACCAACAAAATCTGTTATCCCTCCGGTTTCTTCTAAACGTAAAAAGAAAGATCAAGAGTATCTTAAACTAAGAGAAAGATATCTTAC
>Ga0181363_1000519_pt1 | contig 10645 bp, 18 predicted proteins | sample Fa13NDMLBSN_FD_130109 | JGI IMG/M metagenome (GOLD analysis project Ga0181363, IMG submission 130109) | Freshwater viral communities from Lake Michigan, USA - Fa13.ND.MLB.S.N | ecosystem: Environmental > Aquatic > Freshwater > Lake | place: USA: Michigan | collected 2013-09-23
GGTGCAGTAGATCCATTCAACCATTCAGGATTTATTTATGGGTCTGAGGGAACAGGTATAGCAAATATACCTGTTAAATTATTCAAAAAACTCCCATCAGAAACAAATTATTCACTACATGGTACTTATAATACAAATTCAAGTGGACAGTATGCTATAACAACAAATTTAAATGCTAATTCGTATAATTTTCAAATTGTAGTAGATGCTTTAACAGTAGCTAATCCTGTAGTATCTGATGCTCAATTTTTTAATCAAAAAGTACTTAACCAAAATTTCTCATCAAAAGACTATTACCGGATGGATATAAACCAAAATGGTATTTTAAGTATAACAGATGTTTATTTGGACTACCTTAGAATATTTAATTTAGGATTCCCCTTAAATACTCCTATTTATAGAATATTTACCTCTTCCCAATGGACTACAATCAATTCCTCTACTAGCAACTTAACTTCATCATTACCAGGTGTACAATCTTTAACAATAAACAACCCCACAAATAGTAGTACAACTAATTTATATTTAATAAGAACAGGCTATGCAAATTAAAATATTTTTAATTTCTTTATTACTTCCAATTTTTACATTTGCACAAAATTGTGTTTATGTAGATTCTGTTTATTCAACAGCTAAACTACGTGAACTTGGAAATAGAGATATTCGTTTTGGTGTAAAACAAATTGTTGAAGATGAATTATCTGAAAAATACTGTATGGCTGAAACTGGAGAGCCTGTTAAAGTGGAAATATTTTACTTTGGTATCCCAAAATATACAATCCGAATTGTAGGAGTTGAAAAAACCAACCAAATTACCCAGGTAGGTGTACGCATTTACTATAAAGGAAAATGCTATGAAGGTATAGGTGAATCTGAAACCGAAGTAAGAGCAGTTATGATTGAACTAGTAGATAATAAAGTACCATTTTCTAAAATGACTGTATCATCTGCACTTAAAAAAGGCATCCATGAAGCAGTTATTACTATGCCTTAATTTATTTTTATCGGTTAATCTATTTGCTCAAATTAAAATCGATGATGTTGGTGACGGTTGGAAACAAACCGTTGAACAAGCAATAGACTTGATAAAACAATACGATACAACACGCTACAAACTATTACTTGAGAATTGTTCTCAAATCAGTTATTCAACTGCTCCTTTTTCAACAACCGAAAGTGGATATGTTATTCTGATTTCTCAAAGAGATATCAAATCCAAAAATGTAAACAACATAGCAGCAGTACTAGTTCATGAATCTTTACACCTATACTTTCAAAGAAAAGGTTATAAAATGACCGAGCATCAAGAAGAATTTAGGTGCTATGTGTATGAAATGCAATTCCTTCTTTTATTACCAAATATAGAGCCTTGGTTACTAGAGCATGCTCAAAACCAAATTGAATTTTATTCAAAGCCTTAATATTTATAATAAAAGAAAACATTATGAGAAAATTTTTTAAACAGTTGTTTGACGACAACAATTCAATCAACGAAAAAGCAGTAGTTGGTTTTATCGCATTTTTTATGATGGTAATTGCTCTAGGAGTAGACATCATTACTGGATTTTCAGGTAAACCATTAGTAATTAACGAATTCATTTTTGATGGATTTATGGTAATTGTTTTAGGTTCATTTGGAATTGCTTCAGTAGACAAGTGGATCAATAAAAAAGGTGATAACGACGAAACAGAAGGATAATGAGCTTAAAAAGTTTACAAGAAAGAGCCGGAGTAGCCGCAGATGGTGCTTTTGGTCCAGGTACAATGAAAGCAGCAATGACATTGCTTAAGTTAACCCCAATTCGCGCAGCACATTTCTTTGCACAAACATCCCATGAAACAGGTGGTTTCAAAGCATTCAGCGAAAACCTAAACTATTCAGCACAAGGTTTACAAGGTATCTTTGGAAAATATTTCCCTGGTACTCTAGAAGAATCTTATGCTCGTCAACCTGAAAAAATTGCTAACCGAGTTTATGCAGACAGAATGGGCAACGGAAACGAAGCTTCAGGTGATGGTTGGAAATTTAGAGGTCGTGGTGCATTGCAATTGACTGGTAAAGCAAATTACGAGGCATTTGCAAAGTATTTAGGTACTAACGAAGTGATGGAAAATCCTGATCTAGTAGCCACAAAATATTCTTTTGAATCAGCAATGTTCTTCTTTGAAAGAAACAAATTGTGGGCTATTTGTGATCAAGGAATCAATGATGCTGCTATTTTAGCATTAACAAAACGTATCAATGGAGGTACTCACGGATTAGAAGACCGTAAAGCAAAAACATATAAATATTACGAATACGTTAAGTAAATAAAATTAAACGAAATGAAATAAGGTTGGGTTTTTCCCAACCTTTTTTATATTTATAATAAAATACAAGATGCCCTTAAAGAAAGCTGCTCCCTTAGTAAGATCAAATTTTTCTCTACCGGGAGAAAATCAACCAACTTTATTCTTTCCTAGATCATCGGGGCCCGTATTAGTACCTGTTACACCTCCACCCCCACCAGAAATTACAAATGCTATAATTGTTGGTGAAGATGAATATCTTAGTGTTGGTGAAAATGAGTATCTAATGTTTGTAGACCCAAATTAAAAATTTAAACTATATAAAATAAAAACATGGCATTAACAGGAAAAACAATTGGCGAATTAACCCCATTAGATTTTACATCAAATTCCCTTCTACTCCCAGTTGAAGGAGATGGTGCTACTTATCATATTCCTTTTTCATCAATAAATTCTGCTGAAGTTACATATGAAGATTTAACACTTTTAATAGCTGATGAACAATTAGTAGTAGGTCAATACTATTTAATTACTGATTTTAAAACATGTTATGATCAACCTGACTATAACTACAGCGGTGCTGCAATTACTGTTGGTAACTATAGAACCGGGAGTGTTTCTCCAATACTTGTTTTAGCAACAAGTGGAGATTCTATTGCTGAATTAGCCTATCAACCACAATATCCTGGTGATATTATTTCCTATGATCCATCTTTTTCTACTACTGAGGTAACTGATAGTCCTGCATTTGGTAGAATTACATATAGAAAAGATAATCAAGGAAACGCATTTGATTACGATTTTAGAGAAGTTCTCTTTAAAAGATACGATACATATTTTTCAGAAAATGTTTATAACGGAACTGTTTCTGTCAATGTTTCTGGTAGTATTGGTGTTGTAACAGGTGTTAGTTCATCTTTTACTAATTTTATAGATGGAGATATTGTTGGTGTTTTAGATATAAATAATAATCCTGTTGTAACTTATTATGAAATTCTATCAATAGAAGATGATTTCAACATGACTATTACCGGAAGTGTAATTAATGATGTTAGTAATAAACGCTTAGTTGATGCAAATTTATTAGAAGGAATGTCTTGGAAACAAAACAACATCCTATCTAACACCGCTTCAGTAGAACTACCAACTTTTGGAAACATAAACAATTGTTTTGGTAACACTTCCACAAATACGGCTGCATATACAATTTGGGATGAATATACTTTCTTATTACCAAATAATGTATTTAAAGGTAGTAATACTTATTTAGATAATTCATTTGGGCACGATTTTAGAAATAACACATTTAATGCTAGTTGTGACTCTAACAGAATTGGAGGCTTATTTTATAATAATATTATTGATAATGATTTTGACAATAACATAATCAATGATAATTTCTATGATAATATAATAGATTGTGATTTCCAACGTAACACAATCATGGGCGAGTTCTATAACAATCATTTTGGTGATTATGATAGCAATGATTTTGATTACAACGCTATTTATGGTACTTTTTCTAATAATTTCTATACAGGGGAAAATCATTTTGAATATAACATAATTAAAGGAAGTTTTTCTAACAATATCATACTTGATGAATTTAGTAAAAACACTCTTAACGGTTTTTCTAATAATGTGTCAGAAGCTGCATTTAGTGATAGTCAAATTGGTGAAGGATTTTCTGGAAATAAGACATACCAAGAATTTAGAGAAAACACAATAGGTGATGAGTGTTATGATAATAACTTCTTTAGCACATTCATAGGAAATACATTGGTGGGAGATGAGTATTATTATAATAATTTTTATAGTGTATGTGAAAAAAACCAAATAGGTGATTCTTTTAGAGAGAACAATATAGGAGATGCTGAAAATATTGGAAATACATACTTTACAAATAATGTAATTGGTAATGATTTTTATAATAATGATACATTAGGAAATGCCCAACATAATGTAATTGGAAACGAATTTAGTAACAATACAGTTGGTCCTGACTTCTCATATAATCAAATTAGAAATTTCTTTAGTAATAATACTATTGCTGCTGATTTTGGATTTGGTGGAGGTCAATATAGAGGTAATGTAATTGGTAATGGATTCCAAGGTAATACTATTGGCGAATATTTTTATGATAATAATATTGGAGATAACTTTACAAATAACATAGTAGGTGAATATTTCCAATTTAATAGAATAGAAACTCAATTGAGTTTTTATGATTTTACTGAATTCTTAGGAAGACTTAATACTATATCATACCCTGAAACATCTGGAACTGATGGAGTTTACACGGGTATATCTGCAATATCATCTTCTGGCATTGGAATAGACGCAATATTTTCAGTTACCGTTGCAGATAGTGTTGTTAGCAATGTTCAAATTACTAGTCCTGGAAAATTATACCAAGTGGGTGATACAATAACATTAAGCCCCTCAGCATTTGGTGGTGGAAGTCCTTTAGTTTTAACAGTAGAAACTATAAGTTCTGAACCAATGGTTTATGGGTATTATAATAAAACTATTCAAAGAGATTCTGATAATACAAATAGATTAACTGCACTTGTAAATGGTAATCTTTATATTACTCAATATATTACTGAACCAATAGATTAATAAAAATAAACTAAAACAATAAATTATGCAATTAAGTGAACATTTATCATTAGCAGAAGTAACACGTAGTGACACTGCAAAACGTCGTGGAATTTCAAATATGCCTACTGAAGCGCATATTGCAAATTTCAAATTATTGGCTGAAAACATTTTTGAGCCAATCCGCAAACATTTTGCCAAACCAATCTTTATTTCCTCTGGATACCGTTCAGCTGAATTGAACAAAGCAATTGGTGGAAGTACAACTTCACAACATTCAACAGGTGAAGCAATTGATATCGATATGGATGGACGCCCAGGTGGTATTACAAACAAAATGGTGTTTGATTTTATCAAAGAAAACCTTAATTTTGATCAATTGATTTGGGAATTTGGAACAGATGCTAATCCAGATTGGGTACACGTTTCTTACGAGTCAACAGGAAAACAACGTAAACAAATCCTTAAAGCGGTTAGAAAAGGTGGTGCTACAACTTACGTACCATACAAATAATTAAAGCTTTTAAAGAAAATTAGGCCCCCAAAAGGGGCCTTTTTATATTTCCGACCATGCAACAAAAATATTTACCTTGGCTTTTGCTGTTTTGTGCACTAGGATTGTCCACAACTGCAGCTTATTATAGTGTAATTGGTTTATCTGTAGTATTTACCGGTGTAGCTATACCTGTGATTGTAATGGGTTCATTTTTGGAAGTATCCAAAATTGCAATTGCAACATATCTCCATAACGCATGGAAAAAAACATATGCTCTTTTAAAAGTATATTTAACTATAGCACTAGTAGTATTATCTGTTATTACCTCTATTGGAATCTATGGTCTATTAAGTACAGGATTTCAAGAAAATATTGCTAAACTTGAAATTGGAACCAAACAAATTCAAAATATAGAGGTTAAAAAGCAGAGATTTGAGGAAATTAAACTTGAACTCACCAAAGAAAAAACAACCCTAGACAAAGATATATCCCAGTTACGTAATGCTTTATCTACAAATACAACTACTCAATCAGTAGATGCTAAAACTGGGCAACTAATTACAAAAGCAAATAATGCTAATCGCAAATCATTTGAAACACAACTCACCAGTGCTCAAACTAATAGAGATAAATTATCTATTAAAATAGATGCTTTAAATGATTCCATTACAAATCTAGATATTCAAATTTTAGATATGGAATCTAAAGCAAGTGAGGCAAATGAATTAGGTGCAGTACAGTATGTAAGTGAAATTACGGGAGCTGACCTTAAAACTGTGGCTAATTGGTTTATATTCATGTTGATTTTTGTGTTTGATCCGCTAGCCATTACCCTTGTTATAGCAACAAATCAAGCATTTGAACAACGCAAACCTAAAATAAACATTTACGGTGAGCCAAAACCAATTGAGCCTGAACCTGTAATTGAAACCCCATCTGTTTCAAGAGAAATGATTGAAAAAGAAAAACAAGCCATTCAAAATGAAATAGATAAAATTAATCGTTCAGGAGTATCAGGTAGAAGAGCAGCTCCTGCTATTGAACAACTACAAAATCGTTTAAGGGACTTAGATAACATCATAACGTACTAATATTTATAGTACGATATGGAACGATTATTAAAAAACCAACAAATACCCCTAGTACAAGTTATAGACCCTACTTCAGGACAACAATACTATGCCCCTGAATCTGCAATCTATACTACATCAACTGATTCAAACCCAGTAATTCTCAAAAATGTAGTAGTTGATCAAGCAACTTCAGCATCTTATTTTAGTGGAAGCGTTTTAAATGCTACTAGTGCTTCATATGCTACTAGTGCTTCATATGCTATAAACCATGCCGTAGTTACAAGTTCATATGTTTGTGAAGGTATATTAGCTTCTAATCAAACATTTGCAACTGGATCCGATGTTAAAATTTTATTTGTTAGATATGATGACCCAAATGGGTGGATAGCAAGTAATCAATTTAAACCTAATATTGCAGGATACTATAATGTAAGTTTTGGAGTATGGCTCCAAAATGCAGGAGTATCAAGTAACCAAGTTAATGTTCAAATGAGAAAAAATGGAAATACTATGGTTATTAATCAACAACCATTAAGTAATGCAACAGGGATAAGTTTAGGAGGTTCTAGAATAGTTCAAATGAATGGAACTACGGATTATGTTGATTGGTCTATATTTCAAGGAGCAGGCTCAAGCGCTAATGGAACTCTACTCCAAGGAACAGCCAATGGTTCAGGTACTTGGTTCTCTGCTTTTTTAATAACTCAATAAAATACTTGTTTTCCTTAAAAAATTTTCGTACATTTAGCGAAAACAAAGGTTATGTACGCATTCATCAAAGAAGGAAGTATTCGTCACAGTAGAGAAACAGTTATGGAGCATGTTAAAAAGCTCCAACCTCTCAACTACAATAAATTCATGTGGTGGAGAACACACACAGACAAAGTTGTTCCATTAGGTAAACGTGCTTTACTCAAAGACCGTATTCTAAACGGTGATTTCAACCCATCTTCTTATTTTTGGCAAGCACAACTTGCACTTTATACTGCAAAAGACAAACTCGATTTGTCTAAACACGATACTCGTTTTCAACTCGAGATTGCTGGTGTTGATTTTCAACGTTACAAAAAGTTAATGGAAGACTTTGAAAAGGAAGAAACAAATCGTATGCTTGCTTTATATGAAGCATTTACAGCTGAATATAGAATTTCTAGAGAAGAACTAGAGGAAAAATTTGTTAAATTCAACGGTACTATTTTAGAGTTCTATTACTTTGCAGAAGAATTTTTATACAAACTCCCAGCTGGTGTTCGTAAAGATATGCGTGGGCGTCCTAAAAAAGTATTAAATCAACCACTACCTAGAGTTTTACAAACAAAACGTGGTAGACCTAAAAAAAACACATAATATGGAAAATAAACAATATCCCCAACCAAACGAAATTTGGCAACATTACAAAGGAGGAAAATACCAAATTGTAGCAATGTGTAATCATACAACTACAGATGAAGTACTTGTAATATATAAATCAATGTCATTTGGAGGTTTCCATGCTCGTCCGTATAGTGAATGGCATGAGCAAGTTGGAGAAACAAAATCAGCAGGATTCCCAATTTTCCGTTTTGTAAAAATAACATATTAAATATGAATAATAAAGAACAAGCAAAAGATCAACTTATAGAGTTGTTAATGGGGCAAGTTATTGAATTAACTGTGTTATCTAAAATTGAATTAGGTAATGATGTAATTGATGAAATTAAACGACTTAAACAAATTATTAATGATTAATACAGTAGAATTACTAGGCCATTATGGCGACGACTTAATCCATGCATGTTCAGCTTGGACAAGTACATCACGTGAATTAACTAATGAAAAAATTGAGCGTGTACCTAAATTACTAAATATGTTAGCAAGTGAAGGACATCATACTCCATTCGAAAAATCTAGTTTGCATTTTCTAGTTACAGTAGATCAAGCAACCCATATCCACTTATTGAAACATAGAATTGGTGTATCAATTAATGGTGAATCTGCCCGTTATAAAGAACTTAAGGAAGATAAAACATATTTACCTTCAGATTGGCCCGAAGAGTGGATTGAACATTTGCAATGGATCACTGAAATATCTAATAAAGCATATCATAAATGTTTAGAAGAACTTACCCCTACATTAGGTCGCAAACGTGCCAAAGAATCAGCTCGTTTCTTTAAAACATTCAACTCCCAAATTACTATGGATTTGATGTTTAACTGGAGAAGTTTTGCTCATTTTCAACAACTTAGAAATAGTGAACATGCTCAAGTTGAAGTAAGAGAATTAGCACAAAAAATGTTAGATTTAGTTAAAAACATTGAAGGTAATCCATTTAAACATACTATAGAGGCTTTTAAATTAAATTAATGGAAATATTAAACACACACCCAATTAAAAAATCCGACCTTGGCTTCCATGGAAATCTATTTGGAGGTAAACTCTTGAGTTGGATTGATGCTTCAGCTGCAGGTTATGCAATGCAACTTTGTGATACTCCAAGAATGGTAACAGTAAGTATCGATCAATGCAACTTTGAAAAACCAGCTAAAGAATCTCAGTTATTAAAAATCTATGGACGTCCACTTAAAGTTGGAAACAGTTCAATGACCCTTTATATGGAGGCAAGAGCACACAACGTCTATACTGGAAAACAGGACTTGATATTAAAAACAAATATTACGTTTGTTCAAATTGATGAAGGTGGAAATGCTATACCTTTAGGTGAAAAAGCTAAAGCTAGAATTTCAAATATTTTAAAAAATAGCTTGGAGCCTATAAAATAATTTAGTATATTTACGGTATAAAAATAAGAGTTATGACATTTAGAAAAAAAACAAAAGCTAAGTTCAAGTCGTTTCTAAGACGCCTAGGTTTGCTTTGCAAACAACCATCTCAACCCTCAAAACGTATCCGTATTTCCAAAACACTTTGGCCTAATGGTACAGTTACTAATCATGAACGATTAGACAAACAACCACTATTTGAAGGTAATACGTTTGAAACCGAACTTCATATTTGGAAAGAAGTTCACAAAGATGTTAAAAAACCTAGAAAAAATAAGAAAAAGTAATCCCACAAATCAAAGTTATATGAAAATTTCACACGAAACAGTTATGAATTTATTGAAACCAACCATGAATGTTATCATTCTAGTTGCAGTAGGAACCGCAATGTTTAGTTTAGGATCAGCTTATCAAGCACATAAAGCAAAAGAACAAGTTAAAGTAGAAAATCCATATGCACATGCATATTCTCCTGAAGAAATTTCAATTGCAGTTAACGAATCAAACGAATTAATCATGATCGAACGTGCAACTGGAGAATACATTGTGTATTCAGACGAGATTGGTCAAACAATCTTTGGAATGTATGCAAATCGTATTCACCAAGAAGCAACGAATGCTAGTAAATAGTATTAAAATCGGTATTGTGGCGGGAGCAGTTATTGCTACCGCCCTTACTGTTACTGAACCGGAAGTGCAATCAACTCAAGAAGTGCGCATTCCGGACAGTATCGATCAAGGTTCACCACCATCATTGCAAATGTACAAGTACATTAAAGCATACGCTGATACATTTGATATTCCATTGAATTATGCATTTGGAGTAGCATATTGTGAAACAAGATATGAAGGCCCATTTCAATGGAAATACAATCCAGCTCAAACATCTTCTACAGGTGCTGAAGGACCAATGCAAATTATACTTTCAACAGCACGTTACTTAAACAAAGATGGTGTTTCACGTGAACGTTTACGTACAGATATTGAATATAACGTAAAAACTTCATTAGGTTATGTAAGACGATTATATAATCGCTATAGAAATTGGGCTATTGCATTTGGATACTATAACACAGGTTATCCTCAAGTAAATGGTTACGCAAGAAAAGTTGTAAACTTTAAAATTAATTGGAGATGAAAACAGTAGTTTGTATAAACGATAGTAAGTTACCTGAAGGTGCTCAAGTAGTTAAAGGTAGAGAATATAATGTAGTAGATGAATTTGTAAACAATTACGACCAACGAGTTTTTATCATTGAAGGTATAGCAAATGAAGGCACTACTAGAATGGGATTACGTTGGATTGGATATGATGCAAATCGATTTGCAGATTTAGATACAATAGTAGAAGAAATTTACGAACACGCATACGCAGAAGCATGAAACAAATAAAAATTAGTCACGAGGTACCATTTTGCCTCTTAGA
>Ga0181363_1000523_pt1 | contig 10569 bp, 12 predicted proteins | sample Fa13NDMLBSN_FD_130109 | JGI IMG/M metagenome (GOLD analysis project Ga0181363, IMG submission 130109) | Freshwater viral communities from Lake Michigan, USA - Fa13.ND.MLB.S.N | ecosystem: Environmental > Aquatic > Freshwater > Lake | place: USA: Michigan | collected 2013-09-23
CTACATACTGTTCCTAAATTCCAATCCCTCAGTCTCCCAGTCTACAGTAAAATGTATGGCAGTGGTCACTGGGGGATAGTTTTTATCTGGACGGTGTCTCTGGATGTCTCGGTAGACCTGGCGCCCGCCGCTAAATGTAAATAAGAAAATAGCGGGACATGTGATTTAGTGGGCACTGTTACTGCTTGATTGTGTATAGTCACTGTTACTGCCGAAATCAAGTACTCAAAAAATAACAGTGACTATTCATTTACTCGTGTTACTCATGTGTTTGGTGACCCGTGTTACTGCTTGTATTTGGAGAACTTAGTGCCGAGAACAAGTTTGCCTCTGAACACTAAGTCGGGGACGTCACCGTGTGCATCGCTCTCACCCTAAGGCGCAGAAAGCCGTCACAATCCCCTCAGTCACAAAAAAATATTGTCACTGGTCACTGCGTTCAATCATGACCACGCCATGCCGCAGACGTCGAACGCGGCCGGCAATCAATGATTTATTGCGGGACCCTAAGGCGCAGAAAGCCGTCACATCGTAGGACATGTATTTTTTTTAGCACCCACTAAGTTCCTGTTCTCACTAAGTTCATGTTCTCGCTAAAGTTCATGTTCTCGCTAAATAACAGGATATTATTTAAGGCAGTAACACGAGTATTTAACGGAGCGGAGCGCGCTGTGTTCTTAGTAACAGTCAAATTTACCGCCGTCCTCCAATAGTCACTGTTACGGGGTTAGTTTCTCTGTTACTGTTACTTTTTTAATTTCCATAGGCCTTCACATCTTAAGTTCCATAGTAACACTGCTGGGGTCCCGAATATCCCACCGACTTTTTAGGAATCTGAGGGAGGCCTCTCTACAGGCGACAAAAGCCCTCCCAGAAAAAAGGAGGGCTTAAAAAATTTCTCGGGAGCTAAGAGATTATTCGTCCATGTGCTTAAATCTACTACACCACTCTCGGCCGCCGTAATTCTTCAAGAGAATAAAACCAATTCTTCCATCGGAATTGAGGTAATCGATATAGACCGCTTCTTTATAAGTTGAGCCGTTCGCCCGAACAAACCCCAAGATTGTTACAATCTCCTCCCAAGGTTCTCCATTCCATAGGCCGCCGCCACCACCACAGACCCTCATCAGGCCTCCTACACTTAGTGTGCGCTCGACGCCATCCCTTGTAAACTTCCAGTTCTTCTTAGTCCTTGTCATCCCGGTCTCCATAGGTGTGTAATGCCCCTATAAATCATATATATCTACCTGGAAGAAAAAAAACAGGTCTGGGTGGAACAAAGGTGTATATTTATTTGCATGGAGGGAACATGCCACGCAGAGAAACAGTTGGTATTGCAGCTCGTAGAGCTTACAGGAACCGTGACGTTCACCAGTTTGTCTGGTCAATGCTGAAGCTTACTGAGGAAGAAATTGAAAAGGGTGTGCCAGGAAAGTCACGAACATTCTCAGGCCGAGACATTGTGGGCTTCGTAAATACGCTCGTCAACCTTGAAAGGGTGCGAAAGGAGATTCAACCTGATGACAAATCTTCAGACGACTACGGAAATTGGGGCTCTCCTCCTCCTCTCTCAGTTGTGGATGATGATGAAGAAGAAGAAGAGGATGAATAATGGCTGGTCCCCAAAGTGGTCGTTCGGGTGGTGTCCCCCTACGTAAGTTACTGAAAGGTCCGTGGGGAGGAACCCTTCTCGACCCAATCGAGTTTATTTCCAAACTTCAGATTGTAGATAAGAAGGGTCATAGGGTCGCTCTGGTTCCAAATGACGAACAGATGGAAATTGTGGATGCTCTCGAAGGCGATGGCGATGTCCTTGTTCTTAAAGGTCGACAAATTGGCTCATCTACAATTATTGTTGCTTGGCTTTTCTGGAAGGCATTTGTCTCTTTAGAACCTGTTACACTTGCAACAATGAGCCACAAAGCGGCCTCAGCACGACACCTTCTCGGAATCATAAAGAGGATGAATGACTCTCTTCCTCCTGCTCTTCAGCGTCCAATTTCTGTTGACAACGGTAACGAACTTCGATTTGCTGATACAGGTGCAGGAATCATTGCCGTTTCTGCTGAAGGTAAAGGCGGTCTTCGTTCATTCTCTTGTAACGCTCTCCACATTTCAGAATTTGCATTTGCTGACAACAGTGAAGAATTAAAAGCAACAGCAATTGCAGCGCTGAACGGTGGTAAGATGATAATGGAGTCAACTGCCAATCGTTGGGGCGATGGTCTCCATAAAGAATGGATGAGAGCTGAACGTGGAGAAGCGGATTGGAATCGTCTCTTCTTTCCTTGGTGGAGCCACAGGAACTACAAGATGTCGTTACCACTTGAAGAAGACGGCTCACCGATTCCCCTCAGCTGGCGTCCTGATGAAGAAGAACTTCGTGAGGAGTACGAACTCTCAGAAGAACAGCTTCTTTGGCGCCGTTCAACAATCGGAAAATTAGGCGTAGAGAAATTTAGAAGAGAATATCCTGCTTCAGCAGAAGAAGCTTACCTTGTAACAGGCGCTACGTACTTTAAGGAAGAAGATTTTGAAGATGTTGAGGTCCTGTCAATTGATGACCCGTCCTGGTCAGTCTTTGAAGAGCCAAAAGAGAATGACGCCTATGCGGTCGGTGTTGACGTTGCAGCTGGCGTTGGAAGAGACTATTCAGTAATTTTCGTCATCTCTAAAATGACAGGTTCACCAGTTGCAGTATGGAGAAGCAACACTGTTGAGCCGACAAACTTGTCTGAGGTTGTTATTGACATTGCAACAGACTACAAGGATGCTCTTGTCTTAGTAGAAGCAAACAACTTTGGTGGCATTGTTCTTAACCAAATGCGCCATGAGAGCTGGGGCAGATTTTGGAAAGGACCTGATGGCAAGGATTGGGTAACATCTGCTAAATCAAAGTCAGTCGCATTCGAAAAGTTAAAATCTGTGATACAATCTGGTGAGATGCGCCATATTGACAAATTAACGTATGAAGAACTTCGTTCAATTACAGTTTCTGAACGTGGAACTATTGAACTTCCAAGAGAAGCAGGCAGCCACTCAGACTCTGCTGTAGCCCTTGCACTTGCTTCAGTCTGTTTAGACAAAGTCAGATTGCCAGACATACATATTTTGCCAGATTGGATTAAACAGAGGCGTGTCCAGAAAATAGTTCTAAACCACGGCGCGGGTTGCGGCCCAACTAGGAGATATTAGTGAATAAAGAAGAAACCATCAAGCTCATCAGAATCATCAAAAACGAACATGATGACTATTGGCAGCAAAAATCCTCAGAAATGAGGAAGTATCGTGACGTTTATGAAACGAAATTTTGGCGCACACTTCAAGCTGATGACACGATGATTCGTGTTGAAACTCCAGATGCTTACACCTACATCGAATCCTACATTGCAAGTCTTTTCACAAGGGCTCCTGCAGTTGTAGTCGGTAAGGACATTGCTGCAACTGGAACTGGTGTTGCAAATCCTGAAGCTGCTCAGGCAATTGCAAACAGGTGGCTCTACCAGAAAAGAGAGCAGATTGAGAATGCATCTCGACTTGCGCTAATTTACGACTACTCAGCACTAAAGCTAATTCCTCAGAAGACTGACAAAATGCTTGATAAGTCTGAAGTTGTTGCAGTTCCGCCTTGGGAAGTAATTGTAGACCGTGATGCAGGCTCTCCTATTCAGCAACGCTACATTGGTCACACATATTACCTGAATGTGACTGAAGCAAAAGAACGCTATGGAGCCAAGAAGTTCACAGCAATTCCAAAGATGGACTACTTTGACGAATACGGTGGGGATGGAAGCAAGCCTCGTTACAATGGTCAGGCACGTCGTTCAATCGATGACCTACCTGATTCATACCTCTATATCGAAGTTGTAGAGCTTTACGACCTTGTTAGGGACCGTGTTTACTTCTGGTCTCCTCAGTGGCAAAATGGAGAATCTCTTCTAGAGGATGCTGAAATTCCTCTCAGAACATACGACAACCAGCCATTGCCTCCAATCAAAACACTCTACTACAGCAGAATCCCAGACTCTCCTATGGAAGGCATTTCTGCTATGGGTCGTGTCTACGACCAGTTCTACGAAAAGAACATCCTCAGAACCTACTGGGCAAACTCTGTTCGTCGTGACTCTCGTCAGTACATCTACAAAGAGGGCACAATGGATGAAGAATCTCTTGCAAAGATTACAGCTGGTGTTGATGGTGCTATGATTGCAGTAGACAATGACTCACTTGATGGCGTCATTAGAGAAGTTGGGGTCACCCCAATCTCATCAAACTTTGACCGTTACCAAGCTTATATCGAGGCTGACATCACAAGAGGTTCAGTTATTCAAGCATTCGCTGGTCAACCCACTAAAGCTTCAGCAACTGAGATTACTGCTATTGCATCATACGCAGCTTCTGAAATGGGCAAACTTGCAAGAGAGCGTGACAACCTTATCGAAGGTATTACAGAATGCTACTTGCGCTTTGTTCACCTACTTTCGCAAGAAGGTGACCGTGCAGTTGTTGAAGCTGGTGGTCGAGCAGTGGTCATTACACCTACAGACATTGATTCACAATTCAAAATTGCAGCTCTTGACCAGGGCTCACAGCCACTTGCAGATGCACTGAAGAAGCAAAACCTTGTTGCCCTACTTCCAACTCTTCAGTCTCTTGGTGTTCCAAGTAACTTGCTTCTAGATGAAATCGTCAGAGCTTACGAGCTTCCAAAAACATTTACTGATGCAGCTGCACAAGCAATCGCAGCGGCAGGAGCCCCGGCAGGTGCTGTAAAGGCTCCAACCGGCGCTGCTGCAAGTAGATTAGAAGCTGGTCCAACCGGTCAGATGAATTCAGCTGCACAAATCGTAAATAAACTTTAGGAGGTAAACTTTGCCACTATTTGATTTTAGAATCTACACACAAGAAGGCATTCCTACAGAAGATGTTTTTGAGAAATTCTTCAAAAGCAATGTAGACGTGCCAAAGAAACTTGTTGGAGAGAATGGAACTTATGCCCTCAGAATTCCTTCACTTCCAGCAAAAACTCCAGGACTTTGGCATGGGGGCTGGTCGAATGGTCTTGACGGTGGTCAGTGGTCATCAGCTCTTGGACGTAAGGTTGCAAACACACATGAAGAAGCAAAGGCAATGAAGGCAAAAGGTTTTATTGCAGAATCTGACCTCGGCCATGGCTGGGTTGAATCAACACAAAACAAACTTTCACAAAAGTGGCAGAAGCAAGCAGACTATGCTTCAGCATATCAAGAAAATCTAAAGACTATGAAACCTGAGGATGCAGTTGTTGCAACTTGGAGTGCAAAAGATTGTCTGGATGGGACAGTCGATGATACTTACAAAACGGAGGTTCTAAAATGATGAAAATGATGAAGGGCGACAAGATGAAGAAGATGCCAAAAGTAGAAATCGAAGTAGAGATGGAGGGCCCAGCTTCTGGTATGGGTGATGCTGCCACAGAAGCAGACGATGAGACCTACGCAACAATTGCACCAAAAGGCAAATTTACGCCTAAAGGACTTGGTCCGCTTGTAAAAGCTACAAACACGCTGCTTCCCCTATTTGGTCAGTCTCCTGACTACCCAAGTATCACAGAAAACATCACAGAGCTTCCTACAGATTTTGTAAGGGTTCTTTCAATGTTTGTCGCTGCAGTTGATGATGCAATTGAAGCAGACATGCTTGATGAAAGCATGGCACTTTCTTTTGACGGAATCACTGATGACAGGGCTCTTATGCTCATGGCAGCAAAGCTTGGTCAGATTGCAAAGTCAATGGAATTTAAAAGATTCCTAAAAGAGCCAAAGCCTGAAGAGGAAGAGACTTATGATGAAGAGCGCACCCCTATGCCAGAAATGGCTGATGAGGCTGCCGATTCCCTAATGATGGGAAGAATGTGAAATTTATGAAGAAGGGCAGCGGGGTAAACGATGTTGTTTACACACCACGCGAACTTGCGCTGCAAATAGTTGAGCACTTTGGACCCCAAGGAAAAGTGCTTGACCCATGTCGTGGTCGAGGAGAATGGGACCATCCCCTAATCAATAAGTGGTGTGAAATTTCAGAAGGTGTTGATTTTTTTGACTGGAAGGAAAACGTAGATTGGATAATCGGTAATCCTCCTTGGAGCATTTTCACACCATTCAGCGAACACGCACTATCTTTAGCAGATAATGTTGTTTGGCTCTATCACATACCCGGGTTACTGACGAAGAGAAGAATAAAAGATGCCACAAAGTGGGGTCACACATTGAAAGAATTAATAATGATTGACACACCTCAATCACCTTGGCCACAAAGCGGCTTTCAAGTTGCAGTTGGACATTGGAGCAGAGGCAATGGTAAAATGAAACTAACTGACTGGAGAAAAATGTAATGAAAGACAAAGTTAAAATTCCGTGGTCACTTGTTGGTATTCTTATTGGAGAACTTGTTCGTTCAGCCAGAGGCGGAATTAGCAAGGAAGAAGCTGAAAATCTCCTTGGTCACCTTGCAGATATCATAGCAGACGTTTCGATACAAATTGGCGCACAAAACTAACCGGAGAAAAAATGTTTGATGAAGGAACTGAGACCGTCGCCGACGATACCTCAGTAGAAACAGTTAGCGACGAACTTGACATTACTATTGACGAAATCATGGGTCTTACACAAGAAGACTACCCAGAATTGACCGATGATGCAAATCACAAAGGAATGAAACCACTTGCACATTGGATGGCACACGTTCCTGAGGATGTAAGAAAGCACATTGCAAACCTGAGGGCTGACTATAGCAGAAAGACTGGTGCGCTTTCGCAAGAAAGAAGGGAGATTGAGCGTCTTCGTCAAGAAATAACAAACACAAAATCTGGTGTTCTTGATGGTCCTCTTGCAAAAATGGTCAAAGAAGTAGACACAGAAACAGAACATGACCTTTATGACCCAGAGGGAATGAAGAAAGAAATTAAGAGACAGGCTACGCTAATGCTTCAGGAAATGCTTCGTCCTGCACAAGAGCAGGTTCAGGCAGAACAAAGAAAGTTTGCTCTTGAAAATTTCAAAAGAGAAAACCCTGAACTTACTCAGCCAGAATTCCGTGCACCAATTCTTCAGATGCTACAAGAACGTCCAGAGCTTAAACTCGAAGATGCTTTCTACATCGTAAAGGCAAAGATTGATTCATCACGACTTGCTGAGGAAAGAAAGCGTATTGCAGAGCAAAAGAACTCAAGAGCGCAAACACTTCAGAAAGTTGGCGGTGGTTCAGCAGCTACTCCAAAAGGAACTCCAGCATTTAAGAATGCATACGATGCATATCTCTACCACAAATCGATGTCTGATAACAAAAGATGATAAAGGTCGCAACGTGTGATATAAATAAAGCATGACTGGCGTTTACGAAATTTGGATTGGCCCATACTTCTATCAAGGTTCTTCGAATCAACTCGAGATTCGAAGAGAGACTCATTACGAAAATCTAAAAAAAGGTAAACATACAAACAGAAAAATGCAGAGCGTATTTAATAAATACAAAACTTTCAAATGGCAAGTTTTAGTTGAATGCGAGTCTGGATTAGAAAAAGTATACGAACAAGACTACATCGATTCTAACTGGGGAGATAAACACTGTCTTAATCTGTCAGACACTGCTTATGGTCCTCGACATAACATTCCACACACACCTGAAGGTAAGGCAAACATTTCTGCTTCTCTAAAAGGTAAGTCTCCTTGGAACAAAGACAAGACAGGCTTAGGTGGACACAAATTAAATCTTACAGATGAGCAGCGAAAAGCTCGCTCTGAACGTATGAAAGAAATGCGCCGCAACCGTTCCCGGGCGCAAGACACGACCCTTACGGATACCGTTTCTAAAACTGGGGTGGAGAGCGTAAATAAGGAACCCGAATTGGTCGGATAATCCTCGGTTGAATAGAAAAAAAGAATTAGCAAATAAGGAATAAAAAAATGGCTATCAGTAATGATTTGCTCTCCTCAACCCTATACAGTATCAGGGACGGAGAGGTTGACGAACTCTACCGTAAAGTTGCTCTTCTCGATGGTATCCGCAAGAACGGTGGTATCGAGACTGAAGACGGCGGTATCAAAATCCAGCGTCCACTTGCTCTCGCTGAGCACTCCACAATCACTCAGCTCGCTACCGGTTATGAGCCCGTCTCACTAGCCGTTAACGACATTCTTCGTCCTGCTGTTTACGACTGGTGCGATTTCACCGCTCCTATCGTAGTCACCAAGAAGGAAGAGCTTGAGAACTCCGGTGACAAGGCAGTCGTTAAGATTGTCGAAGCACGTATGCGTTCAGTAATGGGCATGCTTCGTCGAGAAATGAACAAGCAGATGCTTCAGGGTAACTCCACAGTTCTTACAGCTCTAAACACCCTCAACGGTGATACAGCTGGTGGTGCTGGTTTCATCGAGCCTGAACTTCCAGCTGCTCAGACCAACGTTGTTGGTGGTATCTCCAAGGTCACCTTCCCTGTCTCAGGCTGGCAGAACCAGTTCTTCGACGTTGCTGGTAACTTTGCTACCAACGGTCTTCGTGGTCTCACCGAGCTTGGTGTTTCTGCTTCGACTGTTGCTCCTATGGGCGATATCAAGCACGTTATCATGAGCCAGAAGGCATTCTCACTCTACCGCGAGAGCCTCCGTGCTCAGGAGCGTTACGTTGATGAGAAGACTCTCGATGGTGGACGTCTAGCTCTCGCTTGGGCCGGTGCCCTTGTTGAAGCTGACCCTGTAATGGGTTTCGCTGCTAACTCATCTTCAGCTGGTGCAGGTTTCTACTCTGCTTACCTCCTGAACTACGATGGCGTAAAGCTTGTCTTCCACAAAGATGCAGACTTCGCAGTCTCTCCTTTCGAATACATTTCGGGGACCACTGCTCGTGCAGCTCAACTCTATGTTAAAGCTCAGCTTATCGCTGACTTCCTCGGTGGACAGGGCCTCCTGTTCGACGCCGAGAGCTAAGATTAAGGTCTAAAAGGAGAATAAAAAATGGCTACTTCAAATCTCATTCAGAAACTAGACGGTACTGCGTTTGTTTCTAACATCACTGGTTCTCCAGGTTCTTACACATCAGTTGCAATTCCCGATGTTTCAAACCGTAGAACGGTTGAGACTTTCATCGCAGGCGCAACCGTAGTTGTAGGTGACTGGCTCCAGTTCGACACAAGTAAGACTGGCGCTGAACGCGTTCTGACTGTTATCCAGGCAACTAACGTTGCACTTGGTAACTCTCTCGTAGTTGGTGTTTGCCTTGGTTCAGCTGATTCTGACGGTTCTCTAACTGCCGGAAGCAAAATCAACGTAATCACTGGCGGATACGCTGAGAAAGTTAACGTCGACGGTGCCGTAGTTGCTGGTGACCCTCTGGTCGTCGATACCACTGCAGGTCGCGCCCACGTTGGCGTAACTGGTGATATTGGCTTCTGTGGTGTTGCTCTAGCAGCCGACGTTGCCAACGTTGCTCCAGTCTGGGTATACAAACGCTTCTAATCTTTGATTAGACTCTCCGCTGCCTCACTCTTTCGGGGGTGAGGCAGCTTTGTATTTGATACTCACAACGTGTTACATATATAATTGAGACAACGGGGAGAATTTACAAAATGAATTTGACAGCTCTCAGAGAAAAAGTCAAAAACACTCTTGACTACAGCCCTGACCTTCAGGGATTTAATGACCAGCTTGACCAGTTACTAAATGACGCATACCTGAACATCTGGTCGCTGAAGCGCTGGACGTTTTCTCAGAAACTTAAGCAGTTCAAATTTCTTCCAGATATTCTTCCAACTCGTGACACTACTTCAGGAATTCCTATCAATGCTTCAGTCACAAAAGGTAGCAGACGTGTTACTTTTTCTGCTGTCATGGACAGATTGACTCCTGACGATTGGGAAGGCGCTATCTTTGACCTTGACAACTACGAATACATCATCTCTAAGGTTGTAAGTGGTAGTGAAATTCTTCTTGACCAAGTTTTTATTGGCACAACTGATGTTGATTCTGAAGCTTGGGTAATTAAGAAGCGTTACTACTCACTTCCCAACGACACTTTAGAGCTCCTCTCTCTAGCTCATAGAGACAATCCTTCAAACGTGGGCTCGGGCGCACTGCCTCCCTACGGTAAATTAAAAGCAATCTTGCCGCGAAGAGATGAGGAGCTCAACCTTCGAACTGACTACAAAGCAGCATATGCTGAGGCTTTCGTGTGGACACCTCCACAGTTTATTCCTCCTGGAGAAACACTTTCTTTAGAGTCTGGTTCTCTTGCAAACAACGAAGGATTCTCAAACAACACAAGTCTAGAAGTATGTTGGGCGTTTATCAAAGATGGACAAATTGGCGCGCTTTCAGAACCAAAAACTATCAAATTTACTTCTGTTCAAGCACCTCCTACAAGTTACAGTCTAACCATCAAATTTCTATCTTGGGACAACCAAGAAATCATTGCTGATACATTTCAGACAAAAGATACTCAGCCAACTCAGTGGGAAGGCTACAAGAAGATTATTTTTTGGAATGAAAACTTTGACCGTTCTACTGGATTAAGACTTGGTCTTCCAGCTTGGAAAAC
>Ga0181363_1000527_pt1 | contig 10540 bp, 13 predicted proteins | sample Fa13NDMLBSN_FD_130109 | JGI IMG/M metagenome (GOLD analysis project Ga0181363, IMG submission 130109) | Freshwater viral communities from Lake Michigan, USA - Fa13.ND.MLB.S.N | ecosystem: Environmental > Aquatic > Freshwater > Lake | place: USA: Michigan | collected 2013-09-23
AAAAGGTTGCCACCTCGCAAGTTGCGGCGGATTTTGACGCTTCTCAGGGGTGGGAAGTATTCGACCCTATTGCGCCGCCGCCCCCGCCGGAAAATAATCTCGCCACCAAGCGCAAGCGTAAGGAGTAACCATGGCTACCGCTGCCGACCAGATCAACGGTGCGTTGCGACTGATCGGGGTGTTGGCTGAAGGCGAAGTGCCGTCGGCTGCGACCTCGCAAGACGCCCTGCTTGCGCTCAACCAGATGCTGGACTCGTGGAATACGGAACGACTGTCCGTGTTCTCCACCATTGACCAAGTGTTCACATGGCCGTCCAGCACCATCAGCCGTACCCTCGGCCCCTCTGGCGACTTTGTAGGCGTCCGTCCCGTAGAGATTGACGACGCCACCTATTTCCGCGATGCCTCGACCAACGTGTCGTTTGGCATCAAAATGATCAACCAAGAGCAGTACGACAACATCGCCGTCAAAACGGTGACTTCGACGTACCCGCAGATTCTCTGGTACAACGCTTCGTACCCCAACATCGAAATCTACCTCTACCCCGTACCGACTCGGGCGCTGGAGTTCCATTTCATTTCGGTTGATGAACTGACGCAGCCCGCGACCCTTGGGACCGACATGGCGTTCCCGCCGGGTTACCTGCGGGCGTTCCGGTACAACCTCGCCTGTGAACTTGCCCCGGAGTTTGGCGTAGAACCTTCCCCGCAGGTGCGCCGCATTGCGATGTACAGCAAGCGCAACCTCAAGAGCATCAACAACCCGAACGATGTGATGTCAATGCCAGCGGCGCTGATCGTCAATCGTCCGCGCTTCAATATCTACTCTGGGAACTTCTAGTGAAGTCTCCCGTCTTAGGCTCCTCCTACGTCGTCCGGTCGGTCAACGCTGCCGACAACCGGATGGTGAACCTTTTTCCAGAAATCATCCCGGAAGGCGGCAAGGAACCTGCGTACCTTCAGCGGTGTCCCGGCCTTGTCCTAAAAGCGACTATCGGCACCGGGCCTATCCGTGGCGTTTACAGCCTTGGGAGTTACCTTTACGTCGTTTCTGGAAACGAGTTTTATCGCGTCACGACGAGCTATGTCGCCACGTATGTAGGCGTAGTGTCAGGCAGCGGTTCCGTCTCCATGGCCGACAACGGCACACAGATTTTCATTGCGGCAAACCCTGATGGATACATCTACAATGTATCTACACAGGCGTTCGCACAGATTACCGACGAGGACTTTCCCGGTGCGGTAACGGTTGGATACTTGGATGGCTATTTCGTTTTTAACGAACCCGACAGTCAGCGAGTTTGGGTCACCTCGCTGCTTGATGGCACATCCATTGACCCGCTTGACTTTGCTTCTGCGGAAGGCTCCCCCGATGGGTTGGTATCGCTCATCATCGACCACCGCGAGGCGTGGCTGTTCGGCACCAACTCCGTAGAGGTCTGGTACAACTCCGGTGAAGCGGACTTTCCGCTGTCGCGCATCCAAGGCGCGTATAACGAAGTCGGCTGTATCGCCCCCTACTCCGTCGCCAAGATGGATAACCGCGTGTTCTGGCTCGGCGCAGACGCTCGGGGACAGGGCATCGTGTACACGGCGCAGGGCTACCAGGCGGTGCGTATTTCCACTCACGCCGTTGAGTACGCTATTCAGCAATACGGGAACCTTTCGGACGCTACGGCCTACACCTATCAGCAGGACGGCCATGTGTTCTACGTCCTGAACTTCACCGACGCTGACACGACTTGGGTGTACGACGCGGCTACGGAATCGTGGCACGAACGAGCGGCATACGACAACGGCGACTTTGTGCGCCACCGTGCAAACAATCAAGCGCGGTTCAACGGCAAGCCGACGCTCGGAGACTACGAGAACGGCAAACTGTACGAGTTCAACCTTGACACCTACAGCGACGCCGGGGATACGCAGAAGTGGCTGCGCTCATGGAGAGCCTTGCCGACGGGGGCGAACAACCTCAAGCGTAGCGCCCACCACTCGCTTCAGATTGACTGCGAGAGCGGCGTAGGACTTCCCGGCAACGACGCCTTTGACACCGTATACCTGCTTACCGAAGATGGATTTTACATCCGCACAGAGCAGTCCGTGGGCGGGGTTGAGGTCGTTCCCGGCCCGCCGTGGACGGTAACCTCCAGCGGGGCAACGGACTACACCGTCACAAACCCCGTTGTATCCAGTATCGGAACGGGCTACATCGTCACCGACCCTGCGTACAGCTCAACCGGGATTGGCTACCTCATCGGGCTTTTGAACGACGAAGGCTATGACCTCATTCTGGATCAGGTCGCCACCGTGGGGGCTAACCCGCAGATGATCCTGCGGTGGTCGGACGACGGCGGGCATACGTGGAGCGGAGAGCGTCAGGCGTCCATGGGACGTTCCGGTTCGTATGCAACCCGCGTTATTTACCGACGTTTGGGCATGACGATGAAACTGCGCGACCGCGTATACGAAATCAGCGGGACTGACCCGGTGAAGGTCGCCATCATGGGCGCGGAACTTGAAGTTACGGGGACGGCAGCGTGAGCAACATCACGAACATCCCCGCCCCTCGCGTCCCCTTTGTGGACGAGCGCACCGGCTTGGTGTCGCGGGAGTGGTTTCGTTACCTCAACAACCAGTTCGCTTTGACCGGCGGCGGTACAACTTCTACCAGCATTGCCGACCTTGAACTTACCCCGTCCTTGGCCTCCACGGTCGAGGACTCTATCCCCGTACTTCAGTCGCAGATAGACGCGCTCCTTGAGGCCCCTGCGCGGTACGAGCCGAACCCCGTCAACTACGGGCAGTTCTTTGACTCAACGACGCAGACGGCTGCGGCGACCAACACCGCGTACCCGATTACCTTCAACTTGTCCTCTAGCGCCTATGGCGTTTATGTAGACCCGGCTAACACCTCGCATATCAAGGTAACGCGCCCTGCGATCTACAATATGCAGTTCTCCATCCAGCTCGACAAAACATCGGGCGGCACCGGGTTGTTTTGGGTATGGGGGCGAATCAACGGCAACAACATCGCCAACTCCGCTTCGCAAGTACGCATCCAGAACAACAACGGCGAAATATTCGTCGCTGCCAATCTGTTCGTGTCCATGTCAGACGGCGACTACTTTGAGTTGATGTGGGCCGTTGACGATACCTCCGTGCGGTTGCAAGCGACGGCAGCGGCAGGGGTTGTCCCGGCCATTCCGTCAGTCATTCTCACCATGACGCAGGTTTACATATGACCGTTTACCTTTCAGGCTTTGCAGGGGCGGGTACGCAATTTTTCACAAACGACGGCGTTATCCTGTCGGGCGGGAAGATTTACACCTACACCGCAGGAACCTCTACCCCCACGGCGACGTATACGTCGGACACGGGAGTGGCCGTCAACAGCAATCCCATCGTCTTGGATTCTTCTGGCCGACTGCCGGAGGATATGTGGCTGGCCGAAGGGGTGAAGTATCGGTTCGTCCTGACCGACTCCACCAATGTGCAGATTCGCACCTATGACGACATTCCTGGCATCAACGACCTGTCAGTCTCTACGATGCCGTGGGCCAATGTCAGCGGCAAGCCGACCACCCTTGCGGGGTATGGCATTACGGATGGCGTAACTACTGCGGTTGCGGCAGCGACTTATGCCCCTCTGGCCTCTCCGACGTTCACCGGCACCCCTGCTATCCCCGATAACGCCCCAACAAGTTCCAATTGGGCAGTAGGGTATCGAGACGCCCCGCAAAACGAGCAAACGGCCAACTACCAACTTATTCTGGCCGACCGTGGCAAGTCCGTCGTGATGAACGGCTCTAGCCTGACCCTGACCGTCCCGGCTAGCGGCACGGTTGCGTTCCCGGTGGGTACGGTAATTATCATCATCAATCTCAACGCAACGGCGCTGTCCATCGCCATCACGACCGATACGATGACCCTCGCTAACTCCACGACGACCGGCACCCGTACCCTTGCCCGCAACGGCATGGCGACCCTCGTCAAGATCGCCTCAACGTCGTGGCTCATCAGCGGGGCGGGCTTGACATGAGTGGCGCTACGCTTGCTGCTGCTATCGCAGGGACGACCGGCGGGGCGGGAGCGGGCGTCTACGACTTCTCCGAAGGCGCAGGGACTATCTCCATCCCGACAGGCTTTACCTCGCTCTCCATCGAAGTGTGGGGCGCGTGTGGCGGCGGCGGGTGGGGGACGGAAATTGACATTGGCGGCTTTGAAACCCAAGCGGCACCCGGCGGCGGTGGTGGTGGAGGCGGGTATGGCCGCAGCGTCGTAGCCATCTCTGGCGGCGACGTTGGCAAAACCATTTCTTACGGCGTCGGCACCCCCGGAGAAGGCGGCACGGCAGGAAGCCCTGTAGCCACTAGCGGCGGCATCTCGTCAGCCTCGGCTGGCACCTTCACAATCGACGAAATCGTCTGTACGGGCGGCTTTGGCGGTTTTGGAGGGCTTGGCGTCAATGGCGGCAAGCAAGGCGCGGGCGGCACGGCTACGGGCGGCAATACCACCAACACAAACGGCAACGGCGGGGCCAATTACACCCAAAACGGAGCGATTGGCATTGCAGGTGTCAACAGTTTGACAGGCGGCAATGGTGGCGACGGTGGCGACCCCGATGCAGGGGGTAGAGACGGCCAGCCGGGTGCCAAGGGCCGCGTCCGATTCGTATTCAGTTGAGGTCACTATGGCAGTTCAAGTCAAAGTCCTGATTCCGGCCAAGATCGCAGAGGCCGCGCAGACGACGCAGTACACGGCGACGAACGTATCGACCATTATCGACAAGTTCACCGCCACGAACTACGACACTTCTGCGCGCACTATCTCGATCAATCTGGTGACATCGCTGGATACTGCCGGAAACAACAATCTGGTTATAAAAAGCAAGACCCTGCTGCCGTCGGAGACGTATACGTTCCCCGAACTCGTAGGGCATATCCTGGCCCCCGGCGGGTATATCTCCACCCTTGCCTCGACCGGCACGGCTATCAACATCCGGGCGTCGGGCCGGGAGGTATCGTGACGCCGGAAGAATCCTTGCTGCGGAACTTTGAGGCGCTAGACCTGCCTCGGGACGCAACCGCGTGGCTGCTTGACCTGTGGGCGCTGACGCAGTTTTTTGACGATGTGGTGGACGGGGATTTGATCCGGCCACAGACCGCCCATGAAGCCATCTGGAAAGCCTTGATGACCTTCCCGACCAACCCGTTTTTTGTAGCAAACGTGACTGCTTTGCAACCGGCCATCGCAACGGCCATTTTGAAGTGGGAAGCCTCCCATACTGCCGAAATGACCGGCAGGGCTGACGAACGGTCGTTTGCATGGCGGGCGTCGTATTACGACATTGTTTTACTGGTAGTCCTGTTGTGCCAAGGCTACGAGTCTGCTATGGCGAAAGCCCCCACCGTAATGGCACTATACGGCGAGAAATTCTCGGATTACCGAGCGGAGTTTCCCAATGCCTGATCCAGTCACAGGAACCATTGTCGGAGGTTCATCCGTCCTCGGCGGTGCTATATCAAGCCGCGCCTCTAGCAAGGCGGCTCGCGCACAGCAACAAGCCGCAGCGGCGCAGCAGCAGCTCGAAAAGGAGATGTTTGACCGGCAGGTCGAATTGCAGGAGCCTTTCCGGCAGTTGGGCTTGCAGAACCTCAACCGTCTCGCAGGGCTGTACGGCGAAGGCGGGGCATACGCCAACGCTCCCGGCATGGGGGAAGTCCAGATGGACCCCGGCTACGGGTTTCGGTTTGGCGAGGGCATGAAAGCCCTTGAACGCTCTGCCGCCGCCCGTGGTGGGCTGCTCTCCGGCTCCATGCTCAAAGGCGCACAGCGGTACGGGCAGGAAATGGGTTCGCAAGAATTCCAGAACGCCTATGCCCGCGCAATGGATCAGCGGGCCAGAGTGACGAACGCTCTTGGCGGTCTCGGCGGCATCGGCCCCACGGCTGCAAGCACTATCGGCGGGGCTGCGCAGAACTACGCACAGGGCGCAGGACAAGCGATTCAGATGGGCGGTCAAGCTCGTGCGTCGGGCTACATCGGACGCGCTAATGCGCTTAATCAGGCGTTGAGCGGCATGGTCGGCGCTTTCGGGCAATCGCAGAATGGGTTGTCTAGGCAGTCGCTAGATCAGATTCTTCCTGGCGTTACCGTGACTGGCCGACGGTATTGAGGTGAATTATGGCACTTGTCGGTGACACCCAACTTCGACCAGTCAACTTCTTGGAAAGTTATGCTCGCGGCCTTGAGTTAGGCGCGGCGCGGCAAGGACTGGAGCAGGAGCAGCTTCAGCGCATCAAAGCGGCAGAGCAAGAGCGCACCTTGAACGAACTATACGCGCAGTCTATGGGCGCGGGCGGCCAGGTTGATCCTAACGCACTAATGCGCGGCATGGCACAAAGAGGGCTTGGCGCTCAAATCCCTGCATTTCAATCGCAACAGGCTAAAATCGCACAGGAACTGGCACAAGCCCGCGAAGCCGAAGCAAAAGTTCGTCCTGCCGAGTGGAAGCAGTTTCGTGAAGAATTGGCGGCATTGCCTGCTGGCGATCAGGCGCGGTATCAAGCATGGGCTAACCGAGTATTGAGCCGTGCGCCGTGGGCAATAGATTTCCTTGCCCCCGTGTTTAATGACCAAACCAAGCGTCAAATGCTAACGACTGCCGATGCCGCTTTGCCGAAGGGCGAAGTGCGCGATATCGGGGGCGGCGTGGCGACGATTGATCCGTTTACCGGAAACCAGATTGGCGCAACGATTGCCAATGTTCCCGATCCTGAAGCCGTGGTTCAAAGCAAAGAGCGCGTTGCTCGTGCTGGAGCGCCTACAACCGTTATCGGCGGGGCTGGGGCATTTGGAAAAGCAATTGCTACTGGCGGCGGCGAAGAAATTGTAAGAAGCAGAGAACAAGCATCTTCTGCATTGGCAAGCATCAACAACATTCAGTCCTTGCTGCCGCTCGTTTCTAGCCCTGAATTCATTTCTGGAACGCTGGGCGATGCTCGTCTTGCTGTTGCCAAGGTGCTTAACCTTCCGGGCGCCACGGAAACGCAAACGTATTTCAGCGGAATTGGCCGGGACGTTGCTGAAATCATCAAAGCGTTCGGCGCCGGAACCGGCTTGTCGGATGCTGACCGTGAGTTTGCAAAAGGAATTGCTGGCGGCGACATCAAGCTAACCGCGCCTGCAATCAGAAAGATTTTGTGGTTGAACGCAAATTACAACAATCAGCGGATAAATCGGTATAACCAGCGTGTTGCTGAAATCGCCGCTAACCCGCTTACGGATGAGGCAACAAAGCAGCAATTAGCCGTTTTGCACGGCCCCATCGAAATGGCAAATGTTGGGCCGCGTCCAGTAATGAGCAAGGACGAGGCCAGGTTGCTTCCTCCGGGTACGGAATTCGTAATGCCCGACGGCGCGGTGTATCGCGTTCCGCAGAAAAAGAAGTAGGTTTCTGCCATGGCTAAAAACAACTCGATGTCCGAGTTTGAACTGGTCAGCGCGCCGCCTAGTCAAGTAAATGAAATTCCTAAAGGCCGCAAAAAAGACGGCCAAATGGCAGAGTTTGAGGTGGTATCGGCTGCGCCTGTTTCTGCGCCCATTCCGTCTCGATCTTGGCTGCAAACTGTCGGGGAGTCTGTCGTTGCTGCGCCCGAAAGCGCACAGCGATTTGCGCGGGGAACGGTTGAGTCCTACATGAACCCCGTAGAAACCTTGACAGGGTTGGGCGAGGTATTTACCGGGCTATATGCCCGATTCATTCCTAAAGAATGGATGGCGCGACCGGACAAAGCGCAGGAGTTTATTGAAAAAGCCAACAACGCAGGTGGCTATTTCCGTGACCGGTACGGGAGCGTTGAGGCGCTGAAAAACACAATCGCAACTGATCCCATAGGGTTCGCGGCAGACGTATCCACGGTGACCGGCGTGGGTGCTATGGCGCTGCCTGGCCGTGTCGGGCAGGTTGCTAGCACGGTTTCCCGCGTTACCGACCCATTGCGGTTTAGCGGCGTGTTGCCCGTTGCCCAAAAGGGCGGCGAAATGCTGATGCGGGCAGGCGGCACCGCTTTGCGTGGCGCTAAAGCCAACGTGTTGCTAGAGGCAACAGAAGGGCGAGCGCCGGAGGTCGTTAACGCGCTTCGCTCTCAAACGCAGATCGTTCCGGGGTCAATGCCCACGGCAGGCGAGGCGGCGGCGGCGCTTGGAATGCCCGCGACTGTTGGTGGGCCTCCGCGTCAAGGCGTAACTCGATTCGCAGCATTGCAGCGCAGCGCGGAAGAAGTGTTGCCGTCAGAGTATTTGATGAGGGAGCAGGGGCAGCAGGCTGCTCGCGTCAACGCTTTGCAGCAGATTGGCGGGACAGACGCCGCAAATCAAGCCACGCTGCAAAACCTTAAAAACTACAGGTCAACAGAAGCCAAGATTTTGTACGGGCAGGCCGGAAACAAAACCGTTCCGTCAGACTCTACGCTGGCAAGTCTGCTGGAGCGCCCGTCAATGCAAAAAGCATTTGATCGCGCTCGGGTGTTAGCCGCAGAAGAAGGGGCAACGTTTAGCGCCACTCCGGGGCTTGGCCCGCAACAGTACAGGGTTGGCGACCTGCATTACGTCAAGCTGGCAATGGATGAACTTACAAGCAATCCCGCCGCGTTTGGCATTGGCGCGGTTGAAGCCTCTAAGATCGGCAACACAAAAAGTCAATTTTTGAATTGGCTTGAGAGCAAGTCGCCCGAGTACAGGACTGCGCGTGAAACATATGCCGCCCGCAGCAAGCCTATTAATCAGATGGAAATTGGCGAGTTTCTGGAAAAGAAACTTAGGGGCGCGAAAGGCGAGGAGCGTCCGGGCGTGTTTGCCACGGCGGTACGCGAAGCTCCGCAGACCATCAAAAAGGCAACCGGCCAGCCACGCTACGAAAAACTGCGTGAAATACTGGAGCCGGGGCAGGTCAAGATTGTTGATGACATACAGAAAGACTTGCAGCGGCAACTGGCTTTCCAAGAGCAAGCCGCCGCAGCGCGCAAGGCTGGCCCGCAGGCCACGCAGGCGGGAAGCAATGTGCTTGTGGAAGCCGCTGGTGGTGTAGCCGCGCCAAATTACCTGAACTCTGTCATCACTACAGCTAATGCGCTGTTGCGCCGATTGGCTGGAAAGATTGACCGCAAGGTCGCGCTTGAAATCGCCACCGATATGCTGTCGCCCGAGCAAACTGCCATCGCCTTGGAACAGGCTATGCGTCGGTCGGAGCGGGTCAGTAGCGCAGGCGCTGCAATTCGCGAAGTAGGCAGAGGTGTAGCCCGCACGGCTACCCCCGCGTCAGCAACCGCAAACGCACTTGTTGAATCTGAAAATCGTAACGCATTGAGGCCACAACCATGATGAAAGGCGCTTTGAAATCTAAGACCGTGTGGTTCAACGTCCTGCTTGCCGTTCTCGGCGGTCTGGAACTGATGGGCGCACATCTGACGACGTTGTGGGGGCCGCAGGTCGCCGCTGCCATCATGCTGTCAGGGGCTGTCGCCAATCTTGCGTTGCGGGCTGTCACCACGGAGTCTCTGCGGGAGAAGGCAAGTGGATAACTGGCAGGTACTGTTCAACGTCGCAATCGGGCTGGCCGGTGTGTTTGGTGGATGGATTCTGAAAAGCATCTCCCGTTCCATTGAACGGCTGGATGACGACGTTCGCAAGATGCCCCTGACGTATGTCACGCAATCGACTTACCAGCGTGATATAGACGAAGTGAAGCAGATGCTAGGCAAGATCTTCGACAAGTTGGACGGCAAGCAGGACAAGGCGTGATTCCGGCGTTGCGATGGCTACCCACGGCGGTTCTGTGTGCTGGACTCGCCCTCGGTGTAGCCTATGGGATACACTTTCTGCGGGAGCAAGGCCGAAATGAACTTCGCCCAAAAGTCGCGGAACTTGAAAGCCTCTTGGCGGCAGAAAAGAATGCTCGTCAACGTGCGGAAAATGCTGCGAATGCGTACTTCTCCGAGTTGGGTCATATTGCTCGTCGCCCTGTTCCTCGTACTCCTGTCCGGTTGTGCGTCACCCCAAGTGTGCCGGATAACCCCGCCGTCGGTGCTGATGGTGCCGCCCCCTCCACCGGGGTCAACGGTAGCCAAGATGGAGCAAATCTTGACGCAGGGCCAGACATCGGCCCCGAACTCTACGGCCTCGCCCAGTCCTGCGACGCCGAAATAGCCAAACTCCGCGCACTCCAAGGGTGGATCAATGACGTTCGATGAAGCGTTTGACCTGCTGCTCAAGCACGAAGGTGGTTTTAGCAACCACTCGGCTGATCCTGGCGGGGCTACCCGGTACGGCGTCACCGAGGCCGTAGCGCGGCAGGAAGGCTATACGGGCGACATGAAGGACTACCCGCTAGCCGAGGCCAAGAAGGTCTACAAACGGCTGTATTGGGATTCCATGCGGTTGGATGAGGCGCGTCCTGAAGTACGGTTTGACCTGTTTGACGCCGGGGTGAACTCCGGTGTTGCGACGGCTACCCGGTGGGCGCAGCGGATTCTGTTCGTGC
>Ga0181363_1000531_pt1 | contig 10515 bp, 11 predicted proteins | sample Fa13NDMLBSN_FD_130109 | JGI IMG/M metagenome (GOLD analysis project Ga0181363, IMG submission 130109) | Freshwater viral communities from Lake Michigan, USA - Fa13.ND.MLB.S.N | ecosystem: Environmental > Aquatic > Freshwater > Lake | place: USA: Michigan | collected 2013-09-23
GACGCGGACTAGAAACATCCACATTCGCAGCCGTCTCTACGAGCTTACGCTGGCCATCACTGAGACCTTGCTTGTAGATTGAATTAACAATTTCGTCAATGTTATCTACCAAGGCTCGGTGAGAGTTCAGCAACTCGAAGTTCCAGCTTCCGCTGTCATCGACATACTGATCGAAGAACTCGTCAAGGCGGGCGTTCTTATCCTTTAGGCTCGACTTGTACTGGTCGTTGATACCGAAGTTGAACTCTTGGTCACCAAGCTGAAAGCTCAGTGCTTCAAGTGAATCAACCTCTTGGCTCATCGTGCGAATCCAGTTCTCGTCAATGGGACTTTGAACTTCCTCTTGAGAGGCTTCTTGCTTCACGGGCATACGATAGTTTTCGCGCAACTTCTCGATGTCCCGTTTAGCTTTATCCGCATCAATCTTCAATTGAATCTTCGATAACCGAATCTCTTCATCACTGAATAGGTCCTCGTCAACTTTGTACTTGGACTTCACCAGCAAATCGACATCTTCGTTAGAGAGGTTAGGATAGTCAACAGCCATCTGTAGTTTCACAGCGCTGAGGTCATCCATCTCGGACGGATTAATAGACTGGTAGCGAAACCAATCGTACGGATCACGTCCCGTCTCTGCAACGAAGTCGGCAATCGCCTTGACTCGTTCGTCAATTGATGGGCTTTTTTGAGCTTCCAGAATCTTAGTAAGTTGTTCGATGCTATCGATGGAAACGCCGAGCTTTTCACTGACGTAACCTGCGATTGCAGCCTCGAACTCTTGCTCAGACATCTCTGGCTCAGGTTCATTTGTAAAAGAACTTTGAGCAATCTCTTGCTCAGGTTGCTGTACTGGCTCTGGAGTCTGGGTTGGTTCCAACGTTGCCTCTGGTTCAGGAGTAGGCTCAGCAGTCTGTCCGCTGAAGTCTAGCACTTCTGCACCTTCGGGCACCGAGAAGGTGGGGGCGCTTAATTGCGTACCCTCTGGCACCTCTGAGTTGGTAACCTCAAATCCCATTGCTCCAAGAGCATCTTCAATGTCATTGTTCATACTAAATAAATTTTAATTACAAAAGCAAAATTACTGCAAATTACTATTGCATATTTTGCAAGTGTTTCGTATGAGACTACTTACGGAAGCGTGCTACCTTCTTGGCGATGGATTTGGGTTGGGCTACGAATTGTTTACCCTTTGCTGTTCCCTCACGCTTGGCACGAGTTGTTGCTGCGTATTCTGCTGAGGATAAAGACTTTATTGCTTTTTCTGGTAGGTAGCGTTCACCTGTTTCGCTTGATGGCTTACCACTCTTTGTACGCCAGTTTTGCTGGGTCCACTTTGTCAGAGATGTCGAACGCTTGGGGCCAATGAAAGAGCCTCCTGCTTTCTTGTATAACGAAACGGCTAATTGCATCGCCCGAGCAGAATGCTTCCCGCCCATCTTGGCTTTGGCTTGTGCTTTCGCTTTCTCCCACAATTCCGGGTTTCTCTTCTTGGCTACTTTCATTACAGTCCACGTGTATACTTTTGAGATTTAGGTGGCATCTTTTTATCTCCGCTTGGTCCAGACCAGAAGGCGCGGTCACTCCAATAGGCAGCACTCATCTTTCCCTTTGCAATGTTCTTTGCGTGACGAGTCTTGAATGCCTTGCGTGCTTCTGGGCTATAGTTGTGACCCATCTTCTGATCGCCAAATCGAATCAAACGAACCTTGTCTCCAACCTTTGCAAGTACGATACCTTTCTTTGTTGGGTGTGACGGAGTCTTCTTAGGCTTGTTAGTCGACACTAAGTCATATTTATCTAACAGCTTCTTTATTCTTTCTCTATTCTCCATTTGTAAATCCTTTTTATATGAGACAAGAAATCATCCAATTTTAAATCCATCTTTGCTCTATTGCAAGTTCCGCAGCAGGAAACTACATTATCCATAATGTAGCCTAATGACGAATCTAATCTATCTAAACCGTTAATCATAGAGTCATATAGCTCTCTGTTAGTGACAGACTCAATAAAAGATGAGTTTGCCGCAGGACCAACGTATGCCCATTTATTTCTCTTGTCAATTTGACCGCAATAAAAACACTCTTTAGAGGATATGTTTAAAAAGTCATCGTATGAAATCTCAAAATTAAGTCCCCTACTTTTTGCTCCAGATTTTATGCTCTTGTATACGTATTTGTTGGTCGAGTTAATCCTGTCTTCATAAGGCAAGCAGCCACAGCTACGTGTCTTCATAGACACAACTTGCTTAAGAGGAAGCTCTATTTGACTTCCGCAATCGCAGCTAAAAAGAAAAAATGTTCTATTTGACTTTCCGTAACTTTTTATCCCAATATCTTTTACAGCTGTTAGCTTTCCATACTTTAAACCAACTACTCCAGCAAACCTTATTGACGCAGACTCTTGATTAGTTCTAGAGTAATTTGAGTCTTTAATGTGCTTTGCCACAAAAGTCCTAGATGGCTCTACTTGACTTGCCACTTGTTCAATGCTCAGGCCAGCAGAGTACAATTCTAGTATTTTACTTTTTACCGATTCGGTATACCTCTTAGACATAGTTCTTTTTCAAAAGATTCTTTACTCGATTGTCCATCACCTATACTGATTTAATACTGCAACAAATGCTGACCAAGCGAGGAATGCTGGCAATGCCCAGCTAGAAGACTTCTGTTCCTTTAGTTCTTGTACTTGCCTAGACAGTTTGTTGTTGTAGGAAGATACCATTACATTGTTGCTGTCCTTTACAGCGACGTCAGTAACTAGCAACTCCTTCTCGGACTTAAGCTTTTTGATTTCGTTGTTCAACGAGATGAAGCGCTCGTTCATAGCCTTAGCTTGAGCAAGCGTCATTACGACTACCGTATCTTTATTTTCGATCCGCTGTATCGGGTACGCCGATTGCGAGTACATCGAAAGGCTGAGCAGCAGGCTCAGACTTAATAGCGACAATCTCATCTTCCATTACTTTAACTTGTTCAACGAGCTGCTCGTTTTGCTCTTCCAGTACCTCAATGACTTGCTTCATCTTGCTTACGCTCTCGGATACTTGTTTGTCTGCCATAGCTGAAACAGCACTTGCCTTACGCATTGTCTTCTTTGACTTCTCAATGATGATGTCGATAGGGTCAGCCTGAACGTTCTGCTTTTTCTGGTCGGCTAAAACAGCACCAACAGCAATACCAGTAATCAGGAGGAGAGTTATGTTTTTCATCGTGTCTGGATAAGCATTTCGTTCTTAGCACTAGTGTAGGCCAAAGCTGAGTCGAGTTTACGGATGTGTTCCGTGTACTTGTCAACCTTTATCTCTAGCTCGTTGACACGAGTTTGGCATCGGTCGTCAATTGTTTCTGACGTCATCTTCTGGTCCACATAAAGATAACCTATTGCGACAAGCGCAATAAACGCAATAGCGGCAACTGGGTTCTTCTGGAACTGATCGAAAGATACAGGTAGCTTCATTTCTTGGCAAACTTCTCAAGTCCTGCGATTCCGAAAGACCCAAGGGTAATTATAACGAAAGAGTTATATGTGAACTCGTTTATGACAAGATCTTTCCCCATAAGTCCAGATACAACGTCTGCAATCATCACGATTACCATAACAGCAAAAGAGAAGAAACCAATGATGGTCTTTTCGTTCCAACTGTTGTCGTCCTTAAAGATAGAGGCGAAGCCCATAAGTTTGCCTTTTATGTAGGTAAAGATTTTCACTTGTCAACTAAATGGGTTTCAACTGGTGCAAATTTATGGCAAAAAGAAAGGGCCCATTTTAGGACCCCATCTGCACTATATGTATGGCTGCTGACTACTCAATCACCTCAGCACTAGTCGATGGCGTAAACTCACCAGTGGCGAGATCGATAGTGCCGTCGCCGTACTTATCGTAGATTTTTGCACGTACGTCCTTCATTGAAGACTCAGCCTCTTCATAGGAAGCGATAAGCTTAGCCTTGCGGGATTCGATAAGTGCGATGGTTCCAAGCTCTGTCTTAATGGACTCCATTAGTGACTGGAGCTGCTTGATGTTCTCTAAGAACTCTTTGTTTACTTGTGACATAGATTCAATTGTTTATGCAAATATACTACACTGGGCCAGACGAGCCGAGTAAAGAGAAGCTTGCAAAATTCACTCGAGGCTCAAGACTATTTAAGTCAATCATCTGAACGCGAATGGTATCTCCAGCAACCACATACTCTTCAATTGGTATGTGGTACGTGAATATGGTGTTTGCTGAATCCCTACCTACTGCATCTAAGTACCCTGTCCAAGTTCTAGTTGAATCTGTTATGATTGCCGATTGAGTTTGGTTATACAATCTTATACCAACGCAAACAAATGCTGCTGACTCGCTTTGGTTTTCAATGCTTATCATTACGGTAGCTAAGTTCTCAGTATCGTAGCCATCGCTATCGACTGGTGCAGAAAGTTGAATGTTTGTTCCATCTATATTAACTACTGACCAACTTGAAGTGACTACAAATGGAGTAGTCAAAGCACTTTGGTACATTGACGCAGCATACACAGGATATGGTATGAACTGTGATCCTATCGTGACAGTGTCAGTGGTGTCGTCCGTGGTAATTGAAACGCCATACCCAGCCGCAATATTTAGCGTGTCTTCAATCGCATCAGCAACAATCGTTGCCTGACCACTAACAGCAACATTCTTAAATGCAACCTGAGCATAACGTTCGTCAAGGTCTGTAGCGCCAACTCCCAATACGTGACCAAACTCGTCAACAGCGATATTCTGTAAAACGAAACCATCGCTATAGTCAGTTGATGTAGGAGATGCTGCATCCTCAAGACTACCGATTGCAATAGCAACCTCACCAAGCGCCTCAAAGATTCCTCCGTCTGCAATAACCCTATCTCTAAATGCTTCAGCTGTTGTGAAGTCAGCACCAGTTGCTGTTCCGTGAGTTACCGTTATAGAGCCACTAGACGTAATAGGGCCACCACTAACCTCAATCCTATCTCCGGCAGTCAAATTAATGCTTGTTACCGTTCCAACACTCCAAGTCCTGTTTGCACTGAGGTCATATGATGTTCCGTTGATCGAAAGTGTTCTTGTTGTAGGAACCCCACCGAGGCCAGTAAGTGTGTACTCTGGTATGTTTAAAGTACTAGATACAAATGTTGCAGCACCAGAGTTACCAGTAGTGGTTAGCGTAATAGCATTTTGCTTGCTGTTAAATGTAGTCCAGTCGGTAGAAGACAGCGCTCCACGATTTGTTGCAGAAGCTGTTGGGACATTTAATGTGATGACTGGCGTAGTACTACCATTAGCAACCGTACTGCTTAAGTCAGTACCTGTAGTGCCAAGCGTAAGGGCGGCAACACTAGTAACTGTGCCATCATATTGATCGTTAGATGTGATGGTGAAGCTTGGGTATGTGCCAGTTATAACAGTAGTTCCTGCTCCAGTCAATACAACAGTTTGGTCTGGAAGCGTATTGGTAATCGTAAAGTTCGGGTATGTTCCGCTCGTTGAGATTCCAGTACCAGCATTAAGCACAACTGTTTGGTCGGGCGCAGTGTTGGTGATTGTAAGCGTATCTGACGTAGCGTTGGTAGCAAGGCTAATACCAGTGCCTGAAGCCACAGTAAGCGTATCATCGTTGCTGTCTGCGATAATCGTAGACTGACCAGCAACAGCAATGTTCTTGAAGATGTTCTGAGAAGATCCTCGATCGCTGTTAGTGATGGTAAAGTTTGGATACGTTCCGCTTGTCGTGATACCAGTTCCAGCATTCAAGACTACCGTCTGATCTGGTAGTGTGTTCGTAATGGTAAAGCTTGGGTACGTGCCACTCGTAGAAATTCCTGTGCCTGCAGAGAGAGATACAATCTGATCAGGAGCGCTATTGGTGATGACACCAGTAGAGTTATCGTAGCTGATTCCAGTTCCTGCGCTCAGGCTCTGACGAGCACGAGTAGTGGTGAAGTACAGATTCGTTCCCTCAGTAAGGTTTGTTGTACTGAACGGCTGAAGAGTAACGGTAGCAGTTAGCGTTCCTACGTCTTGCTGGGTAAGCGTCAATACACCAGTAGAGGTGTTGTACGAGAACGCAGTGATGCTGTCATTGTATGCTGTCGTCCAGTTGGCTTGAGTGGCATTCGTTGGTAGTGAGTATCCACTAGCAAAAGCTAAAGCAAGAGTTCCACTTGTAGTAATTGGATTGCCAGAAATAGCGAACCCAGTAGGTACGCTCATATCAACACTAGTAACAGTTCCAACGTACTGATCAGTAGAGCTTATTGTAATTGTGTCAGCAACAGCGCTAGTAGTAATTGTTACGTTAGATCCAGCAACAAGAGTAAGTGTGTCATTATACGAATCAGCAACTACATCACTTTGGCTAGCGACAGCAATAGTCTTGAAAGCTCCAACCGCAACATTCTGCCACTCCTGAGATGTTGAGTTGTAAAACAAAAAGTCTTGATTCTGAGGAGACGTTATAACAACGTCTGACAAGTCCTCAAGCTTTAAGTTTGTCGTTGATCCTCCTCCAGAACCTAAGCCCCTGAACAGGCCAGCCTGAATAAACGTAGCATCACCCAATGACGACAAGTTCGAAGCACCACCACGAGGAATTACGTATCCAAGGAAGATTGAGTTCAGCGCGGTAATCGGAGCCTCACTAAATGGTTCGTATGGTATGTTATCAATAGCATCACCTTGGCTGTTGTAAATCTGAGTTCCGTAGTAACAGATAATATCGTCTGGAGCAGAAGGGAATGTATATAAGCGCTGAATTGTCCACTGATTGTTGTTTACAGTCTGCAGCGTTCCGCTTCCATTGTCGTACTTAGTTGGATCTATGTTGTTATAGTAAGACCCGCCATTGTTGTCAAACACATATCCTCCACTTCCGTTCCTGTATATCCTACACAGCAAAGACGGTATTTTTGCTGAAATGATAATCTTGTCTGGGTCAAACTGATCAATTTGATAGTTAGATCCAATAATAAATCCTTCTCCAGATGACCTATTAATCCTTAAGTTTGATCCGTTTGCGCTGAGCGTCAGGCCCTGTTTCTTTATTGGCCCAAATGTCTGAATAAGTTCAAGCAGACGAGTAGGTGTTCCGTACGCTACGTTTTGGTCACTGGTAACAAGATTGATTGTAGCTAAATCAATATGGCATAGGTGACCTATGATAATGCTGCTCTTGTATTGAACATCAGTAAACGGAGTCGCTTGTTGCTGAAGGGCGCCTACTGAATCTATATACAGATATGTGAATGGCTGAGTAGTTAGATTCGTTGGAGTAATAGCGCTAAATGCGTCCCACGATATAGGTGTAACTATAGTAGACACACCAGATGATGTTGCCGCTTGAGACACAATTTGACCTACTCCAGCAGATATACTAAAAGTAGTTCCTCCAATAGATGCCGTTAACTCACCACCAACTAGTATTCCAGTTGATGCATTTTGGGTCTCGGTTGATGTAGATATAGTGTAGCTAGCTGTAACTTCTGATCCGTCTGCCTTTACAAGATGAAGCGTTTGGGTGCCTCCAACTGTGCTATAGTACGCTGATACAATGTCGTTAGGATCATCCTCCTGTCCTACAGCTAAGATATCGCCACGTAGCTTTGAGAGCAACGTAAAGTAAGTGATTACTTTATCACTACGAGTCTGTGGACTGTATACGTTGAACTGATCGCTTGGTAGGATCTTGAAGTCTACTTGGTTTGCCATACAATTGCAAAGGTACAAAACGTCAAAGGGGCACAATTGGCCCCTGTAACGTATATAAAGATACGAATGTTATTTTAAGGTCGGAGGTACCGGAGGCAGACAGTACTCAGCTGTTGGATTTGCCACACAGTAGTCAGTAGCATAAGCCTGCTCCCATCCAGCTATGATATGTACGCCGTCGGGGATCGGCCAGACCGTTGATGAAACAAAGCTAGCAAGAGGCTCGCCAGCCCAAAGGATGTCAACTGCATATAGCGGAGATGTTACCTCACATACAGGCATACCTTCCTCGTCAGTTCCCCACTTCTCACATAAGAAGCCAAGCTCCACAACAGCAGTAACAATGCTGCTGTTCCAAGAAGTAGTCTCTCCACCATCTGGTGATTCAGTCGTTTGCTCAATCTGAGCCTTTAGCGTTTCCCATTGTGATGGGACAAATTGATACTTGCGGAATGTCATAGTAGATTAGTCTAAGTGTTTTACAAAGTTAAGTCCTTCCCAAGTGTATTTAGTGATTGGGTTGTTGTGTTTGTAGTTTGCATATACTGCCCTTCGGTCAATAGAGAAATGCTGTTCTATCTCCCATATCTTTCCGATGAAACCAGTGGTAAGCTCCTTGATTAGAATTGCTTTTTCCTTTTTCAGTTTAGCTGCGTTCTCCCAAGAAGAAGGATGTGGCCGGTAACCCTTTTTAGCTTCTTTAGCTCTTTGACAAAAGTGTTCGCTACGCTTCTTACCTTTCCAAATACCCATTTGGGATTTGCTCATCTTAACCCTTGATTCTTCAGAATGTTCTCCTTTGAATCCATCACCACCTAAGGTTTTGTTGCAAAGATTCTGGATGCCAATCTCCTCAATCAAGAATTCTTCAAGTTCGTTAGCAAGTTCTCTTGTTGCTACGTTAGCTACAATCTCAACATCTGCTCCGTACTTCTTGTAAGTATTTGTCCAATGAGCATTACGACCACGGAAGTGATAGGCTCGTCTCTCCTTATTGCCGATCCCGACGTAGAAGATAGAGCCATCCACTGGTTTCCTATGGAGATAAACTACTGGCATCTTACAAGCTGGTGAGGGCCGCAAGCGATTCGTTAGTTAAACGGGTCTTGAAAAGTAGGGCTTGGCTAACTGTGCCGCCCAACGGTTCAGTAGTGCCTCCCTCATTTGTGCCCAAAAAAAAGGCACTTAATGTGGGTACTCCCGTTGCAGCACTTGTGTAGACCAAAGTTCCATTAAAGTAAACCGCATAATCACCGCTTTTGTATGCTACGGCAACTTTGTGGGTTCCGCCAATAATGCTGGTACCAGTTATGCTTGTTTGGTTAATCAAAGCATTTCCACCACTAGCTACATAAAAATACAGTGTACCCAGCGAAGGGTTTTTTAAAAGCACAATTCTGTTGTCCACAGTTCCGTCTCCTACTGCAATAATCCGCTCGGCTGTTCCAGTAACTTGGACCCCATTATATTTAAACTCCGCAAAAAAAGTTCCTTCGGTTTGCCCAATAAGCGAGCTAATGCCCGTTTTAGAAGCAGCATCCGCAACCCTTGTAACGCTCGTTCCCAATGTGGGGATGTACGAGGTGGCGTAGGCTCCGATTTCGTGCTGCGCTCCAAAACAGTAGATACCACTACCAGTTGTTCCAGCGTAATCAATTACTCCATTCCCAGTTGAGGTAAACACAAAAGGAAGTGTTACGCTATTGCCAACCATTGTAATGGTTAACGAGCATCGGTACCATCCGTTACCATAAGAAACAATACTACCAGTTCCGCCTGCGCCAATAGTGCCAAGCGTACCATTTGCAAGGTTGTACCACCCAAATACCGAACTGGCTCCAGTATACAAACGAAGTGCGCCCCAAGTGCGTTCAGCCGCCTTAAAGAAAATAGAGAACGTTACCGCTTGGCCGCTTGTTGCACTTATAGTCCCATCACCAAAATTATGGGAACTATTTACTGTATTTTCTTGAAGCTTGTCTGCACCATAATATCCAGTAGGGTCAAGCGTTGCGGTAGTGTTAGCTAAAATGGTGGATTCATTTTTGCCCCAAAAAGCATTATTAAATTGCTCCGAGTATAGGGCTGCGTTGCTCCGCTGCGGCTCAAGCGTCAATTTTCCGCAGGTAGAGCCAAGATAATCCAAACGGGGTAACCCACTAACAGGGCCAACGCTTACTGCTGCGCTGGTGGTGGCGATGTAGTCTGTTGCTACTCCGTTCTCAAACTGACTTTGATAGATGTAGATGTTGCCCGTTGTACCAGATACTCCTCCATCAGTATCAGAAATGTAAAGCTGAATGATTCCAGAAGCACTTAAGTTCGTTGATGTTACCGAGCATCGGTACCAACCACCACCAAGAGAAACAATAGAACCGACTGCATTTGATTGCGTACCTACTGCACCAGAATCAAGGTTAAAGTAAGATGAGTGAGATGTGGTGCCATCATACACAAGAGCCAGCAAAAAGTTTGAAGTTCCCTTTTTTGCTACAATACTAAATGTTTGCTCATTTGCAGACATTGTGATGTTTTGCTCAATGCGACCAGAAACCCCACCTTTAGCTAAAAGCCAAGCTGAAGTTCCACTATTGGGGTCTGCTTGGCCGCTTGTTACAGTTGCCCCGCCAGACCCAGCACTTGCCCAAGTCGTGCTAAACGTATTGCTTTGCAAAATCAAATTAGTCCGCACCTTCTCAATAAGGCCATTACTTGCAACACGGGTTGCACTTGAGGCTCTTGAGAAAACCAAATCTCCGCTACCGTCCGTCGGCACTGCAGAGTAAACCTTCTGGTCCTTGTAACCA
>Ga0181363_1000532_pt1 | contig 10511 bp, 13 predicted proteins | sample Fa13NDMLBSN_FD_130109 | JGI IMG/M metagenome (GOLD analysis project Ga0181363, IMG submission 130109) | Freshwater viral communities from Lake Michigan, USA - Fa13.ND.MLB.S.N | ecosystem: Environmental > Aquatic > Freshwater > Lake | place: USA: Michigan | collected 2013-09-23
CATAGTACCTACGGTGATTACCTTGAGGAACCCGAGGTCGATAGTGTGCCATTTACCCCCTTTAGTAGTGAAAACGTTCATCCATTGACCGTACTCATTTTTTGCTTGGATGTTCACCAAAGTATTTTTATCATAACCAGAAATTACTTCACGAACAGTTCCTTTGGTGTCAAAGATGTTTACAAAGCCTGCTCTACATTTGCCAGCGATACGGAATTCATATTCTTTGTCAGTGTCCTTGAGGTGATTACAAACGTGTACATCGTAAGTCTTTCCTTTTACAGTTGTACGGAAAGAACCATAGAAAACGTCAGAGGATAATACTGAATTGTTGGTAACTTGAACTGCGGGAATGGTGGTGGTTGGTGTCATATTGTTGTGTTTTGTGAATACAAAAATAGGACTTTTACTTGAAACCACAAAAATTATTTTTCGTACCCAAAAAAATTAAATTGTTCAGGAACGAGGTTGTAAATGATTCCCCTATTTTCCTCATCATAAAAAGATTCCCATTCGTCTATCATTTTTTCGTGTGAGGACATAAGTTTTACTTGTCTTTCTGTCAACACATCTAATATGAATGGAAGTTTCAACAAATCTTGTGTAAGATTTTCCAATCTTAACACGAAATTTGGTTTCCTTACAAGTTTCGGGTTCATAATCATCTTAAACATTTGTCCTTTGGGTAAATCTTCAACTAAATACTTTTTGAAATTTTCAGGACTTTTGATAGGATGACTTTGATAATAATTTTTGTATAAAGATAAGACTCTCGAATATGGGTTTCTACAACTACATATTACATCCAAGTCAATGTTAAGTGTAGGGTCATAGTTATGGGAGTGATGATACTTCCCAAAATGAAATACCTTATTTCCATTGTTGGTAAAACCGTAATAGGATAAAATTTCAGCAACTTTCCTACTTCCTGTTCTTTCAGGAGCAATCCACTGAAACCCGTACTTTTCACTTATATTGTTCCCCGAACTTACAGCCATCTTTATTTTTCACACTGATTAGGTTGGAAACATCCTTGTCCTCCACCTTCTACATAACCAATTCTGTGGTCGATATGAGTACTTCTAGTATAAGGTGAAGTCTTACCACAAATTACACACTTGTCATATTCGACATTGTTTTCTTGTTTCAAAACACATTGTAAATGGTCCCATCCAACCAAATAATCATTGTCAACTTCATGGGTTTTTTCGCCACAAATTGCACAAGTCCAAGGTCTTATAATTCTTTTAACCGTTCCATCAGGCGCGATATCCATTCTGAAATGTTCATCGTCATCCGCCCAAGATGGAGGACCTTCAAGGTCTCTTCTTGTTTGCCAATACTTATTTCTTACTAACTCCCCAAGAGAAAAATCGTTGGGTGTGTTCAAGATTTCTTTTTCGGTTACAGTGATGTTGATTTCCATAGTTTTTTTTGAAAGCATAACAAAAATTATTATAAAACAAATCTATTTATAAACATGGATTTTAAAAAACTTGAAGAAAAGTTAAAATATCTTCTTTTACTTGACCTACGTGAAAAAAGAGTGATGTTACAAAATCTTTCAATAGAATTTGTTATGGACTCCAACAAAAAAATTGAGTTTTACGAGGTTGACTTCCAAGTTGATTATGAAGGTGTGATTGATGCCAAGTGGAACAATTTCAAATATGATGTTGAAAAAATGTTTGATATTGTTGAAGAATCCTTGGTCAAATTTCCCATAACTCCTGATGGTGAACTTAACTTGAAGTTTGGAAACTTCTCAATATCAGAACCATTAGTATGGGACATAACGTATAGTTTCGACACTAAACATGATTTTCATTTCAGTTACCGTATAAGTTACGACGAAGATTAATGGAAGATACACTTAAAATAAAATCGTTTTTGAAAATTTTGGAGAAAGTAGGTTATCCTAACCCTAAAATTGTGTCCATATCTGATATGGTAGATTATAATTTGGACTATTTTTTAGTCGACTTGAAAAATGAAATAGGTGAAGAAGGTGTGGTAGATTTTTGTGATAAAGCGATTGAAAAATTGTCAAATGGAAAAGCAATCAAAGTTGATTTAGAAACTGACGGACAAGAATATGTGCTTGTCAACGTGTTCCCACTTTACTATCATGAAGACGAAGCAGAAAACGATGTGATATCAAGAGTAGAGTTTGTGGATTCGAATATTTTTACCCATGATGAAGATGGAAAGGATGTCTATAAAACGATACCAGAAATCGAAAATGATGTGGGTATAGGAGATTGGGCAGAATATGATGAAATGATGGACCACATAAAAATGAAAGTATAGAACTATATCTTTTCGAGATGTGGGTTTGGGATTTGGGTTGAATAAAAAAAGGGAGACCGAAGTCTCCCATTAGGGGCTGTGGTTTATTCAGCCGCTCCACCACCAAGTTTATCTAACTTGGAAATCTTGTTTGTGAAAAACTTCATTTACGATTTTCTCAATTTCTTCACCTGATGCATAGGCAAGTACGTCATCTTGTAGACCCTCGACAAAAAATCTTGTTACAAAATTTCTATCTTTTCGGTCGATTATTGCTAGTTCAAAATCATTTTCGAAATCACCATAAAGACCAGCACGACCTCCAACAATTGAGATTTCGAGTTGTTCGTTGAACAGTAAAGTCTGTTTACCTCCGAGGGAACTTCCATGGTCTTTACCCCAACTTTTGATTTGCTCTATAGTTGTCATAACTTTTGTTTTAGTTGTTTGAGTTTAATTTCTAATAAGTCAATGTTGTATTTGTCTTTTTGAGATTTGTCCTTTTTGGTTTTAAGTTCATGGATAAGTTTTTCTACATAGTTAACCTCTTCCTGTAGTTCACTTACTTCCTCCACAATCTCTGGTTCCTCATATACAAAATCATATTCAGGATAATAGGTTTTGGGTTGACGGACCTTCGGTTTGGTTTCAGGTAATCTTAAGGAAAAATCATTAAATGGTGGTAAATAGGGTTGTGGAGGAGGAGTTGACCTACCTTCCTTAACACCAGCCCTTTTACCCAATTTGTAAGCAACATGAAGTGCCAAGGCCGCACCACCTATTTTAAGTAAGGTTGAGAATGTGGATGATTTTTCACTCATTTTGTTACTTCCGCCTCCATTTTGGATTTGTTATACAAATGTTCTGTTAATGTATATGTATCAACACTTGTAGTGATGATAGAATTTTGAAGGTAAGAATAAGGGATATGAACCAAAAAATCTGTACCGTTGAAAAATGTTAGGTCTTCTTTAGTTACCAAGCATCCTTGAACCATCTTTAAGAATAGTTTGAATTGAGTAGGATTCACAAAGGTTTCATTTAACAAAATACCGAACTTTTCGTTGTTAATCTTAATGTTGTGAGAGTTCATATTCATACTTCTTGATTTAGAACACAAAGTTATTAAAATTATTTCAATCAACCAAATTTTTTGAAAGAACCTGTATTCATTAACGAGGAATTTAAATGTTTCGTTTGGTTACCCCCAAGGACAGGTTCCACACGCGCTTGGAAGATTTTCGAAAAAATGGGATTCCGTTATAAAGTTTTTAACGATTCAACAAAAAGTTTCGAAAATTACGACTACAAATTCCATAATCATTTTCACCAACTATTCGAAGGTCACGAGAATTATAAATTAATTACCCTTTTGAGAAACCCATATTCGAGATTAGTATCTCAATTCAGAGTAACTAGTGTGAATTTTAAAGGTGATTCAGTTGATGAAGAAAGGTATGAAAGGTTCGAGCATTTTTTACAAAATGTTTTCTATAATGATGAATTAGATGACAACATTTGTTGGTGGTATAGACCCACAAGGGAAGCAGACTATTTTATAAGACAGGAGTCAAATTATTTGGGATTTTGTTCTCTTCCATTCATAAAAGAAACTGAAGTTTATAAAACTGGTGAACTCGTAGATTTATGTGCTACGCCACTTCATACACTGAAAGGTGATGAGGTACCGTGGACGAAATTTTATAATCAAAATAGTGCGGATATTGTTTATTTCAACACCGCACACTATTTCGAAAAATACGGTTATGACAAGGACTCTTGGAAAATTAAGTAGGTAAAGTCAAAGGAAGTGTCATATCTTTACCTCCATCGGTCATAATTCTATAGGTTTTGATTTCGCCGAGGTCGGGAAAACTGATTAGTTCAACTTCAATCCCCCATTTTTCAACTTCAAGATTTACATTCGAAATTACAATATTACCTAAATCATAAAGGTCTTGCCAAGTTGTACTTTCCACTACATCACGAATAATTCCTTGAGTTGTGTCAACCAATACGTCATTTGCATGCATGACTCCCAATAGGAATTTCTTTACATCCACGATGTGGTATCTGACAATACTGGAAAGAACTACCGATTTTTCATCCAATGAAGTTACAGTTTGTGGTTTAAGATTGACGGTTTGAGTTATAACAGAGGTTGTGAGTATTTGGTCAAAAAAAGGAGTTTTGAACCGTAACCCAGGCTGAACAACTCGAAGGAACTTACCGGTCCTTAAATGAACTCCTTCCTCCCATTGATTGACAATCTTGTAGGGTAAAATATCATGGATAAATGTAACAATAAGGTCTATGAGTTTGTCAAACATAAAAATAATTTATTGTAACAAAGATATGACTTTTTTTTGTATCCACAAAATACTTATGATTATGTTACATGAAGATTTGGAGATATTAAGGAAAATACTTATGAAATTAAATTTTTCGGAAAGTTACATTTCTATAGTGTCTCAATATTTGGTTGATAGATTAAAAGAATACAAATTTGAGGCTTTTACCCCTCAATTTTTGAGAGTACAACTTGCAAGTGAAATTGGTAGAAACATGGCATCAGATGTTGCACAATATTTTGAAGAAATGAAATCTGGTGGTGTTTTTAGGACTAACTTGGAAAAGTTTTTGGATAACTCTCCTTACATGAAATAACTATTTTTCAGTCATCGAATAAAGTTTCGATATTTTTCTCAGCATCCTATCTCCGATGAAGTGAAAATATTTTTCATAATATTTCACAAACTCTTCTGGATTTTGAAATCTTTGGTTTCGGTTGATAAACTTGTTAAAAACTTTCAACTTTTCTCCTTCGAATCCGAGTAGTTGTTCGAAGAAATTATGTGTGAGGATTTCCTGAAAATTGGAAACTCTTGCGTTAACTATTGAAGAATATAATATTTGTAATGCCGCTTCAACCTTCTCATCATCAGTCATATTTGAAGGTTTTAACTTGACTCTTTTCAATAACCTATTCAAATTTTTTTCATCATCTAATATTTGTTGTTTGAAATTAGATATGTCAAATTCAGAAACTCTTTTGAATGTTTGGTAGGTAACGTTACTTCTTAAAAAGTTCAGAAAATCTTTTTGGGAAATCTTATTGTTTTTTATCGCCGAAGCTATTTCCGTAGACCTAACCAAATTTTCGTTGGCGGATGTAAAATACATGTCGTGAACAAACCTGTCCATAGGTGTAACCCCAAAACTATTTTGAAGTGATGCGTTGTATTCTGCCCTTTCTTGAGGTTTGTCATATATTTTTTTGAAATGGTCGTAAACGTGTTTCAGTTCATGTGAAATACTTTCAACCAATTCATTTTGATTTTCTCTGAAAAAATTTGGTAACTCATCGTAGTCGTAACCTTTTGGAACAATTAATATTATAACCAAGTCAACGGTCTTTCTTTTGATATGTTCCAATCTGAAATCATCTGTTTTCTTTGATTCTGTTCTTGAAATCATGGACATCAGTTCAGGTTCTTTAATCTTCGGATGCTCTTCAACACCGAGCTTGACTTTAAGTGTACTAAAATGATAATCAGCGATTCTCATATCAACTCTCATAACAGTCGACGCACCCTCACCTCCTTCGAAGTCTGATTCATCCAAATTCTCAACCCATGATAAAACTCTTTTATAAACCTTTTGACTTGTTTCGTAAATGTTTCCTGGTACCCCGAGTGCTTCGTGGAGAACTTTCCTTATGAGTGGTATTCTATTCAAAACTTTTTTTAATAAATATCACTGTTTTAATAACAAAAAACCCCAACCGTAGAAACGGTCAGGGTTAGGCTAAAACTCTGAGAATACAAGTTCGTTCGAGAATCTTTAGAAGGATTATTTTTTTCCCTTCATTTCCACCGTCTTTTGAACGGTAATCCTCAGTCACGGTCAATTAGATTAACCAATCCTTAAGTTGTGTACAACTCTCTCGGTACTTATCACTCTTCGATGGTGCCCCACCAATTCATCCTTGCGGGATTAGAGAACTTTCTCGAAAATCATGTCGGGTTTGGGACCCTTCATGGCCGTGAACATCTCACGACTATGTAGTGACCTGTCATCCACAACTGACGAGCACTTTTCCTTTATTGATTTTATAGTTTGTTAAACCAAAATTAACAAAGTAGTGGTTTACGGATGAAGAAGGTAGCGGCTCGTCACAAGCCATGTCATCTTTTGAACGACACGATACTAAACTACCCTCTGAAGTCTCCCGACCTCGATACCTCAAGTCAACTTCATAACTCATGCCTTGGTAGGCCAAGGTTAAGGGTAACAACAGCACCACCTGTACGAAACCATACCTTTCGGTTTTAAGTCAACTATCATATTGGAATACGTAATTACTATGGTGGATGCCATAATTTCTTACATGAATCCTTCAGGTTATTCTTATTGGTCTTCCGACCTCAACAAGACGACCCGTATCGCCTCGTCACCCGACCACTTTCCCTACAGTGTTACCCTCAGTACTGAAGGTCGGATGATATCCTGATTGTCTACTCGAGTACCATTTCTGATACCGCAGAACACTTAAACCAAGTGCCCCACTTTATACTACTTTCGTAGTTTATTTAACGACCATAGACGGCCAATATCTTGAATCAAAGAACTATCAATTTTGGAGAGAAGTGGAACATTTACAACCTTTGAACTTTCAAAGGAATCTTTACGACCCCCTCATCTCCAACTGTCTTACAAAATTAGAAAAGATTTTTCAATCTGTCAAATTTTTATAAAACTTTTTTTTGTTGCGTGGGTCAGAATCGAACTGACGACCTCAAGGTTATGAGCCTTGCGAGCTACCGCTGCTACTACCACGCGATATCCAAAAAATCTACCCAACTCCCCGTGTCACCATCCAAGTCATGCTCAGGTTGAACTTTGGGTAGAAAATTATTTTAAAGAACTATTATTGAAAAAAATCCCACGAGTTACTTTTATTTCTCAACAATTTCTCTCGTGGGTAATTGTTTCACAAAGATAATTTAATTTTTTTGTTTTATCAAAAAAAAGTTTGTGAAACTTTTTGGGGATGTTTGTCCTCTCGGACAGGAACATATAAATATACCGATTTCTGTGAAAAGTAACCTTAAGAAAAAAAATTTTTTTCTACAGGTCCATGTCATCGACATTTTTTTTTATCTGTTGTTCTATATCCCACCAACCATATAGAGCAAATGCAATCACCAATCCGAAAATAATCCAAATCATTTCAAAACTATTTCAGCAATTTTATGAAAGTATTCTCCACATTCCATTGGGTTGATACTTTTCAAATCAAAATATTTCCACTCGGTATGTTCCTCGCCGTCAATTGCGTTATCAAAATCTGGTTCTATTTTATCCTCTGTCTCCAAAAGATATACATACATTAGTCCTTTGACTTTCTTACCATCACGAGTGTGTCTTGGAATCAAACCAATAAATTTGATATCTCTATTATCAATATCAACTGCAGTTTCCTCGAAAAACTCCCTTTTTGCACCTTCTTGGGATGATTCTCCTTCCTCCAACTTTCCACCAGGGATGGACCACATTCCAGGGTAGGAACCCAAATTATTTCTTTTACAAAGTAAAATGCGGTCTCCACATTTAACCATTACTCCAGCATACTTTCTAGTTTCCATTTTTATATGTACTGATTTTTTAGTTTTTTAACCTTTCCAAATAATTTCTTGATAACCTTGTTGGTTGTTAGCAAATCTTGCCAATACGAAAAAATAATCACTTAATCTGTTTAAGTACTGTAAAATTAAGGGATATAGGGTTGCCGGAACACATTTTCTTTCTGCCCTTCTGCTTATAGTTCTACAGACATGACAAAGTGAGACTATTTGTGAACCTGCTGGTATAATAAAATTTTTCAATTCAGGTAGAACACTGTCCATTTCATCAATCCAAATTTCGAGTTCATTAATTTCTGATGAAGAAATCTCTTGAAGTTGTAACCTAATTTTACCTAAATTATCGTAAGATAAACATGAACCTATAACAAATAGGGTGTTTTGGATTTTAGATAGTTGGTTGAATGAATTGTCGAAAGAACGAATATTACCAACCATTGAATCGGATAATAAACCTATGAAAGAATTTAACTCATCAACAGTACCATAGGCTTCAAGTCTCCAATCGTCTTTAGGGACTTTGGTACCACCAAGAAGGGTGGTTGAACCTTTGTCTCCCGTTTTTGTGTATATTTTTTTGGACATACACAAATTTATAAAAAAGAATTATTTATTTCAACGCAGAATCAAAAAAATTCCTCCTGATTTCGAAGTTTTTGTCGACCTTTTCTATGTAATCGAGTATCCACTGTTGGAGTAATTTTTTGTCGCTTGTAAGTTCTTGTGGGTTTTCTCCATTTTTCAATGGTAGTTCTATCACTTTTGTTGCTGAATCTAGATAATGTGCCCCACTATTTTTTGGACCGAATTTTACCGAACCGTCGTTACCTACAAGAATCAAGTCCCAAACTATGTTATCACAATCTATGCCATTTCCATCAACAATTATATAATCCAAATCTTTGAATGGAGAATATGTTCTGTATCCGTCTATTTGAGGATGCATCTCTCTATCGATGGATTCTTTTAGAGACCAATTTGTTTGTGGTTGTTCTAAATCGGGTTGTAACCTATAATTGGTGGTGAGTTCTTCCCCTTTTCGAATTTTTCGAGATGCTGTAAGAAATCTTTTATTACCTTTAAGTACATTATGGCAATTTGGTTCGTCACTATGGTTATGCATGTGACCAAGCTCAGTAAAATCATAATCTTTGTAAGGAACGTGGATTGTATGTAATAAACCAATTGTTTCTCCCTCATCCAAATCCTTTTGAGCAAAAACCCCTTTACCCTGTATATTACTTTTATCTACGTAGTATTTTTTTTTTACTTCACTTTCAGTGACTATTTCCGCTTGTGAAGATTCATTAATTTTTTGTTTAAGAATCTCAACAAACTTATTTCCAAGTTGTTTCATAAATTTGATGTAAGGAACATCAGGTCTATCGGGGTCATACCTATATGGGTCTTCAGAGGGTCTTGTTTTTCTACCTAGATAATTCAGACCCGAGATATTAGTAATACATTTATGTCCTCCAGAATTTGATTGAATAAAGTCCCAAGTGTTAACTCCAACCTTGTCCAAAGTTTGTTTTTCTTCCTCGGTCAATTCTGAAAAAGGTTTATCCATTATAGATTTAATTTTTCTCAAAATTTCTTCACCTCCGTCCATAAAGGCTATTTTTCCACCGTAAAGAGCGTCGAAATCCTTAAATGTAAATCCCACACTTTCAGGTCCAACTGAAATTTCACTTATCCATTTCAAAGTCGATAATGGAATAGTTCTTTGTTTGAGTTGAGGCTCGTAAATCTTGAGTACTTCTTGAGCTATTTCACCCAAATTGACTCCTTTGAGTTTTCTTTCTTTTTTGAACGGATTACAAGAAGCTTGAAGTAATCCTAAAGGCCACATGATTACAAGAAAATCAGCTTCAGGGTTAACTCTAAAAGGAGTATATCTATCGTAGGAACCAGTCTTCATACTACCCGCACCATATTGGAAAATAATACCGTCTTCAACTTTTCTTTTCGGGTAATTTTTCATCTGTTGGAAGTAGTCCTCTGAACGCGATTGTAGTTTTCCTACATCCTCGGCATTTGTTTCTCTCATCCAACTTTTGATATTATTTAAAATAGACATCAAAGATGGTTCTGAATCCATAACCAATCTTTCCATAAATCCTTTTCTGTTCTTAAAGGCAAGTATGAGTTTGTTAATAACCAAACCCAAAATCATCTTATTTTTTTGGAGACTCTTCTCTTTATCTATACGGAATAGATAATTAACAACTTCTTCAGGTTTTATGTCATGTTTCATGAAGTCTGCAGAATCCACAGTACTAATTAAAAGAATATCTGCAGAAGGGAAAATTTCTTTTGGACTCACTATTTGTGAAATTGTTTCAACGTTCGAACGGGCTTGTCTGAATGATTTGGAGGCATCTTTTTCAGCGCCAACCTGTTTGTCATGATGGTCAGTGTGAATCTTGAACATAGGTTTTCCGTGAGCAAAATCCACCAACACCGGCATTGTGTCACCCTCGGCATCATTTTTCTTAACTGCAAATTCTTTGTCTCCATATTGGATTATATGGGCACCAACCACTTGGATACCATTATTCTCAAGGTATTTTCTCA
>Ga0181363_1000533_pt1 | contig 10503 bp, 23 predicted proteins | sample Fa13NDMLBSN_FD_130109 | JGI IMG/M metagenome (GOLD analysis project Ga0181363, IMG submission 130109) | Freshwater viral communities from Lake Michigan, USA - Fa13.ND.MLB.S.N | ecosystem: Environmental > Aquatic > Freshwater > Lake | place: USA: Michigan | collected 2013-09-23
AGGACACGGAAGGCACGACCTTTCTGGAATGTATCGGGTTATGCAAAGCGTAAAGGTCTACATTGGGGAGTATTGTATTGATATTACGGATAAGATTAACACCCGTATTGAAGATGAAATATGGGAACAAATAAACAATATGCAAGATGACATACGATAACTTCAAATACATTTACCCGCCCCGCCCTCAGTTTAAGATACCCCCCGTTGATCTTGAAAAGTATGAAGGGGACTACTTTGCGCAAGTAAAGTACAATGGCACGGCTTGTCTTGTGTTTACTAATGGAACAGAACTGCACATATACAACCGCCATAAGCTACCCCTTGCCAACGCTTCCCGCGACATAAAATTTAAGCAACTATCAACCGATAATAAGTGGTATGTGTATTGCGGGGAGTACCTTAACAAAGGGCAAAAAGGAGAAAAGGGGGATATAGAAAGGGATAAGTTTGTAATATGGGATTGCCTTGTGTATGCGGGGGAATATCTGATAGGCAAAACCTTTGAGGAAAGAATTGCTATGATAGACGTAAGATACCCTTGTAAACAACTTGTAACGGACAAAGGACTAGAAATATACGACTACCTATGCGCTACCGCGATTGAGGGAGTATATAAGTCGCCTGTTTATACTGCGGGGTTTGACTTCCTTTACAACGATCTTGTCAAGACACCATTATACGAGGGGGTAGTCCTAAAAAAGAAAGATGCAAAACTCACTTACGGCTTCCAAGAAAAAAACAACTCCGAATGGCAAGTAAAATGTAGGAAAGCAAATAAACTTTACAATTTTTAAACAAATTAAACAAACTATGGAAACAATTATTGAATTAGCAAAGCGTATTCCAAGAGGAACAAAGACCGAAACTAAGCCATACCCAGTTGCCGATAAAGTTTCTGAAGAATTTTTAAGTCAATTAGGTATTGAATTAGAAAATGAATCTAATTATGTATTGGTCTTAGAAATACAATTTGATACTGAAAAAATTATTCTACAAGAGTATGATCAATTCGGGGAAAACTACGCCGTATATTCTTATCGTATTGAGCAACTACCAATTACTTTCAAAGAATGGCTAAGATTAAAAGTAAGTATGTAAAGTGTACGGGTTGCCGTAAGTTATTTACCCAAACCATTTACAAAAAGAAAAAGAGTACACCCATTTGTCCGTATTGTAAAAAGATAAACTAATGAATGAAACGCGCTATCGTATTTTCCCTAACACTACTATCTATAATTGTGTATTGGATATTTATGTTGGGGGAAGTCCTACTACTAATCTTAAATTAAATCAAAATGCGAAACAAAGCAGAAGTATTACTAAATGAAGATATGGCGGACTGCCTTATTGAACAATTTGAAAAAGGTTATATTACCTATGTAAGCGAAAGGATAGTCCTTGATAACGGGGATCTTGTTACCCGCGTAACCTTTGACGGATGCGATCCATTTATCGGCAACTATCTATTTCACGCTGGCGCATTATTTTACAAAAGAACCCTTAAAAATCTAATGTAATGAAAATTATCATTGAACTGAACGAAGAAAACGCTAACCCTTTTTTTGCAGTATTTAGTAAAGACGAGGATAGGGTTAATAACCTTGAAGTATTTACTTTTCGTGTAGGGGAACCCGCGACTTCCCTCTACAATAAAGAAGTAAACTATGAAAGAGCATTGGCGTATGCCGAAAAGCTGGAAAGAAAACTAAAAGGCGAACTACCATTAAAAACAATTATTTACGAAAAAGAAATCTAAAAACAAACAAATATGGAAACAACTATTGAAATCACCTTAACAAAGGACAGAGCAGAATTTTTATGCAAGGAACTAAAGGTATGGAGTGTTGAAGCACGGCTAATCAATGTAACAGACAACTGGGCAACCGTTGAAGTTACAGGGAAGGACGCGGAGAACGCTGATAACATTTGTGCATTTGCCTTTAACATTGGAGCAGACTATGGACGTAAAAACCCTTCAGGCAATTAAGGTTGCGCGGGAAGATATGAATATCAATTGGACACCTAAACTAATAATTAAATTAAAACAACTATTATGGAAAGAGCAAAACTGATTGACGCCATTGTAAAGTATTCAGGCGAAGAAATCTCTGAATTTACGAAAGCAGAGTTTATTGATCTTGCAAAGGAAAGTAATGACGAGTTACTTGACCGCCTTATTAATATCCTTCGGTGGTACGACAATGAAGTAAAGGACTTGATTGAAGAAATGGAAATACAAAGTTTAGACAATGCGTAAACCAAATAACCCCACCGCAGTAAGGGACTATCTAAAAGCAAGGGACTTCCGCTATAATAGGGCTTGGCACTATGACGGGACTTCCCTGACAACCGAAGTCAATGGCAAGATACTTACCTCAGAAGAATTTGACGAGAAGTATCCTATACCCAAGCGCATACAATTTTACCTTGCTGAAGAAAACCCAGACACTACTAAGAGTTATCTATTATGACCAAATTTATTTTGACAATTTTAATAAATTGTATTATATTGTCAATAGTATTTAACTTAAAATATGGTACAAAGGAAACCAAATAAATTCTGGGACGGACTCCATTGGCTATTCGTGGTATTCATTATGGGGCCGATCGTTCACATTGGTTATGTATTTTTACTACTTGCCTTTGAAGTGTATAGTTTAATTAAGAAGATATGAATAAGAAGTGTAAGGTGTGCGGGGAAGTCCTGCCAATCAATAAGTTTAAAGAAAACAAGACAATGCGCAGTTACTACAATAGTTGCAAGGTTTGTTTTGATAAAGAAGCGGCTGATAGATATCAGCGCAAAAAAGCAGAACGGGATAAGATGAATAAAACCTTCGGCTTCTTTTTATTCTCCGAGAAGTAGGACTTCCCCTAACACACAAAACAAATAATATGGCACAACAAACAGCAGTAAGTTGGTTAATAGAACAATTAGAAGTTTTTGTAACTATTGATGAGGAATTAACATGGGATAAAATGTTTGACAAAGCCAAAGCAATGGAGAAGGAAAGAGCAGTAAACTTCTGCTTTGAATGTCTAAGAGGAGATAACATACACACAATTAAAAGTAATAAAGAATTACTTGAATATATTGAACAATACTACAACGAAACATATAACAAATAAACTATGGCACAACAAACAGCAGTAGACTATTTAATAGAGCAACTATGGGCACCTTGTAGGGGAATCCCATCTCACATTATTGAACAAGCCAAACAAATGGAGAAGGAGCAGATAAATAAGGCTTGTTATGATGGATATTATAAAGAGGATGAAAAATATACTTACGAATACTACAACGAAACATACGGAGAATAATGTCACTTTTTTTTAAATATTAGTGACTTACTTCAACTCCACAAGGCGAAAACCCTTAAAAAGGTAACTCCGTAGGCGGAGTAAAGTTTTCGTCAATGATGTAATCGGGCTTCCATTCTTCGCCTAGTCCAAATTTATCTATTAAATGGTGGCAAGCCTCTATGTTCATATTGTAGTAGGCTGTTTGATTATACCCCTTTGGCATTGAGTCCTCTATTCGGCAGATTAATGGTCTTGATTCATAGACACTACATTTGTTGTCTATTAGCTTTTCACATACGCCTTCTTTATGAATGTAGGGGAAGTAATAGGGGTGTGTTGGATCATCCCTGACAATAATTTTATCCGCCCAATCAATTACTTTACAGCAACAACCACAACCGGTACAAGGGAAACTCATAGCTGATTTTTTAAAGTGTCGGGGGAATTGAGGGCAGAGTGCGGAACAAAGTAGCATATAGGCTCCTTGTTAAATTTCCACTTCTCTTGCTTGGCGTCCTTCGCCCATATCCAGCCTTTTATTTCATAGGTGGGGCATTTGCCTGTAACAGATACTACAATCCCGTCATCATCAGGCCTGACCTTCACATCTTCCCGGGACGACCACCTCACTTCTAAGTTTGTATTCTCTACATCAGCAACGTGAAAGGTATTCACCCCAAACCCCCAGTATATACCCAAGTATTTACACACAGCCAGTTCGGCGTGTGCTGATTCAATGTGAAAACCCCAAAGCTCTCCCACTACTTTCTCAGGGAACCTTGCTTTTCTTTTTCTAAAACTTGCTTCAGCGTTTCTTCTTGATCCTATGTAGGTGGCTACAAGGACTTCATTTGCGTTTAATTCTATTGTCATTTTATTGTTTGATCTACCCAGCGGAACCCTAAGTTCCACAAAAAGCGTGCCGTTTTGCTGCTTTCTTTTCTAACTTTAGTCTCAGACCAGTCAGGGTGTTTAAGATGAAAATGCTCATGCAGGCAAATTAAAAGGTATCTATACCCCGTAAGTCTTTCATCTATTTCAATAGTATTCTTTTCGGTATCGGCTAACCCCCACGCTTTTTCTTTGCCCAATTTTCGATGAACAACCTTATGTACTTCATTCTTCTTCGCCATAAAAATTGGAATCGTAAATCTCTTTAATACCCGTGTGAACTATTTTTAGAACCATTACCCTAATCTCCTGAATGAGTACCGCATCTTCCCGCGACATCAGAGCATCATCCATATCGGATATACAATCCATAGCCATAGCACAGGCCGCTATATCCTCGTAAGGAGTAATACTAAGGGGCATATCTTCAAGAAGATCTTCCATTAGTGCAATTTACCTTTTATTATTGAGAAATTTTTAACTGTAAAATCCCCATTTTTTTCAAGGATGATGTGCGCAAATCCGTGCAATGAATTAGAAATCAACGGAGAGTAGTCCATTTTTAGCTGACACATACAGCCGGTTGACCACGCCGCGTTTATATTCCCCTCCATATCGCTTTCGGGGTGATGCGATGGCCTGTGTAAATGGCCTACAATTACGCTTTGCTTTGCCTTCATATAAGCGCCCCTTGCTGGGGAAACTGGCGTAAAAATGCCTTTAAATATATGGTGGCCGTGAGTTATGGCAAGCTTACCGGCCTTAACCAATATTTTGTCATCAACCAAATGCACCCGCTCTTCGTTCAATCTTAACCTTTCCTCTAACTTAAAGTAAGGATCATCCCAAATCTCTGAAGCCTTTTGAAACAAGTATTTCTCATATCTTTGGTCGTGGTTCCCTTTTATCCAATATATTTCTGCGCTTGGGAAAACCTGACGAAGCACCCGAAGAAAATTCTTTGCTGAATCAAATTCTTGTTTTACACTTCTTTTAGAAAAATCAGTTTCAAATCTACTAATACGGCAAAAATCTAGCATATCGCCGTTAATTACTATCGTATTCACTTGTTCCCTCACTCCATACTCCAGCGCAATAGTTACCGCATCTATATCGTGATAGGGTATGTGTAAGTCTGATATTAGGAGTATGTTATTGCAGGTTAGGGGAAGTCGTAGTGGTTCCCGCTTCTCCTGATAGCTCTCAGGCAGATTGTAAGGGTTTCTAGGGCGCTCTTCTACCTTCAGGGCGTTCTTTACCCTGCTTCCCCAAGCTTTGCCCTCTATGGCCCTTAAAAACGTCCTACACTGCTCTACGTCTTTAAAGGTTAGCTTCTCTTTCCCATACATAATACGGGCGAGCTTCAGGGTAGGCATTTCTATTCCGTACTCCTGTCTGTACTTTCTTGCTATTTCTGTCTTTGTCATATATTGACATACGTTATTCCGCTATCTTGAAAGACGTCTCCTTTCTGATACTTTGCTAGTAAGTCCTTTACGGAGTAGCCTTTGATTTGTATGTGTGGGAAGTCGCGGAAGCGCCAGTCACCGCCCCATTCATACCCATTGCGCTTAAAGATATCAGCCACCTCAATCCAGTCCGCCTTCCCGTCCTTGTCGTAGTCCTTTGTAACGTCCCACGAAACCGAGTTTTTATTTACAAGACAGAAATCAAGCGCTAAACTATATTGATGATAGGAAAGCCCCGGCTTTGCCTTTGTAACGACTCCAAGTCTGTTACCTTGTGCGTCAAAGAGCTTCGTTCTTCCTCTTGCATAGATTTCTTCCTGCTCAGCGAAGCTTCGGTAGGTGTAAATGATACGACAGAAATAATCTCCCGTAAGAGCTGGGCATATCTGATTTTCATAGATATCCCGTACGTGATCCCTAATTTTAGGGTGTAATAATTTTAGCCTATCTAAGGATAGCTTATCCACGCTTCTTTAAGTTCTTGATTGTTTTTTTGAGTATTGTGGTAAGGGTAGGTTGTTTTAGGACGTAACCTACTGCAAAGCCAAGGATAACAAAGATTATCCAATAAAACTTCTTGCGCCACGCTTTTCTCTGCTCTTCCGACTTTTCAAATTTCTTTTGTAGAGTGTCATATCTTCCCTCACACTTTATTAAAAGCTGTCTTTGCTGTTCTACCTTAGCTGTGTTTTCTACTTGTACTTCCTTATACTTTACAAGAGTCTTGGTTATTACTTTTGCGGGGGAAGTCGTGATAATGCGAACTGTATCGTTCTCTACTATTGTATCTGTTGTTGTTAGCTCCAGAAAAATGGTATCTAACGCCATTACGCTATCGCGGTAGATAATAGTTTCCTTATTTGGAAACGAGCTTGCACAAAACGCCGCCGCCTCAAGCGGGTTAGCGCTGAGGCGGTTCTTAGCTCGTTGAATTTGCTTTTCGCTACTGCATCCAATTAAGAATACAAAGATTAAAAACAGAAAGCGCATATAAGTTTTGTTTATGCCACATCTTCCCCAGCACCCTCTACCTTTGCCACTTCTCCTTGGGAGTTTGTAACTAAATTTTTAAGTAAGTACGCGAGGGAAGCTACGACACCCGCAAGTCCCGCTGACTTTAATTCAGCAAGAGAAGGGAGTATACCACTGTCCAAGATTTGTGTGATTGCTGTCAAGGACGTTGTAAGGAAGGCAACTACAAGACCATTGATAAGGTCGCGTAAGTTTAATTTGCCAAAGGGTGAATTATTCATAAGATTTATTTTTTACTTAACTCAAGATAGAGTTCGTGAATTTGCTCCGCTATGTTATCTAGCTTTTTAAACAAGACGTCATCCTTTTTTTCATTCTGCTCAATACGGAGTTCAAGTTCCCTCATTTTTACGGTAACCTGAACATAGATTTTAAATAGAGCAATGATAAAAGCTACCGTCTGCGTGATGAGGAATAAAATGATTCCGTCTGCCATCTTTTTATTTTTTAGAAGTTGTTGAGTCTATTGTTACATTCACCTGTATGTCTTTTTGTAAACTATCAATAGATCCAATGATGTAAACAACTTGGTCGTGTGGTAAAGAAGAACGATTGATTAGCTGCTTTGTGTTGTTCAAATTTTGCCAATGATAGTTTACTTGCTCTTCTTTAAATTTAATGATTACAAATTTTTCCGCTACAAAGGATAGAAGTAAGATTGCTAAAAGAATTAATGATACTTGTTTCATATTTGTTTTATTTGTTTTTCTTGTGTTAAGGGAAGAAGTGGCTATCACCACTTCCCCCAACAAATATACTATGATATTAAATTAATTCCAAGATAAAATTACGACCAAGGGAGCGGGGGCGTAATTATGGGGGGCTGTATCTGTTGCTGAATCTGGGTAGCGATATTCGCGTCTATTGACGGAACGTCAAGACCTGCAACTAGCCAAGACTCCACTTGGGCTTGAGTAAGGTCAGCGTAAGCTGTAAAGTCGGTAGGGGAGGGAGAGGGGCAGTTGTAGGTGCTGTACACTTCTGCGGTGTAGGTTTTGTCATCCACCACTTCCGTACCTCTGCGGCGCCAATGCACCACCGAGACCACGTTTTGAAGCCCATCTTCCTGCGGTACCACATCAAGAGATTCAATAATCCAATTGTAAATGATTGCCATTTTGTTTTGATTTTTATTTGTTATTTAATTGATTTAAACATACTGATAATGTGTGTTATTTTTTCTTAACCCATTTAATTTTTGTATAAAATAACTTGTAGGAATATTAAGTAATCTTGATAATTCACTTGCCGACTCATAAAAAACGCCTGTTTGCGTATCCAAGACAACTTTTGCGTTTGCTGACTTAATTAGCCCCATTTTCCAAGAGTGTTTCTGGTTTTCTGAAGTCGTACACCATTCAAGGTTTTCTACCCTGTTATCGGTTTTTATCCCGTTTTTGTGATTAACCTCACTTTTGCCTTCAATTCTGTCTAGGAACATCATAGCCACAAGTCTGTGAACTGTCCAGCTTTCAAACTTTCCGTCATAACAAATTCTTACTCTTTCGTATCCATTGTCACTTATGTAAGGCTTAAGAAGTCTATTGCTAGCGGTTGAGAAAACCTTGCCGTCTGAATAAACAATATATGATTTATAAGTTTTTTCCATTTTTTAAAATTGACTTGCGAAGGCATCCTTGGTCGGACACTGACTATTGGGCTGCCCCGGAGCGCCCCCTACATTAGTGTGGTCTATTATGTATTGATTGGTTACTATTCGGGTATCGTAGCTGGAGGGTATAGTAACGTCAATAGTGTAGTTGCCCGTTACGGTAGCCCCGTCCCGAAGAGCTGCGCCTGTTAGTAGTTGGCTCCCTGCCGTACCATTCCAAGTTGAGGCTGCGGGGGAAGTCGCGCCACACGATCCTAAAAAAACAAGACCTAATAATAGTTTTCTCATTTTTTATCAATTAATTGTTTAATAACCTTCTTTAATTCAGCTATTTCCTGCTCCAAGTTGGCAATTTTAAGGCTCTGCACTTCATCGTAATTGATTGTTTTATAGCCATTTGGGTTAGTTTTTACTGCATCAGGTAGTACTTTTTCAACTTCTTGGGCTATGTATCCGATATGTGAAAGGCTATCTCTTTGGTCTTTCCACTTGAAAGTCACGGTGTTAATACCATCACTTCCCCCGCGTACTGATAAAATATCCTTCAATCTACGATCCGAACTTTCATAGTAGGCTCCCGCATAGACATCTCCATTAACCTGTAGGTAGTAAGCTCCGGCGTCAGTCGTTGTATTCACCAATACCTCTCCCCCACTTGTTATTCTCATTCGCTCGCTTGCACCTGTTAAAAAGGTCATTGGTATTGCAGTAGAAGAATAATTCGCATTTAATTGTGCTTCTGTACTTGTTACTGAAATATCAAAAAACCCATTAGTACCAGTTCCAGTGTGTTGTAATCTTATTAAATTAGCAGCAGCACCATCTCCGGCAACGTGTAATTTGCCGCCGGGGGAAGTTGTGCCTATACCTACGTTGCCAGAACTTGTTATTCTCATTCGCTCGGTACCATTTGTATGGAATAATATAGGTTGTGTAGAATAAGTATACATTGAAAATTCAGTAGTACTTACCCAAATAGAACCTACATCTGTACCGTTTATTTTCCAGTTTTGCTGAGTGTATGTTTGCCCTGTATTATCAAGACTTAATTGAGTTCCATTACCACCAACAATAGTTAATCTTCTGTCTGGCGATGTAGTACCTATACCTACATCCCCCCCACTTGTTATGCGCATACGTTCAGCAAAAGAATTTGAAGTATTATTTGTCCAAAAACTTAATATGCCATCAACTAAATTAGCACTTACATCATAACTTCTTATTCTTGCTCTATTCCCGTTGCCAAAACCGTAGAAATTTATATCTGTAAATAAAGGTGATGCAACACTTCCATTTACTCCATTTGTGGTTATTCCTATTTCTGCACCACTAGATGAACCAACTGTTAACAAAGAAGTGATACTTGTAGTACCTATACCTACGTTACCCCCACTTGTTATTCTCATTCGCTCACTTCCATTAGTAGAAAATGTCATTGGAGCATTAGCATCATAATAAAATTCAGCAACAGAAGGAGAAATTCCAATTTGCATCAATCGGGTTGTACCATTATTTTGGAAAAAGTTTATACTGCTTGTGTTATCACTTGCTCTACCAATAGTAGCCATTGTTTGTGCAGATGAATTTGCTTGAATAGTTAATGGTTGTGTCGGGGAAGTTGTACCTATACCTACATTGCCACCACTTGGTTGTAGCAATAAATTATATGCAGTTGCGCTTCCATCAGTTCTTTGAACTTGCATCCAAGCATTACCCGAACCAGCTACACCAGCTAATAAACCATAAGTTCCATTCTGTAATTGAAAGTGACCACCTTGTGAGCCTAATGATGGTATTGTAGTTCCCGATGTATTTTGTACAACAAGATTAGCTTGAGGGTTTGTCGTACCTATACCTACATTCCCCCCACTTGTTATTCTCATTCGCTCACTTCCATTAGTTTGCATAATTAATGGAATATTTGTTTCAGAGGAAAGATAAAATGCAGATGCAGTAGCTGACACAGTTGCAGTTCTTACGTCAGCAACATCTAAATCTAAAACCGAACCAGTTGTTCCATTGTTTATAGTTAAAGTAGTGTAGCCTGTGTAAGAGTTTGGGGAAGTTGTACCTATACCTACGTTGCCACCTGATGTGATACGCATTCTCTCGGTCAATACATCACCATTAGCCCTTGTCATAAATTGCAAATATGATGCATAGTTGCCACTTGTGGAGTTTTCTTTTCTA
>Ga0181363_1000534_pt1 | contig 10480 bp, 10 predicted proteins | sample Fa13NDMLBSN_FD_130109 | JGI IMG/M metagenome (GOLD analysis project Ga0181363, IMG submission 130109) | Freshwater viral communities from Lake Michigan, USA - Fa13.ND.MLB.S.N | ecosystem: Environmental > Aquatic > Freshwater > Lake | place: USA: Michigan | collected 2013-09-23
AAAAAGAACTGCTAAGAAAAAGTAATATTACTTAAACTACTATGATCCAGGTACTTTCTGTGCCTGGATTTTTTATTTAAACAATATACATTTAAACTTATTTTGTATATTTGTTGTAAACCAGTAAATAAATTATTATGGAAAACCAACAAGAAAGAGAGTTCTCAGCTGAAGAATTGGCTGCTCAAAAAGAACAAATGCTTCAATTTTATACTGAATCTTTACCATATTTAGAAGCACAACTTAAGTATGAAGAAACACTTCTTAAGATTGATGAGGCTAGATTTAAAAGAACTAACATTCAGATGCAGTATGCAATGATGGCTCAGGCTCAACAAGAAGCTGAACAGGGTATAGAACAAGAAGACTCTGCTCCAGAACAACCAAAGAGAAAACTTAAGAAAGAGTAAATGGCCTTAGTAAATCAAGTTCAGAAAAGGGTAAAAATGCCTAAGTGGGATATTGTAAAATTTCAAATCCTTACTCATTGTTATATTAATAACATTACTATGAGTGACTCTGATCTTAACTGCTTGACTTTACTTACATTTAATCAGCCAATTGAGCTAACACATTTTTGTTATGATGCTTCTTCAGAAGAGGATTGGATATTTAAATCTCCACAAACTGTTAGAAACTGTATTAATAAAGCAGAAAAAAATGGACTTGTTCTTAAAAAGAAGAAGATGATTTCTATTAATCCAGATTTAAAGATTCAATCTGAAGGGACAATATTATTAGACTATAAGTTTTTAGGTGATGGTGCCCAAGAAAGCTAAAGATTTATATAGACAATTAGCTGAAGAACACAATCATTCAGAAGTATTAGTACAGACCATTGTAGAATATTACTATAAAACTGTTAAAGTAAATATGACTAATCTAACACATCCTAGAATTGATGTTTCGGGTTTAGGTCAGTTTATAGTAAAAGTGTCTACAGTAGAAAGAGGGATTGAAAAAACAGAGAAGGTTCTTGCAGTACAAGATGAAAGTACTTTTAGAGGATACCACTTTAAAAAGGTTTTAGAAGAAAGATTAGTTCTTCTAAAAAACATACAACAGAAAATGTTGGAAGCTAGAGAAGAAAGAAGAAAATTTAGAGAAAAGAAAAATGAAAGCAGCATTAAGAGCAATTTGGGAGAACAAGACTAAGATCATTGAAGGCATAAAGAACTCAGTTATTAGAGATGAGTTTGTAGAAGATGTTGCCCGCATGAGATATGATGTCTGTGATGAGTGTCCCAGTAAAGGAAAGAAATGTGCAGTAAAAGGTACAGCACCATGTTGTAATGAATGTGGTTGTTCATTAACCTTTAAGACAAGATCTCTTTCTTCAGAATGTCCCCTTGGTAAGTGGCAAGCAATTGCTACAGAAGAAGAAGAAGATAAATTAGATAATCTTAAAGATTAATATTATGGAACCAGAAAATAATATGTATGGTGGATACATAGACATAGAAAAGTATGATCCATTAACAACTGTACTCCCATCTTCCGGAAATGGTTTATGGAGTCAAATAACTACGGCTAACAATACCATTAGAGATCCGTATGCAGATCTTTATGCAAGATTAGATAAGTTAGAACTTAATGAAAAATTACTAAGACTAAAAATACTTGGTCTTGAAGGTAAGTTCGATAAAGAAGAAGTAGCTAATATTAGAAAGATGCTTATGTCAGAAGATGAGGCATCTAGAGTATTAGCTGATTCAATTATAGAAAACGCATAGACATGAGCATAGTATTTAATGCAGATGATCACAGTTATGTTAGTGTAGATCCAAATGATCAGATCAAATGGACTAGTGTAACAACATTGGTATCTAGTTTAAAGAAACCTTTTGATGCAAAGAAAGTAGCAGAAAGAGTAACTAAAAACAAGAAATCAAAATGGTATGGTATTGATCCCAAAACTATTATTCAGATATGGGATAATGAAGCTAACAGAGCCACAACACTTGGTACATTTTATCATAACCAAAGAGAATCTGACTTATGTTCATTAGCATCTATTGAAAGAGAAGGTGTAACAGTTCCTGTATTTAAACCCTATGAAGGAGAAAATGGTTTAAAAATTGCACCTTTACAAAAATTAGATCCAGGCGTGTACCCTGAACATATGGTTTATCTCAAGTCAGCAGGCTTGTGTGGCCAATCAGATTTAGTTGAAGTAGTCAATGGTAGAGTAAACATCATTGACTACAAAACTAATAAGGAGATCAAAACAGAATCATACAAGAACTGGGAAGGTATGTCAGAAAAACTACTTGATCCAGTACAACATTTAGATGACTGCAACTTTAATCACTATGCTTTACAGCTCAGTGTTTATATGTATATTATATTAAAGCATAATCCTAAATTACAACCGGGTAAGATATTTATTCATCATATTACTTTTGAAACAGATGGTGAAGATCAATATGGTTATCCTATTGCTAAGTTAGATGTTAATGGTGAGCCTATTGTAAAAGAAGTTATTCCAATGCCTATGCCTTATTTATATGATGAGGTTATTGCAGTAATTAACTTTATGAAAGATCATCCACACTTAATTAAAAAGAAATGATTATAAGACTGTTTGATGTTCAAAATGGTAAAGTAATTCCTACGGAACATTGCTATACACTCAAGGCACTTAAAGATGTCATGGATAACTATCCGGATGATTATCTTAAAATATACATGTATCTTTTTTATATGACTTGTCCTAATCCAGATATGAATCCATTCTTTCATACACCTGAGATAGATAAAGAACATATTATACTAAAAGAAATAGAAGCAGAATTCTCTACAGAAGATGATGATATACATACTGCTTTATTATTTTGCCAAAGAATGTATGAAACACCCACATCTAGAGCATACAAAGGTATGGCATCTATGTTAGATAGATTAGCTAGATATATGGAGACTACCCAGATAACTGCAGGAAGAGATGGTAACATCAACTCTCTTGTAGCAGCAGCAAAAAACTTTGACCAGATTAGAGCATCATTTAAGGGAGTTTATAAAGATCTTCAAGATGAACAATCAAGCAAAGTAAGAGGTGGAATTGGAATGGCATATGACCAATAACTATGAGTGAAATCTATCAAGACATACCAACCTATGACAACGGACAATGGACAACAACAAGCTTTGAATCCAGGGAAGACTTCAGTAACTTCATATTTGGGGTTTTCAAAGAACCTGGTAAGTACGGCTTCAATGACACTACTAATCAGATATTTATATCAGAGTCAAACAAGTTTAGAAGTGATGGAGTATACTGCACAGCCCCCTTTAAATCCAAAGACTTTATAAACTATTGGGATGATCAAAAAGCAAAATGCAAAAAAGGCATAATTGTAAAAGATAGTACTAACACATGGTTTCTTGCAAGAGAATACTATATGTGGTTAAACTTTTTACCAATCTTTGACAAAGAGTTACAAAAGTTTGGATTTGCTAAAATTAGAGATGCTCAATATCATATGGCTCTTTATGAATTACTAGCAGAGTTAAACTACAAACATGTTGCTATCTTAAAGAAACGTCAGATTGCATCTTCTTATTATCATATGGGTAAGCTTATAAATCAACAATGGTTTGAAGCAGGGGTTACCCTTAAGATTGGTGCATCACTTAAAGATTATATTAATGAAAAAGGTTCCTGGAAATTCTTACAGGAATATGCAGCATTTTTAAATGAGCATACCGCATGGTATAGACCTATGTCTCCTGACAAGGTAATGATGTGGCAACAGAAGATTGAGGTAAGGAAAGGAGATAGAAAAACAGAAGTTGGTCTTAAAGGTACTATACAAGGTATGTCATTTGAGAAAGATCCAACAAATGGTGTAGGGGGTCCGGTAAAATACTTCTTCCATGAAGAAGCAGGTATTGCACCAAAAATGGATCAGACATATGAGTATATGCGCCCAGCCATGAGATCAGGTATGGTTACTACAGGTATGTTCATTGCAGCAGGATCTGTAGGTGACTTGTCTCAGTGTGAACCATTAAGAGATATGATTCTAAATCCACTTTCAAAAGATATTTATGCAGTTGAAACTGACCTTATTGATGAAAAAGGTACTATTGGTATGTCAGGATTGTTTATTCCTGAGCAATGGTCAATGCCTCCCTATATTGATGACTTTGGTAACTCTCTTGTAACTGAAGCTCTAGAAGCTTTAGATAGACAGTTTGAGCAATGGAAAAAAGAACTTAATCCAGAAGACTACCAGTTAAGGATATCTCAGCACCCTAGAAACATTAAAGAAGCATTTGCTCATAGATCTGTATCATTATTTCCTACTCACTTAGTTGCTGCACAGCAAAGAAGAATTGAAGAGAAAGAGTATGCATATGAATACCTAGATATTTATGCAGATGAAAATGGTAAAGCTGCTGTAAGACATACTGAAAAGTTACCTATTAGAGAGTTTCCTGTACCTAAGAAGTTAGAAGATAAAACTGGAACTCTTGTTGTATGGGAAAGACCAATTAAAGATCCAACATTTGGTCAGTACTATGCATCTATTGACCCCGTGTCAGAAGGTAAAACTACAACATCAGAATCACTCTGTTCTATTTATATTATGAAAGCTCCTGTAGAAGTAACTAAAGTTACTATGGGAGAAACAGAAACATACATAGAACCAGATAAGATTGTAGCAGCATGGTGTGGTAGATTTGATGATATTAATAAAACACACCAGAGACTAGAATTAATTATAGAATGGTATAATGCTTGGACAGTAATTGAGAATAACATCTCACTATTTATTCAGTACATGATATCAAGAAAGAAGCAAAGGTATCTTGTACCTAAGAGTCAGATTCTATTCTTAAAAGATTTGGGTTCCAATGCTAACGTATTCCAGGAGTATGGTTGGAAAAACACTGGTACATTATTTAAAGCCCACTTGTTAAGTTATACTATTGAATACTGTAAAGAAGAATTAGATGTAGAAACTAAAACAGATGGGACAGTAGTAAGAACTAAATATGGAATAGAACGTATTCCAGATCCGATGTTGCTTAAAGAAATGCAAGAGTATGCAGATGGTGTCAACGTGGATAGACTCGTATCATTTGCAGCATTAGTTGCATTTATGAGAATACAGCAAGCTAATAGAGGTTATTCTAAAAGAGTTATAATGGATGATGCTTCTAAAAACTTGCAAAAGTCAGAAAATTTGTTTAAATTAAATAGGACTCCTTTCCGTCATATGGGAGGTGGTTCTAAAGTTATTAACGGCCAAGTTTTTAAAAGATCTGCTTTTAGAAACCTTAAATAATAGATATGCAGGTATATAATGCTTTACAACTTAAAAACGGTGCTAAGGTTGAGCATAACAGGATAGGTAGTATTACCCAGCCTTTACAATTTATTCCAGCAAAAGATAAAGATGCGGAATGGGCAGCTTGGAACTTAGACTGGATTGAGTGGCAAGGATTAAAACAAATCCGTAGACATGCTCGTAGGCTTATGAAAAATTATAAGCTTGCTAAAGGTATTATTGATAGAACAGACTACATTGTAGAAGAAAATAATGAGTACAGTGATATCATAGAAACTTTAACTAAAGAAGATGTATCTGCATTAGAACTTAAGTTTTATCCTATTATTCCAAATGTTGTAAATGTACTGGTAGCAGAGTTTGCTAAAAGATCAAGTAAACTTACATACAGAGCTGTTGATGAATTCTCATATAATGAGATGCTAGAGCAAAAAAGAAAGATGGTAGAAGAAACTCTTCTTTCAGATGCTCAAGTAAAACTTAGTGCAGCTTTATTAGCAGCAGGTGCTGACTTTGAATCTGAAGAAGTACAACAACAGTTATCTCCAGAAAATTTAAAGACTCTTCCAGAAATTGAATCATTCTTTAAAAAAGACTATAGGTCTATGGTAGAAGAATGGGCTACACATCAACATAAAGTAGATGTAGAAAGATTTAAGATGGATGAGTTAGAGGAAAGAGGTTTTAGAGATTCTCTTATTACAGATAGAGAGTTCTGGCATTTCCGCATGATGGAAGATGACTATGAAGTAGAACTCTGGAATCCAGTAATTTGTTTTTATCATAAGTCTCCAGATGCTAGATATATTTCCCAAGCACAATGGGTTGGGAAAACAGATATGATGACAGCAGCAGATGTAATTGATAAGTATGGTTACATTATGGATGAAGATCAGTTAGCTGCATTAGAAGCTATTTATCCAATTAGAGCAGCTGGTTATACCACAGGTGGATACCAAAATGATGGTACATTCTATGATGCTACTAAATCACATGACTGGAATACTAATATGCCTTCTCTTGCATACAGACAATATACATCAGCAATGGCTGGATCAGTATATGACGGAGGAGATATTATAAAACATATCTTATCTGAAGGAGAAGATTATTATGATCAAGGTGTAGCATATCTATTAAGAGTAAGTACAGTATACTGGAAGTCTCAAAGAAAAGTTGGACATCTAACTAAGGTTACTGAAGAAGGAAAAGTAATTAATGAGATCATCACTGAAGATTATAAAATAACAGAGAAACCTGTATATGATACAAGACTCTTTAAGAATAAGACTAAAGACAATCTTATATTAGGGGAACACATTGACTGGATCTGGATCAATGAGGTTTGGGGTGGTGTTAAAATTGGACCAAACATTCCATCTTTCTGGGGTATGAATAACCCAGGTGGATTTACACCAATCTATATTGGTATTGATAAAAATCATGTAGGACCACTTAAGTTCCAGTTTAAAGGAGATTCAACTTTATATGGTTGTAAACTTCCTGTAGAAGGGGCTGTATTCTCAGATAGAAATACTAAGTCTACTGCACTTATTGACTTAATGAAACCATATCAGATTGGATACAATATTGTAAACAATCAGATTGCAGATATCTTAGTAGATGAACTAGGTACTGTAATTCTATTAGATCAGAACTCTTTACCTAGACACTCATTAGGAGAAGACTGGGGTAAAGGAAACTATGCTAAAGCTTATGTGGCAATGAAGAACTTCCAGATTCTTCCTCTTGATACATCTATTGCAAACACAGAGAATGCATTAAACTTCCAGCATTTCCAGAAACTTGACCTAGAACAAACAAACAGATTGATGTCAAGGATACAACTTGCTAACTACTTTAAACAACAAGCATATGAAGTGATTGGTGTTAACCCACAAAGAATGGGTCAACAGTTATCACAACAAACTGCTACCGGAGTAGAGCAAGCTGTTAGTGCATCTTATGCACAGACTGAAGTATATTTTATTCAGCACTGTGATTATCTAATGCCTAGAGTGCACCAAATGAGAACTGACTTAGCACAGTACTATCACTCTACTAAACCGTCTCTTAGACTTACATATGTTACAACTGCAGATGAAAAAGTAAACTTCCAGATTAATGGTACAGATTTACTTATGAGAGATCTAAATATTTTTGCCAGTACTACTGCAAACCATAGAGCTGTTCTTGAACAATTAAAATCTATGGCAATGCAAAATAATACTACAGGTGCATCTATCTATGATCTTGGTAAAGTAGTTCAATCAGACTCTATTGCTGAACTTAATAAAGTTCTTAAAACATCTGAAGATAAACAAACTCAGCTTAAGCAACAAGAAATGCAACAGGCTCAGCAAATGCAAGATCAACAAATTCAGTCTCAACAACAGATTGAGCAGATGAAGATTGATGCTCAAATGGCTGAGAAAGAAAAAGATAGACAAAGAGATATCTTAGTTGCAGAAATTAGAGCATCCGGATATGGAGCTATGCAAGACTTTAACCAAAACCAACAATCAGACTTTGCTGACCAGATGGATCAGATAAGACAGACTGAACAGTATGGTGAACAGATGAGTCTTCAAAGAGAAAAACAAGCCAATGAGAACTTAAGAGAGAATACTAAGTTGCAGATTGAGCGTGAAAAACTAGCTACACAAAAAGAAATTGCAGACAAACAACTGCAGATTGCAAGAGAAAACAAGAACAAATTTGATAAATCTTCAGAGAAGAAGAAGTAGTTTAGCCATATACTGCAAAAAATTTTCTCTGACTATTTAAATATTTGAAGTTTATTGTGTATATTAAAGTATAACCAAAACCAACAGTAATGGAAGAAACCAACAAAAAGCCTGAAGAGGTACAAGACTCTACAACGGTAGGTCAAGTAGATGTAAATATTGATGAATTATTTGGAATGCCTGGTGCGGACAGTGTAATGCTCCCATCAGATGATTCAGATGATGATAGTCCAAAATCAGTTTTTTCTAAACCAACTGATGTGGACACCTCGTTCCTTGACAAGACTACAACTAAATCTGATGATTCAACCAAAGCAGGTGAACAGATTAGTCCACAAGATGTAGATGATGCTATTGCTCAACTTGATGATATGATCACTCAAGAAGAGGAAACTGGAAACAAGGGAAGACCAAAAGTAGATAAGTCTGGTCTTTCTGAGTTAGCTCTAAAGATGATTGAAGAAGGTACACTTATTCCTTTTGATGATGACAAACCATTAGAAGAATATACTACTAAAGACTTCAGAGAATTATTTGAAGCTAACTTCCAGGAAAGAGAGAATAAGATTAGAGAAGATACTCCAAGACAATTCTTTGAAGCATTACCTCAAGAACTTCAAGCAGCAGCAAAATATGTTGCTGATGGAGGACAAGATCTTAAAGGACTTTTTAGAACACTAGCACAAATTGAAGAAATCAGAGAACTTGATCCTTCAGATGAGTATGATCAGGCAGAGATTGCAAGACAATATCTTTATGCTACTAGATTTGGTAATGCAGAAGAAATTGAATCAGAGATCAATGACTGGGCTGATATGGGTAAACTAGAGCAGAAAGCTCAACAGTTTAAACCGAAGTTAGATAGAATGCAAGAAGAAGTAATGGCTAGAAAGCTTGCAGAACAAGAAAATCTAAGACAGCAGCAACAAGCTCAAGCTAAAGCATATCAAGATAATGTGTATAATACTTTATCAGTTGGTGAACTTGGTGGCATTAAACTTGATAAAAAGACACAGAGTCAGTTATATGCTGGATTAGTTCAACCTAACTACCCATCTATATCAGGTAAACAAACTAACATGTTAGGACACTTACTTGAAAAGTATCAGTTTGTTGAACCAAGACATGACTTAATTGCAGAAGCTCTTTGGTTACTTTCTGACCCAGATGGTTATAAATCAAGAGTAAAAGAAATAGGTAGTAAAAAAGCTGTAGAAGAAACAGTAAGAAAATTAAAAACAGAAGAGTCCAGAAAGATTGCTTCATCTAATGTACAAGATGAAATGGATAATAGAAGACCTTCTAAAACACAACAAAGAACTCTTCCTAGACAGAACAATCTGTTTAAGAGATTTTAATAAGTAACAATTTAAATTAAATAAATAAACAATGGCAACTCCAGTTTTAAACAATGGTATATTCCTTAGGGATACCGCTTACAACGCAAGTTCCCATGTGGATTCTTACCACTTGGTGAATATGCTGAAAGATGCAGAGCCAATGGATCTTGGTCCAGTGGATCTTTGGGCTATGGCTCAAAAAGTAGAAATGCCTCTTTATCAAATGTCTTCATTTGGTGGGAAGAATGTTATCATGGTAGATAATGCACGTGGAGAGTACAGATGGCAAACACCTGTTTCTATTGACCTCCCTTACATTGTTGAGGACATTGAACCATCTAATGACTTCAAAGGTATTGAAGGTACTACTTTCCGTATTAAACTTAACAAAAGAGAATTTGGACATGGTGACATCATCACTTATGACAAATACAACGGTGTTGAGATGTACATTACTTCAGAAGATATCCTCCCTATTGGTGATGGTTTTATCTATACTGTACAGTTAGTAAACAATGATAACTACAAGTATCTTGATAGCAAGTATCTTGCTAACGGTACTAAAGTATTCCGTAAAGGTTCTGCACGTGGTGAGTATGGTGAGAGATTCTCTGACATTATTACTAACGCAGGTTTCCGTGAATTCTACAACTACGTAGGTGGTGCAGAAGCTCACGTTCACTACTCTATCTCTAGCCGTGCTGACTTGATGATCAAAGGTGGTATGAATGCAGATGGTTCAGTTCCTGTAACTGAGATCTGGAGAAACTTTGATAAAACTATGGATCCATCAATCAACTCATTGGAGGACATGGTTAAGACTATGGGTAAAGATGCAGTTAAGAAAGCATTTGACAACGGTAACTTGTCACGTACATTCTTAACTAACATGGAAGCTGCTCACTTGTCTAAAATTGCAACTGACATTGAGACTTACTTAATGTGGGGACATGGTGGTAGAGTTCGTCAAGACGGTCCAGATGATGTTAGATTGTCTGTGGGTCTTTGGAAGCAGTTGGATAACTCATTCAAAAGAGTATACAACAAAAATAACTTCACACTTGACTTGTTCCGTTCTGAGATCTACAACTTCTTC
>Ga0181363_1000537_pt1 | contig 10404 bp, 18 predicted proteins | sample Fa13NDMLBSN_FD_130109 | JGI IMG/M metagenome (GOLD analysis project Ga0181363, IMG submission 130109) | Freshwater viral communities from Lake Michigan, USA - Fa13.ND.MLB.S.N | ecosystem: Environmental > Aquatic > Freshwater > Lake | place: USA: Michigan | collected 2013-09-23
CAGCGCTCGATCGGGACGATGTCGGAGGGGAGGACGAGCCGGGTGGGCTGGCACTCGACCCGGAGGTCGAAGAGGACGCTTCTTGCCGGGCTGAGCCGTGCGCTTGCTCAGGGCGAGGTGGTGATCCGGAGCATGGACGCGCTGAAGGAGATGCTGGACTACGTGATCCTTGAGGACGGTTCGATCGAGCCGGGCTCGGTGAGGGATCTTTCGACCGGAGCGCGGGAAAGTCACGGAGATCGCGTGATCGCGCTCGCGGGAGCGCTTATGCTGTGCGACGAAGGCATCGGTCCCGAGCGTCCGAAGGGCGGTTTCTCGCCAGACAGCCTTGGAGCGATACTCAAGCACGACGAGGTGTTCCGATGACCGCGGTCAAGCCGAAGAAGAACCATCCGTGGACGGCGAAGGCGGACAAGAAGAAGGTCCCGATGAAGAAGAAGGGGGGGTGCTGAATGGCCGAGATTCCACCGATGCTTTCCCGTCTCGACCCGAACGAGTCCCGTCCCGATGGATCCAAGAAGGGGATGGGGTGGCTCGGGCCGTACAAGAACGCCAATGGCGACGATGTCACGGAATACTCCATCGGAGTCGAGATCGACGGCAAGCAGATGGACATTCCCGTGCTGGTTCCGAATCTCAACAGGCGCGAGATCATGTCCGTGCTGAAGGCTTCGGAGTACGGAGAGTTCCCTCACGGAGACGTCATCGACAAGGCAGTCGAACACGCCCGCGAGATGCTCGCGCAGGGCAAGTCCCCGTTCAAGGACCAGCCGATGAACCTCGTGCAGAAGCCGAAGGAGTTCGGCGTCATGGAGATGGGACGATGACCGATGACATCGTGACGCGGCTGCGTCGTTTCACGGCCAACAACGCCGACTGGCCGACAATCGCGAACGCCGCCGACGAGATCGAGCGGCTCCGCGCCGAGCGCGACGAGGCGCGGCGGGAATTGCTGTCTGAACACATCGTCCCGTTTGCGGAGGCGAAGCGGCGCGGCTGGGACTGCTTCAAGGAGGACAAGCCATGACACTCGCACAGAAGTACGACCGCATCCTCGCGCAGACGCGAGGCTTGAGCGGAGCGACACCGAATGCCACGCAACTCATTGAAGAACTGCGGTCGGCGTTGGAGGCATACAGGCAGGAGAACGCGACCCTCCCCGACGAGATCGAACTGCTGCGGTCTACCGTTACCGATTGCCGCATTGAAATCGAACGCCTCACCGCCGAGCGCGACGAGGCGAGGCAAAGGCTTTGCAAGGTTGTCGGCGACAATCGCGATATGTGGGGAGAAGATGTTGCAAAGGAATACGGCTGGGACTGCTTCAAGGAGCCTGTCCATGCCTCGTGACTACAAGGCCGAGTACGCGAAGTTCCACTCGTCGACCGCGTCGAAGAAGGATCGCGCGTCACGCAACAAGGTCCGACGCGCTGCGGAGCGCGATGGCCGCGTCAGCAAGGGCGACGGCAAGGACATTGACCACCGGAATGGAAACCCGCGCGACAACCGCAGGTCGAACCTGCGCGTGACCTCGCGGTCGGCGAACAGGGCGAAGCGGTGAGAAAGCCGACGAAGACCATCCGCGTGGACGTCGACTCCCACGAGTCGATGCGTCTCGTGGCGCGGCTGTACGAGCGTGAGTGGCGCAGGCACGTGAGCCTCGCCGATGTCATTCGCATGGGCATCGCGGTGCTGATGCGCGAGCACGAGAGAAGGGTCCACGGACCCCAGCAGTGAGGAGGACGGCAATTGAGCGACCAGAATGACATCGTGATCCGGCTCCGCGACTTGCTTGGCAAGTGCCAGACCGCTCCCGCCATGACGGTGTGGTCGCGCGATCTGCGCGAAGCCGCCGACGAGATCGAGCGGCTGCGCAGGCGCTCGGAAAATCTTGAGGACATCCTGCGGGGCAGCGCTCCGCTCATCGAAGGAGGCATGGAATGACGCAGTTCACGGCATTTTCCGGCGACTTTGCTCGCCGTCAGATCACGTTGTTCGGCGACTTTACGACAGATGCGTCGCCATTCGCATACAACACGTCTGCCGCACTCGGCACTGCGACGCAGTCAAACGAAACGGCTAATGCACTTGGAAACGCTGTTCTTGGGATCTCCTCTGGAACTTCTGCCGGAGTTTTCCCGTACTCGGGGATCTACATGGCTCCTGCGGTTTCGGCCGGATCAGCCGTCGACACCACGTACAGGCTTGGAAACGGTTCCATTGAGGTTTCGGCGCGGGGAAGAGTCAGTTCTTCCAGCGTTGCCACCCATGTTGTTTCAGTAGGAATTTCTTCGTGCAACAGGGATACGAATGTCAGGCCGGGCCTCGACTTCGTCGGATTCTTCTGCCTTGGAAACGCGCTTGTCTGGTCGATCGCTGTCATAAACAATGGAAACGTGGTGTCATTCCCGACCACTGCCACAGTTGATACAACCAAGGTCCTTCGCGTCGTCGTGGATGCGAAGGCAAGCATTTCGGAGTTCTACATTGACGGAATGCTGGTTCGGAAGATCGAAACCCCGATCCGAACGTCGGTTGGCATGGTTCCGTGCGCGGAGATCAAGGACTGCGTGTCCGGAGGATCGAATGCAAACGGAGCGTTGTCCGTGGACTACTTCATTGTTCAGCAGCAGGTGAACCGATGACTCTGCTTCACGCTCCGACCGGGGAGTTCAGCAAGAAGACCACGATCATGTTCTCCGACTTCGTGTCGTCAACGACTCCGTTCGGTGCGCTACTTTCAACAACGGTGGCCGGAACGTCCACGTTGTCTATTTCAAACTCATCTTCTAATGAATTTGGAGCAGCAACCATCGAGGTCCCGGCATCGTCGACAGCACCTCTGCGAGCCCGAGCCGCGTTGATGCTTTGCAGGCCATTGACCGGAGGCGGAACAATCGTCGATCGGTCATTCCGACTTGATTCCTTCGAGGAGAGTTCGTTTTCGGCAAGAATCAAGACGGACGTGAGTGCATCTGGACTGTACTGCGGTGTTGGCTTTACGGCATCGCACAGCACTCAAGACACGCTCGCGGAGCAGGCGATTGGATTCTTCGCCAGAGGATCAGACACGACGTGGAGCGCCTATATCATAGTCGATAGCGCTACGATCTTTTCATTCAACACGCGCATTCCGAAAACCGAATATTCCATCCTGACTACGTTTGTTCGCAGGGATCTAAGGCGAACACAGGAAAACTGGCTCTACGTCGACTTCTTTGCCGATGGTCAACAGGTGGCGCAATGGAATGGAAGCGTTGGTGCCATGTTTGAAGGATCAAAAATGGTTCCGGGCGCCGAAATTCGCGACAAGAACACCGGCGGATCCGGAGTCGCAGGGCAGTCGTTCACCGTTGATTTCATGGAGTTCTACGGAAAACACGTGGAGAGAACCTGATGCCGTTCAAGTCCAAGGCCCAGCAAAAGTACATGTTCGCCACCATGCCGAAGACGGCAAAGCGATGGGCGAAGGAGACGCCGAACATGAAGTCGCTGCCAAAGAAGAAGGCAAGGAAGCGCTGATGCTTGTCCCGATCACCGAGCAGGTATTCGTTCCATTGCACCGAATCGAGCGCATTTCGTTCTTCGGGACGACCGCTCACGTCAAGTACACGGACACGCGCGACGTAGACCGCATTGAGAATGCGGACGCGCAGCGCCTCATGCAGTTCGTAAACTCCGTCGTGGCAAAGGCTTCCACGGTAGAGTGCCAACAGAAGCCTGACAACAGGAGCAAGCGATGAAGAAGTCGAAGACGGGCGGATCTGCGAACGGTCGCAAGGGATCTGTTGGAGCAAAGGGCGGCGGCAAGGGCGGCGGTTATGGCGGAGCCAAGGGCGGCGGATACCACCGCTGAGGAGGAACGATGATCGACACGTCATTCCAGAATCTCCGCAGGGAAGTGGAAAGCGCGGAGAAGTTCCGCGACAGCCACATCTCCATCATGCGTCCGATGGTCGAGCGGTATCACGGCCCTGCGTACCGGGATGACCGTGCCGATCGACAGATCGACGATCCGGAGAATTTCGCTCACGAATACGTGTCTCTCGTTCTTCCACGCATCATCCACGACAACCCCAAGTTTCGTGTCCGCTCCGGGTCCCCGATGGCGGAGATCCTTGTCGGCAAGCGTCTTCAGATCGCCATGAACAGGTGGGCGCGCGTGACCAACCTGCGCAGGACGATGGAGCGCATCGCGACAGACATGCTCTTCTGCTGGGGAGTGGGACTCGTAGTGAACGAGCCGCGAGGCGAGAAGCGGAGCATGGATTCTCAGGAGCCGTACCTTCCGCGTATCTACCGGATCAGCCCGGAGCGATTCTTCATCGACCCCGCGGCGACGCACTGGGAGGATGCGCGGTACATGGGGCACTGCTACGTCGTCGACAAGGAAGATCTTGCGGCAAAGGCCGCTATCGACGACACTTGGGATGCTGAATACATCGAGACGATCGCCGTGAACACGGATCTCGACGAGGTCCGAGAACCCGGAGAACGAGATGTCGAGGACCGGAAGGAGATCACGGTATACGAGATCTGGGTTCCGGAAATCGACGACTTGGCATCGGAACTGGCCGACAAGATCACCGGGCAGTCGATGGTGAGCGGAACGATCTACACGGTCGTCAAGAACGGCAAATCCAATGGAAAGTGGGGCGGGTTCGTCCGGAAGCCCATTCCGTATTATGGACCCCGGAATGGCCCGTACACATTGTTCGGCGTATACACCGTTCCGGACGACCCGTACCCGCTTTCCCCGCTTGTCGCGATTCAGTCGCAGGTCGAGGACCTAAATGCCCATCTGACCAGCATGCGTTCGAGCGCGGCCGCGTACAAGCGTCTGGTCATGGTCGACAGCCGCAATCACAAGTTGGCTCAAGACCTCAAGGACCGACCGCACGACTACATCGTCCTGTCCGAATCGCTCGACAAGGACCGCGTCGTGAACCTAGAGGTCGGAGGCATCACTTCCCAGCAGGTGAACTACAGCCAGATGGCGCAGGATCGACTGGACCGTGTGTCCGGAATCCACGACGCCATGCGCGGAAACATCTCTGGTAGCGCTACGGCTACCGAAGTCGCGGTCGCCGAGTCGAGCGCGACGATGCGGATGTCGCATCTCAAGAGGCAGTTTCAGGATGCCATCGACGAAATGGCCCGGAAGGTCATGTGGTACATGTGGCATGACAACCGTGTGTCAATTCCGCTCGGACAGGAGGGAGTGAACGCCCTGTACGAGCCGGAACCCGTGTTCGTCGGAGGAGTCGGCTTCTCCGGGTGGGATGATATGGAGGTGTCCGTGGACGCCTACAGCATGGAGCGCGTATCCGAGGCTCTGGTGCAGAAGCGCGCGATGGAACTACTCCAGATCACCACCACGGTCGCACAAGCCGCAATGGCAATGCCGAACGTCAAGTGGAAGGAGATCCTTTCCGTCGTCGGAGATGCCATGAACATTCCCCACCTTGCGGACATCATCGACACCGGAGGCGCCACCAACGCCGCAATGGCGTCCATTGCCGGAGTCGGGCAAATGCCGTCGCCGGGTCAACCGCGAATGAACGAAATGGGAGAGCCCAGTCCGATTCCGGCGAGCAGCATTGCCGGACTCCGGGCCGCGGCGAACAGAGCATGAAGTACGAGTTTCAAGATACTGATGGAAATGTGGTGGAAATCGACATGCCGATGCGTGACGCACCGTCCATCGGCAGTATTATCACGCGTGACGGCAAGGAGTTGACCCGCATCGCCAGCATGTCGGTGCAGGTCGATCCGGCGACCAACAGGTCGCAGTACCCGTACGTAAGTCATGCGCTTCCGAGAAATCTCTCCGGGTGCAAGACTGCAAGGGGTGGCAAGCCGATCATCGAGTCGAAGCGCCATGAACGCGACATCATGGCGAGGCATGGTTACGTGAAGGACTGAAATGCCAGAACCCATCACACCAGAAGCATTCGAGGAATCCGTCGAGCCGCAGCCCGTGGTCGAGGAAGCCGTGAAGCAGGAGACTGCTCCGGACAACTCCGAGACTGAGATGGACGCGGTTCTCGATAAACTCCTCGGAGTCGACGTACCCGAATCGACGCGGGACAATGCCGCACCTGAACCTGTCACCGACGCCGAATACGATAGGGCGCTCAAGGCTTTGCAGCGGGATGGTGTGCCAGCGGACGTCATAGATGGCCTGAAGTCCAACCCTTCCAAGGTGAAGGAGTGGGGACTGAAGGCCGCGAAGCGGCAGGCTGACGTCGATGCGTTCGGTGCGAAGGTGGCCGAATCGAAGAAGACCAACCCTTCGGAAACCCCGAATGGTTCGGTCAAGACCGAGGACAAGGAGGCGGATGCAGATCCGCTGTCCCAGTTCAAGGAGATCTTCGGCGAGGAAGCGGCCAAGCCGCTCGCTGACATGCAGAAGCGCATGGAGCGAGAGTTGGACGCGAAGGCAAAGGCGCTCGAACTACGGTACGAGTCGCAGTTGTCATACCAGTCGATCAAGTCGGAGTACGGGAAGAACGCCCCGGCCTACGATGCGATCGTCGAAGCCGCAGCACAGATCGGACGCGACAATCCCGGAAAGTTCGACTCCGTCGAGTCGATCATGCGGGAGGCGTTCAAGAAAATCGCGGGATCTCCGAATGACGTGCGAAACGTAGCGAAGCCGACGGTCGGCAAGCACGTGTCGCGCGCTCCGGCGAAGAAGGTGGATAGGGACGATCTTGCCCTTGACATCCTGCTCTCCGGCGGAAACCGCGACGATGTTCGCAAGGTTCTTTCACGCTAACCAACGGAGGGCAAAATGCCTTCAATTCAGACATTCAACGACTTCATGGCGACGACGGGTCCGACGTACCTGACCAGCGCCGACGCCGTCATCAACGAGGCGGTCAAGAACACCTACGCCTTCTCCCGCCTGCTCAAGAACAAGGCCAGCGAGGTCACTGTTCAGGGCGGCAACGAGATCCGCGACGTCATCATGTTCGATGATTCGCGCACCTACGACCACTACCAGCCGAACGACGTCTTCACTTGGCGCAACCCGCAGGTGACCGACACCATCAAGGCTCCGTGGCGCTTCAGCATCGACCACATGTCGTGGACCGACGCCGAGGTCGAACTCAACACGGGCGAGAGCGCTGGCTCCACCAAGGTCGCCTACAAGCGCCTGAAGAAGATCAAGGAGCAGCGCCTCTGGACCTCGATGACCAACGGCTTCGAGGAGGACCTCTGGGCTCCCCCGTCGCTGGCTCAGATGGAGGTCGAGAGCGGTCGCCTTCCGTACTCGCTCCCGTTCTTCATCACCGAACTTGGTCGCAACCTCGGCGGCTCGCTCGGCATCCGTGGCCTCCGTCCGTTCACTGGCGCGGCCAACACCTCGACGGTCATGGGCCTCGACCCGACCGTCGATCAGCGCTGGACCAACCTCATCGAGCCGTACGGTTACAACGGCGGCACAGGCATCGGCACTGAGCCGAGTTCTGCTGGCGTTCAGCGAACCCTCGTCGACAACAACACGCTCAATCAGGGTGCTGGAGCAAACACCACCCTGACGATCAACTCGCTGTTCACGGCGTTCGACTCGATGTTCATGCGACTGAAGTACGAGGCTCCTGCGACCCGCTCGCAGTACTTCGAGAACGACAACCTCTCGCGCCAGATGATCCTCACCTCGCGCGAGGGCGTCCAGTTCTACCGTCGCCTGCTCCGCCTGTCGAACGACACGCTGGTGAACTATCAGGACGCCGCGTACAACAACCCCGTGTACTCGGGCATCGACATCACCTACTGCTCCGACCTCGACACGGCGGCGATCTTCCCTGCCACCGCGTCTACGGCTGTCGCTGACAAGTTCGACGCTGGTGGAGCGGCGGACTACATCGACCAGACTGGCGCAACTGGAAACTTTGCGGCATTCGGAACCGAGTCTGGATCGACAACCATCGCGAAGGGTCCGCGCTACTTCTTCGTGAACGGCAACTACCTCACGCCGATCTTCCACTCGAAGCGGTACTTCAAGACCCACGAGGTCCTGCGTCACCCGAACCAGCCGTTCACCTACGTCATGCCCGTCGACTGCTGGCACAACCTGTTCTGCAACAGCCGCCAGCGCCACGGCATCGTCTGCCCGATTCCGACTTCCTTGACGTAATCCAGAAGGAGAACACTCACATGATCGCAGGACTCATCACTCCCTCTGGGAATCTCGCGGCCCTCACGCCGCAGCCCGTGCTCGTCAAGCCGATCGCGGCTGCGGCCGTCGCTGTCGGAGACATCGTCAAGTTCGACATCCAGTGCGCGAATGCCGCGTCCAATGCAAGCAACCTCGTCAACTTCGATGAGCCGACTTGCGGTTTCAACGTGGTCGTCCTTTCCGGTGCCGCCGCATCGGGCGAGGACGGAGGCATCTGGGGAGTCGTGACCGAAGCGGCTGCTGCCGGAAATCGCTGCACCGTCTGCATCGCTGGCGTCGTCGACGCAAAGGTCACGACTGCTGCAAGCACTGCTGCTGGTCAGGTGCTCGCTCCGATTGCTTCCAATGTTCTTGGAGCGCCTGCTTCTGCTGGAAATCCAGCCGTCGCAGTTCTCCTTGAGGCAGCAAACACAGTCACCGCTGCATCGAGAAAGGTGCTCTTCAACGGGTATCAGATCGGATCGACCGCGGCCTGATCGCAACAACTGACTGGCTTGGCGGGGGAAACCCCGCCAAGCCAATTCCATGCTGACGTACGGCAACCTGAAGTCACACGTCGTACTCGCGCTCGGCGGACAACCGTCGATCGTGAGCGGTATGACGCGCGACCAGCGCATCGCCGAGATCGTCAATCAGGCCGGGTCGTACCTGTTCACGAAGCCTTGGCGGTTCAGGGAGCGCACTTCCCGCGCTCTTCCTGTCGTGGCCCAGCAGAATTACGTCGCCCTTCCTGCGGACGTCGAGGACATCATCGCCCTTGTGTCCAAGGCCGGACTCGGATGGCGGGTCGAACTCACGACACCTGAGCACATGGAGATCATCAGGAATATGGCTGAGCCTGCCCTGATGGACGGCGTCTACTACGCCACCATGTCGAGGCCGTGGGCTCAGGCAAATGGCACTGAGTTAGGCCAAGGGACTGGCCTCCCCGCCATCCGACTTGAACTCTATCCGACGCCACAGGCGTCTACGGGCGACGCACTTACTGTGCGTTATCGCTCTGCTTGGCAGGAGGTTAGTTCTAGCACGAACGAGACATCGTTCATAATTCCCGTCCCCGCGTACGCTGAATCTCTGCTGATTGCGTACGCCCGTGCCTTTGCTTTGGCATACGAGGACGAGGGATTGACCGCACGGCTGATGGAGATCGACAACGGGCCGATCTTCAGCGCTGCGGCAATCAAGGACGGAATCCAGCAGAGAGACTACGGGAGGTTGCTGCCGAATCGTGTCAGCCCCTTTCGTCGGGAACATGACGTTCCGGCCTGTTCAGGGGCCGCTCTAACCCCAGTCACGGCTACCTCGAACATCAGGTGGAGAGGTATCTGGAGCGCCGTTGATACGTATGCCATCGGCGACCTCGTCAGACACGAGGATAAGATCTGGATCTGCGAGATCGGAAACAGCAACGATGAGCCTCCAAGCACGTCTTGGGAATTCGTTGTCCAAGACGGGTCTGGAACGGGAAGCGGAGAAATTGACCTTTCCGGTCTTGCTACCGCAGCGACGCAGGCGCAGATCCTTGCATCTGTCGAGCAGTTGATTCTCGACGCTGCCACACTTGAAACAGGAGGCGTATACGGGGGGACATGGACCTGATGGCATGTATTCCCTACGCCTATCAACAGTCGCAAGACCTATTTCTGTACGAGGACTATGTTGTCACATGGTTTTCTGGAAGCAAGGTTGTCAAGCGAGCCATTGGTTGGAACCCTGCTAGTCCGTTGTATGGATACAGGAAAAGCCTAGTCGGTCTGTGTGCGCGCCACAGGACATTGAGCACGTATTGCGGCGCTTTCACGGAGGCGATCTACGACGAGTTCAACGATCCAACAATGCTGGTCAACAAACCGGCGTTTTACAACTCGTTTCCGCCGCGATTCGTAACGATATCAAGGCGATTCACATTGAATTGCGTCCACTGCTTCAACGCCGGAAACACAAACAGGGATGAGTCGAAGCGCTGGATTGGATCTGGCGGGTTCACTGACGACACTGAATTGTCTGAATCTCTGGCATTCAGGTGGATAAACCACGACAACACGGTGCTTCAGGAAATCGACGGAACGCAGGTTATTCTCGGATTCAAGCAGGACCCAGCGTTCCCATCGCTGAACACAATCAAGGACAGCGCCGTTGCAAACAGCGATGTTGAACTGAGTGAGACGCTTGTAGACATGATTGCTCCGCCTGTAGTGATGGCTGATGCCAGATCA
>Ga0181363_1000540_pt1 | contig 10357 bp, 19 predicted proteins | sample Fa13NDMLBSN_FD_130109 | JGI IMG/M metagenome (GOLD analysis project Ga0181363, IMG submission 130109) | Freshwater viral communities from Lake Michigan, USA - Fa13.ND.MLB.S.N | ecosystem: Environmental > Aquatic > Freshwater > Lake | place: USA: Michigan | collected 2013-09-23
AAAACAGGACTTCCACAAGGAATGATAGCTGGAACTAATGCATCTAACTTCCGCATAAATCGCGGAGGTTACAATTGTAATCATCAGCTGTATCCTGTGAGTGCTGCAGTAGTACCTAAAGAATTGAGAGATAAGTTCAAAAATGCTTAGCATTATATTATATTTGCATAAACATAAAGGTCCGCAAGGAAAAACACTATGACATTAGCTGAATTTATTCAAGAATTATCAGACAGAGTACAAATCGATGCTGCCGATGAGCAGTTAAAGCAGTTAGTTATGAATCCTGCACTTTCAAATGTGCAAATTCCTTCTAACATTGCAGCTTCAGTTCAATCAAGATTAATGACTGAAAACGAAGCAAAGACTAACTTCAACATTAAGAAGCACTTCACTGGCACTGCTTTGAGCACAGTGGATAGTAAGATTAAAGATTTATTAGATGAGTTTGCATTTGATGATGAAATCAAATCAAGCATTCTTACTGAGCAATCTACTTACAACCGTATTCCAATGCTTGCTAAAGCTATTGCTGATGCAAAGGAGAAGTCAATCAGTGCAACAGGCGGAGAGAAGAAGGCGTTAGTAGATAAGATTGGAGAACTTCAAAACTTATTGAATGCAGAGAAGGAAGCACGCAAGTCTGACATCGATAGAGTGAATTCACAATGGCAAAGTCAGTTGACTGAAAAGGAGCTTTATGCTATGTTCAGCCAATATAACTACGCACTTGATCTTGATAAAGATGTAACTATCTCAACGGCTAAAGGTCTTTGGGAAAAGAAATTAAAAGAAAAAGGAGGCAAGTACACATTCACTAATGATGGATTGAAACTTGTTAATGCAGAAGCTCCAGACCTACCTTTCACAATTGATAATAAGACAGTAGATGTCAAATCATTTACTGAAAATGTCTTGGCTGAGGCTAAACTGTTGAAAGTGCAAGGCCAAGCTCCTGCAACTCCTACGCAAACTCCTACTCCTGCACCTGTGCAAGTGAGTAAGCAAACAGCTCCTGCTGCTAAAGCAGCTACTTCAAAAGCTCTTGCTGACTTTAGAGCAGGAAGCAATCCATTATAACAGTCAATCTCGTGATATGTGGCTATAAGCCAAAAACAAATTGGGAGCAATCCAACACAAGCAAAAAAGTAAAATCAAAATTTAAACTACTTATCCTTAAATAAAATGGCAAACGGATATTGCGAAGCCTTGTTATTGCACCTTGAGTCAATTGCAGGCACAAATTATCCTGGTAAAAAGGTAACTGTACCAGGTTTCTTAAACATGTTGATCACTCAGCCTGATCGTCCTTTCGCTGCTGCGAATGTAGGCGGACACTACAAAGATGTTCGTGTAAAATATATGCCTCGTACAACTACGGCTCAAGTTTCTACAACTGATACTTGCTCTGTAGATTTCGTACCTGCATACTTAGAAACAACTGTTTCTGTTGACAATGTAGCTCAAACAGGAGTTTGGGTTTCTGATGATGTAGTTCGCCAATATTGCGAAGATGCTTCAAGAACTGTTGCTGTAGGTCAGCCTGCTACTCAGTTAATGAATGAGCACTTAAACTCAATCTTACATGCAATGAATGGTATCTATCAGAAGATGGAAAACATTCTTACTGATGATGTAGTTTGGGGAACGCATGTGGCAACAGGAACTGCTGCTGCAGTAACTGTAAACATCGAGCAAGATGGTACTTTAAATGACCTTGCTACAGGTTTAACTAAGTTATTATTAGATGCTGAAACTAACGAGTTCTGCGGTCAACCACTAATGGTAGGTCCGTTAGGATCAAAGATGCACGCATACTCTTTACAAAACAAGTACAAAGCATTAGCTGCTGGAGAAGGATGGGATCCATCTATGTTAGCTGCTAACGCTGGCTTTGCGTTCTTCGCATCAGGTCAGGCTGCTTCAACTTGGGGTAATGCTAATGCATTAGGTATGTTCGCTCCAGGATCTGCTCACTTATTAGAGCGTTTAGACAATGTTGGTTCTTTCGCTGGTCAGCGTGGTTCTTCATTCTTCACTACAATCATCGATCCTCGCACTCAGTGCTGGACTCCAAATGGTTTATCAAATGTTCAGTTTGACTTACAAGTTAAGTACATCGACTGTCCAGATGATTTAGGTCGTTTAAATGGTGGTGGAGCAATTGATCCAACTGAATTAACTGCAGCTCGTGGTTATGCATTGATCATTAAGAAGCGTTATGGCTTATTCCAAACTCCGACAAATGCATTTGATGCAGCTGATCGTTTAACTGGAAGCAATGGTGCTTTACTTTACACAATCACAAACTCTTAATTAATTTAAGTATAATCTGGGAGGTAGGCAACTGCCTCCCATTTATAAAATAAAATATGAATTGCTTAACTGATTATATAGGTTTACGAGGTTGCTCAAGTGCAATTCCTCCATCAGGTTTATATGTGAATGATTTGCCAGGCATCAGCCTAAAGCAGATTGTTAGCTTGACTAATGAAGAAGAAAAGACCTATCAAGAGTTGTGGGAGATGATTCAGCGTAGAGCACAGAACAGATTCTCTTTGGATGTGCGTGAGCAGATGGGCAAGTCATATAAAATTAAGAGCATTAATCAAGGCATCAATGTCGATGGCTATTCAGCAGGCACAGGTAGTACTCCTGCTAATGCGATGTATGGCTTTACGATTGAATACGATACAATGGACACTGGCAATGTGCCAAGTCCTTTAACATATATTCACATCCAGCAGATAAAGTTCTACAGTGAGATATCAGGAACTTATGCATTGGATTTTATTAATATTGATGCAAAGCAAACTATTTATTCTATCAGTGTAGATTTAAACATTGGACTTAATTTAATTGAAGTTAATACTACATTCAACAATGTAGGAAGATTGTTTGTAGGCATCGCATTAAATGTAGGCACAGACTATACTTCAATTAAATCTCCAGATGATTATTGGACAGGATGCTGTGGAGCATTAGTAAGAGGTGCGAAGTTGGATAACAATGTATTCTCATTCGGCAACGAACTGTATGGCTTCTCGCCAATCTTCACAATCGGCTGTTCTTGGGATGGCTTGATATGTCAAAATAAAAATATCTTCAGCAGAGCATTATGGTACTTATTAGGCATCGAAGTGCTAACTGAAGTAATCTATTCAACTAAGTTAAATCAATTCACTACAGTGAACTTACAGAAGGCTAATGACCTTCGCACTGAATATCAAGTGGAGTACATGAAAGCTCTTGAGCAGATATGCTCAGGAATGAATCTTGACTGCGATTGCTGTTTAGAATGCTCAGGTAGTGTTCAACTTCGTGAAACAACACAATTCTATTAATATGGGATGCAACTGCGGTAAACCAAAGCCAAGAGGCGGTAAGAGATAATGGCTCAATCAGATACTTCTGCATTGATTAAGATAACTGCGAAGCTTCAATCGCTTGAGCAGTCGGATGCTTTGCTTCGTGAAGTGGCTACAACTATGCTTGCTGAAACGAGAGAAAGGATTCATGAGGAAGGAAAGAATGCTAATGGAGGTCAGATAGGAACTTATAAGAAGTCTTATCTTGAGTGGAGGATGGAGAATGGCTATAAGGTAACAGGAAGCAATGTAAAGTTATTCCTTACAGGTCAGATGCAGAATGATTATAAAGTAGTGCCTCAGAGCAAGACAAAATATGGCTTAGGCTTCAGCAATCAATTTAATGCTGATAAGGCAGGATGGGCTGAAGAGAAGTACGGAAAGATTTATGGTTTAACTCCTGATGAAGAACAACTGGTGCAAGACATCTGTGATGAGTTCATCGCAAACTTATTTAAGTAATGCCATACATAAACGAAATAGTAAATATCATCAATGATACTTTGGCTAATGGTAAGCTGAAGGCAAGTAAGTTTAACAAGCAACTGTTCGGATTATCCGAACTATTGCCTCGCAACTATCAAGATGATCAGGACACAGTGCCTGCAATGGTAACATTAAATAACTCGACACAATTCTCAGGCTTCGATGATCGTTACAATATTGTAATCTATCACAGATGCTTGAGCACAAATATTGTTGAAAGTCCAGTCCTATTTGGCGATGGATTAAATACTGCACGAGAGGAATCAGAAATGCGTATGATAGTCTTTGCTGATAGGACTTCATTACAACTCCAACCTCAGCAGTTGAGCTTCCTGCTGACTTCTGCTATTCAACAGCAGTTGAAGTACTCTCAAATCTCATCTTATGCAGGTTTATACGGATGTACGATAGAAGCTAACACAACGAATTACGATGGCATCCGAATATATCAGGATGAATACAACAAACCAGCACAGGCTTATCCTGTGCAACCATTTCAAATATACATGGCACTTGATTACACTATCACGACTGACTATGATGTATCATGTATTAATGACTGTTTAACCTGTTAAAACTAAAAAAAAATGTCTGTTTATTATCCAGCAAGTAACTGCGGTGGAACAGGATCAATTCCTACTTATTCTTGTAATCCATGCCCAGAGTATGAATACTCAAGAATTCGTTCCATTGCATTCGTAAAAAACACATGGTCTTTCACTGATCCATCTGACTCAACTGAGTGGGATGCTGCATTAACTGCAGGTGCTGCTATCGTTATTTGGGCAACTTCAGGATCTTATGATGGCTCTACTATTGATGAATTAGTAGGCTTCGGAGATGCTGAAACTCAAAACGGAGGTGCAACGCATGTTCTTACTTACAAAGATCCTAACTCAACTACTAACTGTAACTTCTACAATGCAATCAAGAATTCATCTGATTACACTGTATGGTTTAGAACTTCTTCTAAAATTTGGGGAGCAGGCGAGCCTGTAACTATCACTCCTAAGTTACCAGTAACTGATAACTTAAAGGATGTCTTAACTTATGAGGTAACTGTTAAGTGGCAAAATCCACTATTACCTTGTCCTTATGACACTCCAGAAGGAATCTTCAACCAGTGTTACATTCCACTTTAATCATTAAAATTGTGAAAGGAGGCGGTGCAAATCGCCTCTTTTTATATTAATTTTAGACCATGATTAAGATGGACATAGACAACAGCTCAGCAGAAGGATTCTTGCTGTCTGTTACATTAATAGGATTTGGTAAGCTGACTGAAAGTATTACTGATGTAGAACTTGGCGAGGTGCTTAAGAACTCTGCATATGCTTTATCTTCTCTTGTTGCTATAGACACACTCTTAGGCGGTAAGATTAAAAAGGCTATTGCAAAGTTGTGGAAATAAAAAAGAGGCCGCTAACCAAACCGACCTCTTTAATCTCAATATGAAACCTTCGAACAACCTTTTACAAATATAACACTTTATGAGATATCTTGTTTATTCTCTCTTAATATTTTTAACATCTTGTAGTCATACAAGTGAAGAAACTATTGAAACTGGTCCTTGTGGTACTGCTACTAAGGAAATAAATTATCCTGCTGATGTGAAGCCGATCATTAGACAGCAATGTATTTCTTGCCATAAAGACTACATCTATTACGATAGTTTGAATGCAGATGTGAATACAGGCGAATTCTATAAGAGAGTTATTGTTAAAAGAGATATGCCGCCATCAGGAGGATTAGATACATGTGATTACATTATTCTAAAACGATGGATTTATAATGGCCACTCAAACAACTAAACGATACACAATCAGATTAAAAAATTACTTCGCACCTACTCCTAAACTTTTTAGAATGATAGGAGATACTTTTTTAAGTGTTGGTAGCTTACTTACTGGCTATCAAATACTTTGTGATGAAAAGACACTTGCATTAATTTCTTTAACACTTACTTTAATCGGTAAGTTTATGACTAACTTAGCATCATTAGATGTTAATGAAACGACCTCTTAAATCATATCTGCCAGAAGGATGCTTAAGTATATTATTTATACTATTAGCCTTATACTTGCTCTTATGGCAACTGTGATTTTTGTACTCTGTGTTTTACTGCTTGAGGCAGTTGTTTTGATAGCAGCTAAAAGCGTTAACTTATTTAAAGGTAAAAAATATGGAAAGCACAGAGTTTCTCAAGGTCTTGACGATTGTTTATGAATCTAATGATTTAGATGAGATCATTGGAGATTCTAATGCCAGGTCTTACAAAAGACATGTGCTAATTCCTTATATCAATATATTTTTTGTTCAGGAAGGCATAGATAAGCGAGAAACGGAGATTATACTAATAGATGGAGAAACTATCATCGCATTAGAGAAGATGGCTGTAATCGAAGAGAAATGGCATAAATGGTACGAACTAAACCACTCTTTAACATTTTACACTAAATCAAATTGAAACAAGAACACATTGACCTATGCAAAAACTACCATAGAGCAAAAAAAATATACGATAAATACTTTGATGATATACTTAAATGGATAATAAAAAATCCTAAGGCTAAAAATGGAGAGTTAGTACAATACTGGAAGGAGATATCATCAAAAGAAGTTACTGATATGAGCTATCGAATCTTTGCTGATGCAAGGACAGTTGCTAATCACTTACATCATAAGATGCCTATTGAAGATGCTCCAGTAGGAATAGCTGACTTTGAAGATGGATTGACATCAGAGCTACGCTGGCATGATGCTAAGCATAAGAAGATGCTTGTGTTATCTGATATCCACTTTCCTTACCATGATAAGCAAGCACTAATGGTTGCACTTCGTACCGGTAAGCAAGAAGAAGTGGATAGCATCCTGCTCAATGGAGATATCCTTGATTTCTATCAGTTGAGTAAGTTCACGAAAGACTATAGAAAGCCATCAGTGAAGGCAGAGCTTGACATCTTTAGATTCTTTATTGATCAGCTTAAGCAACGCTTTCCTGATGCAACTATCTACTACAAGCTTGGCAACCATGAAGTGCGATTAGATAGATGGATTAAGCACAATGCACAGATGTTTGATGGAATGCTGGACCTGGAGCACCTGATTAACTTTAAAGAGGCGAATATTATATACCTAAAGGATAACATCGGAGTGAAGTTTGGGAAGCTTAATATCATTCATGGACATGAAGTCAGAGCTAACGGCTCACTTGTAAATATTGCAAGGACCTACTACATGAAAACTAATAGCAATGTTATGCTTGGCCATTGGCATCAGGTGCAAGAATATACTACTAAGACTCTCAATGGAGATTTGCATGGAGCATGGGCAACAGGATGTCTGTGCAAATTAGATGCAGACTATACCTATGGAATCAATAGCTGGAGTCATGGCTTTGCAATAGTAGAAATGACTGATGATAAAGGTAATTTCAGAGTGAGAAACTATAAGATCATCAATGGAGAGTTAGCCTAAAATTTCGTTCTTTATATTGAGTTTAGCCAAGAGAGTGGGAGTAATCCCACTTTTTTTATTATATTTGTCTTGCGATTTCGAGTTTTTTGTTAGTTTCTTTCCTTTTAGAGCCTCCATCCTTTGGGGGCTTTATTTTTTTTTGTAAACTAATATGCTCACAATATGTAAAGCAGTAAAGTTTTTACCTACAAAATCAATCAGTTAGCTATTTGATTGAAAAATATTTTCACTTTTCTACTTGTCGAATTATACAACTCGCTATACTTGCACAATCAAATCGCAAACACATGAAAGTAGAAGCAATCAACGCACTTATCGTAGCAGCAAGGCAAACAGGCTGGATAAGAGGTCAGCTTGCACAAGCAAGTTACAATAAGGATTATGATCGTTGCATTGAAATCCTTAAATTCTTAATCAGTACTTACACTGGGAATGAATTTAACACTGGATGTTATCAATGGCTTTATGAATGGCAAAAAGAACTCGACAAATATGAAACATTACAACTTAAAAGAACTGCGAGATAATCTCAAGTTCGGGGATGCTAAGGCAATCTCAGAAGAATGCGGAGTAAGTACTACCACATTCCAGAAAGCACTAAGAGGAGAAATAGATACTCCTGCAGCTAAAATGATTATTGCAATCACTACTAAATTAGTAGAGCAAAGATTAGAAAGAATTGAATATCTAAAAAAAGTAGTAAAACCTTTATATATTAGCAAACATGAAGCGTAAGCTATTTACAACAGATGTTAACCTATGGATGTATTGGTGTTCACAATTCGACCATCATCCTTCAATCTCAAAAGTATATGTTACACGAAAAGGACAGCTACTATATGAATTTGACAAAGAAGCAGCTCGAGCTCTTATGTCAAGTGATCCGAATTGAGTTCGATTGCACTCAATCAGATAAGAGAGCAGAGCAACTAATCGAACTTGCACTATCTCTTGAACTCTACGAGTTAGTAATCGAAATGAAAAAAGACTTAATATTCAAATAGAAAAAAAATGACTGAAATCGCAAACATCATTTATCACACTGATTCTTATTGGACCAGTGCTGATCAGGACAAAATTGTCCAGGCTCTGCTAAACTTTCACAAGGCAGACATCAAAATCACAAAGGATAGAACAGTGCCTGTAGGCAGTGGAAGAACTCGAAGCTACACTACGCTTGATGAGATTCTATACAAGGTTAAGCCAGTGCTTGCAGAGAATGGATTGGTAATCCATCAGCACTTAGCAGGCGGAGAGTTAATCACAATGCTTATGCATAGTTCAGGTCAGTTCATTGCATCTAAATTCACTTTTGTAGCTATGCAAGGCAACAACACTAACAACTTACAGAACGCTGGTGGAGGACTTACTTACTTGAAGCGTTACACTATCTCTGCATTACTTCAGATTAACTCTGATGATGATGACGATGGAGCTTCATCTGATGCGTTAGTAAAGCAGAAGTTTCCTGATAACAAGATCAACGAAACAAAGGCTTGGCTTGCCAATGGAGGCGATATTAATATCGTGAAGCAGAAGTATCAATTAACCGAATCTCAACTTAAACAACTAACAGAGCAATGAGAAACAAACCAGACATCAGAGATGTAGTTTACTACGGTAATGAAGTAAACAAAGAGATAATTAAAGAAACATCATTAGCATTACTTAATGACATCGATGAAGGATTTATGCATCCTTTACAAGTGGCTGCTCAGTTCAAATTTGTTGAAGATGTAATCAATAATGTTAAGGAAGAACTTCGCCAAAGAGTTATTGCAGAGCAAACCAAGTACGGCAAGGAAAGAATGACATTTCATGGTGCTACATTCGACATCAAAGAGGCTGGCATCAAGTATGACTTCAGCCATTGCGAAGATGCAATATGGAATGACATCGATAAGAAGATGCAGATGCTGACTGAAAGAAGAAAAGAGCGTGAAGCATTCCTTAAGACTCTTAAAGAGCGATTCACATATGTCGATGAAAGCACAGGAGAAATCATCACAATTTATCCTCCACAAAAGAAATCAACTACAACCTACGCAATCACATGGAGCAAAGAATGACAAAGGAGCAATGGGCATTATTCATGTTCATCTCACTAACTCAGCAAGCAGAGGCCTGGAGTTATGCTCTGAAAGGCACTCTCGAAAAGAAAACCAAAATGATGCTTAATGACTACATGGTCCAAGCAACAAGATTCAGCAAGCACATATCCAAGTACTATGATCTTGATGAACTGCACGAGCAGTCAGTAGTATGGAGTGATTTGATGGATTACATCCGCACTAAATCTCACACTGATCAAGAAAGGCTTTACTGGGGCCTGAGAGAATTCTTCCACAAGCTTGAAAACAATCACGAAGCATGGCACAAATGCGAAAAATGCGAAACTAACTATGACCTCAGAATTGATGATTACTGTCCAAACTGCAATCAAAATGAATCATCTCAAGATGTCCTTAATCAATAGAAGAGATTTACTATTTGAAGAATACTTGGATACACTTAGCAAGTATGAAAGCTGGAGAGATAACATCAAAGAAAAAGTTATTTGTCATGGCAAGGCGAATAGAGGTGGCGAGCAGATGCTCAAGATCCTTCGAGATAATCTACGCAATACATCCAGGAAACTCAGGATCCTGGATGCACAGATAACAGGAATTAAGAAACTTTATCCTGATAACCTTCACACAATTTTAGAAATTAATTGAAATGAAAAAACAAATTTTAAAACTATTACAAGAAAAAAAATCAATTAACATAACTGATTTTTTAAAATATATACCTGAAATTAAAGGAGAATATTCAATGTATATGCCAGTTAATCCAGGATTGAATGAAAAAATATTATGGTTGAGTGGTGTAAACAAAGAATTTATTGATGCATTTAATGAATTATTAGTAAAAGATAAAATGATTACTTGTAATCCATCTAATCTAATGAATTTTTTAATTGATGGATCTCCTGTATATCAAGGTATTAAAATCTTTGAAAAAAAATATGCTAAAAAGCAAGTGCT
>Ga0181363_1000541_pt1 | contig 10348 bp, 20 predicted proteins | sample Fa13NDMLBSN_FD_130109 | JGI IMG/M metagenome (GOLD analysis project Ga0181363, IMG submission 130109) | Freshwater viral communities from Lake Michigan, USA - Fa13.ND.MLB.S.N | ecosystem: Environmental > Aquatic > Freshwater > Lake | place: USA: Michigan | collected 2013-09-23
AGCATTTCGTCTGTCGTCATGTCGTCTCCTCGCCGCGACGCAACGCGGCTGTCTGTCGTCGTCCATCTACCAGCAAAACGCGCCCTGTCTCACGCCTCGATCGAGCCGCGGCAGCGAGATAGCGAATCGTGACGCGCTCGAGCCGTCGATCGACATCGCGCCCGCTTCCTTCGCCAGCGCGATCCGCTTCGCGCTGTTCACGCGCGCGACGTGATAGTGAACGCCGTAGCGTCTGCACACGTGGCCCCATTCGCGCATCGTGGCGAGCTTCCACTCCGTCGAGCCGCCGAGGAACACGCCGCATCCTTCGTGCAGCCAATGCGCGACGTCGGCCTCGGTCATGCCGTCTTGCACGGCGATCAGCAGTGGAGCGGTGCCGCGTAGCCGCGGCACCCACTCCTCGGCCATTCGAAGCGACTCGGATGCATCGGCCACCTTGTCGGGCACGACGATCCAGTCTGCGCCGCGCCCGAGCAGCGCGACCGCTTTCTCGAACGCGGGCACGTCGAATGGCTCGCCGCGCTGAAACGCCGTCCATGCGCCGTTGTCGAGCGCGTACGGAAAGCCCTCTGTTCGCAGCACGCCGCGAGCTGACACGAGCAGCCGCCACCCTGCCTTGCGCAGCGCATCGAGGTTGCGGCGTGTGCCTGTGCGCGATGCGTACGGCATCACATCGTCTCCAGTCTCTCGAGTACGCGCTCTGTCTCGCGGCACACGGCTCGGTGCGCGTCGGCGAACCGGCCCACCGCTGCCGCTTCCTCTGGCAGCATGTGACACCCGCGCGCACGCGCCGCAGCCGACGCGGCGTCAGCCTCAGCGCGCGCCTTGACGCGCTCCTTCACGAGTCGCGGCAGATCGCCCAGCGCGATCCGCAGTCTTTCGCTCAGCATTTCGTCTGTCGTCATGTCGTCTCCTCGCCGCGACGCAACGCGGCTGTCTGTCGTCGTCTCTATGCCATCCACACGATCACGGTGCACCACACGCACCGCACCACCTCGCAGCCCTGCGCCTCGAGCTGCGCGACCACCTCGCTCGCCGTCGCCCACGGCACGAGCGCGCGACCGCCGCGCATCGAGGCGAGCACCGCTCGCTCCGCGTCGGTCACTCGTCCTCGACCGAGTGCTCCCCACGAAGAGAAGCTGCGATTTCCGCGCACTGCTCCGCAATGCACTCGTAGAACTCGATCGTGACCCTCGGGTGCACGCGGCCCGTTGCCATCCTGTGCGCGGCGATCCGACTCATCACCTCGTCAACCTGCTTGCCCACGTCGTCGTTCACGATGACCTCCCATGCGCTGCCACGATGATCCGGCCGATGACCTCCGCCACATGCGGGACCACGGCGTTGCCTAGAACCCGAAGCCGGTCTGCCCGTTGCCCGGCACCGTCCACCCTTCCGGGAATCCCATTGCCCACTCGACCCACTCGGGGGAGAGAGGTCCACGCGGATGCCCCGGCAGATCGCCACGCTCCGCCATCGTCCACAGCGACGGCTTGTCCTTCGTCGCGTACTCCTCGCGATGGTCGCCCGGGTTGCCGTTGTTGGATGAGCCGTAAGACGCTGCCGTCGGTGTCGGCAACGACGAAGGCTCGAGCGCGGCGGTGCGGAGCTCCACACTCTCCGGCAGAAAGCACGATGGGACACGGTACGTATCCAAGCCCTCGCAGGTCTCCGACGACAGTGTGGAGCCATCGAGAGATCCCTTGTGCAACGTTCTCGACGACGACCGTTGCTGGCTGACACTCATCGACCACCCTCCTGAACTCGGACCACAGTCCGGACCTATCGCCGGCAAGTCCGGCACCCTTCCCCGCGACGCTCACGTCTTGGCAGGGGAACCCGCCGCAGATGAGCGACACCTCGCGAACCGTCTTCGGTGAGACGTCGCGCACGTCGCGCACGCGAGTCGCCTCCGGCCAGTGGCGCTCGAGGACGGCGAGTGCGAACGGGTCGATCTCGCACTGCCACATCACCGGCCCAAGCCCCGCACGCTCCAGGCCGAGCTCCAGGCCGCCGATGCCCGAGAACAGAGAGCCGATGGTCACCGCTTCCCCGCGATCTTCGCGATCTCGGCGCACCACAGCGCGCCCCACATCGCGATCAGCACAGCCTCTGCCTCGTCGTCGCTCGCGACGGTGACGCCGCGCCCACGGCACGAGAGCACGGCCGCCGCCTTCATCTCGTGGCGCTTCATGCGGTGCCGCCCGATCATCGCCGACCGCCACACGTACGGCGTCACGCCGATGCACAGCCGGCGCGGCACGCCCGCGAGCTCGAGCGACTCGAGCCACCGCCCGCGCGCGTCGCCCATCCCGATCATGGTCGCCGGGTTCCACCGGTCGCCGCCGCCGACGGTGTGCGCCTCGTACACCGCGGCCATGCGCTCGCCGCTCGCCACGTCGCACGCGAGCAGCGCCTGCGCGATGACGTCGCGCCGCTCGGCCGCCTTCGTGACGACGCCGTGCGCGACGACCTCCGCGGTGCCCGTTGCCGTGCGCCGCGCGATGCACCATCCGGACACGGCCGCTTGGTCGATGCCGAGGACGATCACGACGTCACCGCCGCGCGACGACACGCCTCGGCCACAGCGTCGGCGAACACGTCCGCAGGCCGCACGCGCTCCGCTGCGATCATGCGCGCATCGCGCTCGCCGCGTACGTGGACGCGCTGCAGGCCCATGCCGTTCGGCGGGCGCAGCGCCGTCGCTTCGCGCTCGACCTCGATGCATCCGCCGAGCTCGCTCGACGCGTGGATCGTGACGATGACGCGACGCGGGTACGTCGGCTCCGCGCGTTCTTCTCGGCGCATGATCGAGAGTTCTCGGTCGATGGGATCGCTGTGACTCACTGGCCCCTCCTCGGGATGTAGACTTCCTGTCGCTTCTCGTTGATTCGTTTCAGATCGGGAATCGCCTTCGGCGCCTCGTACCGCTTGCGTCCGAGCCTGACCCATCGCTCGCGGCCCTCGTCGCACTCGCGGCACAGCGCATACGGCGCTCGAGCGCGACCGACACGGCCGGGCTCCTGCGCGCGTGCGTGACGCTGCGCGCACGACTCCTCGGAGAGAGAGCAGCCGTAGGGCTTGCATTCGATCTGCGTCATTCGTCACCTCCGAGCGCCAGCGCGCTCTGCTCGCCCATCGTCGCCTCCACGTCGAGCCGCATGCGCAGCTGTGGCCGCGCCTTCGCGAGCCGCCGACACGCCATCGCGTAGCGCCCCGCGTCCGGCTCGCAGCCGATCGCGCGCCGGCCGAGTTCCACCGCGGCAACGAGCGTCGTGCCCGCGCCCATGCACGGATCGCACACGAGATCGCCGGGCGCGCTGTAGTCTCCGACGATCGCGCGCATGAGCCACAGCGGTTTCCCGCCCGTGACCTCCTTGCGCTCGGAGGGACCGACGTACGCGCCAGGAAGCGGCCGCGCACCTCGCTCCTCGCGCGCCTCGATCGTCGCCCAGCGTGCCCACTCGCGCGAGCGCGGGCGCGACAGGACGAGCCATGTGGACCACTGCGGGGGCCCGTCGCCGACTGCGCGGAAGCGAGAGCCCGTCTCGACGCACGCAAGCGGCGAGAACGCGTAGCGGTACGCGGCCTCCAGCGCGCGCGCCCACGGGTGCATCAGGTCGGTATCCGTGATGGTCCCGAACCAACCGCGCACGAGCGCGTGCCAGTCGCCGACAAATGCGTTCACGTCGCTCGGCGTCCACCAGGCGTAGGACAGCGCCGACCGCTCCCCTTCGGTGAACCCATCGTGTCCCGCGTGCGTGCGCTCCGAGTAGGGCGCGTCCACGATCAGCGCGTCGACCATCGCGCCCGCGCGCCGCAGCGCAGTCGCGAGCGTGGCGTGGTCGCACTGCGCCACGAGGTAGTGGTCGCCGGTCTCGATGTGCGCGACGCCGGCCGCTTCGAGCGCGAGTCGCGCGGGCTCGTGCCACGTCATCGCCGCTCCGCATCTCGCGCGAGGTCGCGCGCCACGCCTGCCGCGACGAGCGCGCCGCAGAGCAGGAGGAAGGCCGCACCGCACAGGTCGGGGATGGTCACAGCGCACCCAGGATCGCGAGCGCGCCCGCGACGGTCTCCGCAACGTCGCCGCCAAGCGGCCACCGCGGCGCAAGGTGCCCGCTCGCGTTGCCCACGAAGACGACGCTGGTGCAGATCCCCTGCGCGTATCCGACCTCGTGCGCGACGCCAGGAGACAGCCCGCCCGCCTCGCGGCACAGCGCGATCACGACGTCTGCCGTGTCGATCCCACGGGCGTTCCGATCCGCCGCCGCCGCGAGGATCGGCTCCGGGTGGTCGGTGTCGCTGGCGCACACGCCGCCGTCCGCGACCTTCTCCCACCATCGTCCGGTGATGACGTGGCCTGCCGCTTCGATCTGCGCCGCTGCCTCGCGCACGCGCGGAAGTTCCGCGCTCGGTCCTGCCAGGTAGACCATCATCGTTGCCCCCGCTTCGCGAGCCACTCGGCGCGCGCTTCCTCGAGCTTCTCGGCGCACGCATACGCCGCTTGCCCGTAGGCTTGCGAGAGAGCGGCCGTGTCGATGCGAGCGGCAACCGGCTGCTCCATGAGCACCCGAAACACCTCGCGCGCCGTGGCGTCGATGCGGTCGACTCGGGCGCGATCGCCGACGGTGTGCGCCTCGTCGATCTCGATCACGATGGCCTGCGCGGCCTGCGCCATGCGCTCGTTCAGGCGTGCCCTGTACGCCTGCGAGACGCTGCACGCGTCCTGCTCGGCGCGCTCAAGCGCCTCCATCGCGAGCCGCACGAGTTCGGCCTGCCACTCGGGACCGGTCACGACGCCACCCCGCTCGGGATGCGCGGTCCCTGCCCCTCGCCCGTGAGCAGCCACGACGCCGCGCAGCCGCACCGCTCCGCGATGCTCGTGATCGCCGACGCGCGCGGCTCGACGCGGCCAGCCTCCCACGACGCGATGGTGTCCGGCGTCACGTCGCACGCGACGCCGAGACGATGACGGGAGAGGCCCGCCGCCTTTCGTGCTTGCTCGATCCGATGTCCGATGGTCATGGGCCGAGTGCTAGCAGAGTCGGCCGACTCGCGCCAGCGGATTCTTTTCGACCGACCGCGCTTGACATAGCGGGGCGGGTGGTCCAGCATAGGCGCCGAGGTGAGACGATGACCGAAGAGACGATCACGATCGATAAGCTGGCCGAGGTGCTCGTGCGCTGCGAGGCGCGCGACCTTCAGGTGTTGCTGCCGAGGCGCGCAGATGGCCCGTGGGGCCCCGCAACGCCGCTGTGGAACGTGAGCGCGGTCCGAGACGGCGTTCTCTACATGGAGCGCGCGGAGACGCTGGCCGCGGCGTGCGTGGCGCTGTGCGCGAAGCTCGAGGAGGCCGCGTCGTGAACGAAAAGACGCCGTGGACGCCGCACCGCAACGGGCGCGCTCGGTACTGCTACGACGACGCGGGAGACGTGGTGCCGCTTGACGACGGGCCGCGCGAAGAGCCGCTGTACGGGTGGGATGAAGACGACGAGGACGACGATGGATGACCTCGATCTCGCAATGCTCGACGTGTCCGCGTGGCAGTCCGCGCCGCCGCTCGAGCCCGAGTCGCTCACGACGTGGCGTGACGTGCCGTCGCCGACGCTCGTAGAGGACCACGCCGCGCCATGGGTGGACACGGGCGCATCGTCCGACGACCGCGCGCAGTGGCTCGAGGCTCGCCGCTCTGGCATCGGCGCGAGCGAGGCTGCGGCCGTCATGGGCGAGGACCATCGCGCCGACGCGGGCACCGTCTACGCCCGCAAGGTGCGCCCGTCGCGCGAGGATCAGGCCGAGTGGATGGAGTGGGGCCACCGGCTCGAGCCCGTCATCGTCGAGGCGTACGCGTCGCCGCGCTACGCGAACCGCATCGCGCACCGCGACGGGCGCTTGCTGCGCTCGCTCGTGCACCCATGGGCGATCTGCACTCTCGACGCGTGGACATATCCAGGCGGCACATCCGGCGCGGCGATCCCGCTTGAGGTCAAGACCGACTCCGATCGCTACGGGTACCAGTGGGATGACGGTCCGCCGCCCGCGTACGTGTGGCAGCTGCAACATCAGATGCTCGTCACTGGCGCGGCGCGCGCGTCGATCGTGTGCCTGCTCGGGGGCTCGCGCCTCGTGTGGTGCGACGTCAATCGCGACGAGGCCGCGATCCGTCGCCTCGTGCGAGCCGGCGCGGATCTGTGGGATCGTGTCCAGCGGTTCGACCCGCCGCCGACGCGCGACCACGACGCGCTCGCGTCGATCTTCCCTCGCGAGGAGGACCGCGAGATCGAGCTCAGCGGCGTCGAGTGGACCGCACTCGACGTGCACCGCTGCGAGGCGTCAGTCGTGGCGCAGTGCGCGCGTCAGGAGAAGGAAGACCTCGACGCGCGGATCAAGCGCGCGATGGGCTCGGCCGCGAGGGCGCGGCTCGACGATGGCACGGTGTACAGCTGGACGACCCAGCGCGACGGGCGCCGCGTGCTGCGGCGGAAGGAAGAGGAGATCCGATGACGACGACGAAGAGCAACGGCGAGATCGTGAAGGGCAACGCGCCGGAGAAGAGCGACTGCTTCGCGCTGCTGAAGCGCAGCGAGGCCGCGATCAAGCAGGCTCTGCCCACGCACGTGAAGCCCGACCGCTTCGCTCGCGTCGCGCTTACGGCGCTGCGTGGCAACCGCGACCTGCAGGCATGCGACCCACTCTCGTTCATGGCGTGCTTGCTTCAGAGCGCGCAGCTGGGCTTGGAGCCCAACACGCCGCTCCAACACGCGTTCCTCATCCCGCGCGGCGGGCAGTGCACGCTCCAGATCGGATATCAGGGCATGCTCGACCTCGCGCGCCGCTCGGGCATGGTGCGCAGCATCACCGCTCACGTCGTGTACGCGGCCGACCACTTCGTCTACACGCTCGGCGACGACGAGAAGATCGAGCACGTGCCAGCGATGTCCGCCGACCCTGGCGAGGTGCGATACGCGTACGCGATCGCGACGCTCGACGACGGCAGCAAGATCCGCCGCGTCGTGACGCGCCGCGAGATCGACGCCGCGCGCAAGATGGGCGCGGGGAAGGGCCCGTGGTCGTCGCACTTCGATGAGATGGCGCGCAAAACGGCGATCCGTCGCCTCTACAAGCTCCTCCCGAAGAGCGCCGAGATGGCCGCGGCCTCGCAGATCGAGGATGCCGACGAGCGCGGGATCGCGACGACGCGCGCGATCACGAACGACGTGCGCGAGATCCTCGAGGGCTCGGCCGGCCTCTCGCTTCCCGCGCCGACGTACGACGTCGAGACGGGCGAGGTCGTCGAGGCCCCGGAGACTGCGCCCGCATGACGCGGGCTCGACGTCGCGGCGCGCGGGCACCGGGCCCGATCCTTACAGCGCGCCGCGACGCCGGACCTATCGTCCGCGCGCTGCGCTCGACAGCACCGCAGCCACGACCCTCCACGGCACCACGGCACCGGGCGATCCGGTGAGCCACGGGAGGCGAGCGGCACGGCGTCGAGCTCAGCGCGGGCACGAGCGGAGGTGAGACGATGACGAGCGAAGAACTGGCAGACATCCGCGCCTACGTCGCACAGCGCGCGGCAGCGCGAGCGCGAGGCGAGCACATCGACAGCGACGAGCGGCGCGAGGCTGCGCTGCTCGAGGCGCTCGACGAGGCGACGCGGCAGGCCACGAAGGCACGCGTCGGCTACGAAGCGGCGGTGCGCGATCTGCTCGCCGAGATCGACCGCGTGCTCGACGTGGAGCGCGTGCTCGAGGACGTCGGCTGTGACTGCGCGTGCGACCACACGAGGTTGCACGAGGCCCACGACGAGGACTGCGACGTGTGCGTGGTGTGCCGCGTCGCTGACGCGCTGTGGCCGGAGGTGCGACGATGACGACGCCCACGGAGCACGACCATCGCGCCGCGATCGCAGCGAACCTCGAACGCATCAAGCTGCCGACCTACGCGGACGCGGTGCGCGCGCTGCCCGTCATCCCGACATGCGGTGACTGCGGCTGGCAAACGTCGGCGCTGTCGCGGACAAAAGCCGTGATCCGCGTGTGCCGCAAGAGCAAGGCGCGTGAGGTCGACCTGTCGCTCGCACCGCCGTCGTGGTGCGAACTGCGAGGCAAGCGATGACGCTCGCAGATCGGATCGAGGCGATCGTGTTCGCGTTCGATGCTGGCGACTCGCGTCGCGACGAAGTGCGGGCACTCGCCGCGGAGGTGCGCGCGCTGCCCGTGCTGCGGACGTGCGGGGAGTGCCGGTGGTGCCATCCGTCCGAGGTGTGCACGCACCCGAAGGCGCACACTGAGCACGAGATCGACGGTTGCGCGTTGCCGCCGCCATCGTGGTGCCCGCTGCGCGGAGGCAAGCGATGACCGACCTATACGAAGCCCTCCGCGCCGCCATCGCGCCCGACGGCCGCGTGCGCCTGACGCTGCCGCTTCTCACGGCGATGCGCGAGGAGGCCGAGCGACGGGAGCGTGGCGAGTCGATCGAGGTGTTGCGCGAGCGAGCGGAGACCGCGGAGCGCGAGCTCGAAGGCGCGGAGCGAGAGGCCGACGAGCAGCGCGAGCGACGCAAGCGCGCCGAGGTCGAGCGAGACGCGGCGCACGCGCGAGCGGAGAAGGCGTCCGATGCTGGCGCGGCGCGCATGGAGCGCCAGCGAGACGTGCACTGCGAGCAGGAGAGCGACGTGGAAGAGCACTTGCCGGAATACGTCTGCGACGCGGAAGGCAACGAGGCCAACGTGCGCGAGCGCATCGAGTTTGCGGGCCGCGACCTGCGCGACCTCATCACGCATGCCCGCGCGTGCCTCGACCCCGAGATCGTCTCGCGCGACCCAGCACACGCGAGGCTGGCCGCGCTCCTCGAGCGCATCGAGGGCGAGTCGTGACCCGCCGCAAGGCGCAGCGTATCCGGCGCAAGGCGAACGCGTGGGCGCGAGAGGTGCGTCGCGACATGCTGCATCGCGGACCTGGCAAGCGCCGCGAGTGGACGACGGCCGAGCTGCGCCGATGGGCGCGCGGGTGGCCGTGGCCGCGCCGCATCGGCGGGCGTGGTATGACATGGTGACCGCTTGGCGCTCACACGTGAGGGTATCCCGTCGCCTCCATGAGCAGCCCGCACGCGTCGATCTTCGTCGTGCCCGGCATGTTTCCATGCTCGCAGACGCCACGGAACGCGCCGAGCTCGCGCGCGTTCATGCGGCGCAGCGGCGCGCACTTCTTCGGTAGGTCGTGGATGCGGCACACCGTCTCCACGAGCCACCGCCACGCCCCGATCTGCTCGTCGGTCGGCTTCACGCAGTCGACGCGCGCGCCGTCCCACGTCCTCGTGATAAACGGCCTGCCGATCGCTCCGAGCTTCGCGGCCTGGCGCAGCGTGCCCGGCCACATGACCTCGACGCTGACCCCGGTGAGGATCGCGGGACGGTGCCCGACGTCCACGCACCCGATCGCGTGATCGGCGTGCTGCCAGATGAGGCCGTCCGCCGAGATCGAGTGGTGCACGCTCACGTGCAGGTCGTCGCCTTCCTTGTTCTCGCGCGCGTTCATGTAGCGCACGAAGATCTCACCCGCGCTCGGCCCCTCGCGGTACGTGCCTCCGCTCCAGTGCCCGCGCACGGTGCGGATCGCGCGCATCTGCCGCGAGCGCGTGTCGTGCGTCGTGCCGTCCCACCACGCCGACGAGTCGCGGATCACGCGCTCTGTGCCGGGCACCACGGTGCCGTTGAAGACGATCCCGTGAGCGATGGTCATGCGCGATCCACGAAGACGAGGTTGCCCGCCACCGTCGAAGCCGTCGTCGCGCTCGCCTGGTAGCAGTGGAAGATCGCGGGGTCCTGCCACACGCAGATCCCAGGGTCGGCGCTCGGAAGCGTGGTGTTGCTGATCATCGCAGAGCCCGCGAGGTTCGGCGCCGACGACGGCGGGATGATGAGCGGGCGCGCGATGATGAGCGAGACCGCCCCGGTCACGAGCGACGTGCCGAGCGTGATTGACTGGATCGACCGCACGCCGCTGTCACCCGCCGCGAGCGAGAACCACACGAGCGTGCCTACCACGGCCGTCGCTGGGATCTGCGAGCCGCCGACCGCGACGAGCGTCGCCGTCTGTCCGGCCGTGCCGTTGCTGTTCGTGTAGCTGATCGTGGAGTTGGCGATCGCCGCGGCGTTCGTGGTCGCGGTCGTGACGAGCATTCCGATCCAGCATCCGCGCCCGTTCGTGGAGCCGTCGACCGACCGCGACGGGAGGGTCACGCTGTTGATCGTCTGCGCCGTCGTCGTCGTGACGACGATCCCGGAGTTGATCCACAGAAGATCGAAGAAGAGGTTTGCGTGCACGGTGCTCGAGACCGCGCTCGC
>Ga0181363_1000543_pt1 | contig 10335 bp, 4 predicted proteins | sample Fa13NDMLBSN_FD_130109 | JGI IMG/M metagenome (GOLD analysis project Ga0181363, IMG submission 130109) | Freshwater viral communities from Lake Michigan, USA - Fa13.ND.MLB.S.N | ecosystem: Environmental > Aquatic > Freshwater > Lake | place: USA: Michigan | collected 2013-09-23
CGATTACCTCACCGAGCTGGGCCTGCTCGTGGCCTATCTCGTGGGTGGATACGAGCATCGCCGCCAAATTTCTCTTCAAGTCCGCGAGCTGCTCTTGAAACCTGAAACCTGACCTATGGGACTTTACGCACCTGACCCGCCCGCCGCCGTCACTCGTGACCCGGGCAAGGAGACCGCCGACACGCTGCGCGCCCAGCTCGAAATGGAGAAGGGCACCGGCGCGTTCAAGGACATTGGCCCGCGCATCAACATCGAGCGTGAGTATCGCCCGCAATACACCCAGCTCGACATTGACACGGCGCGAGGTGCGCTGACCGGGGACAAGGGCAACAACGGGCTGCTGGCCTTCATGGACCAATACGCGCCGGAGATGGACCGTATTGCCCGGCGCGGACTCACCGACCAGCGCGCCGGGGACATCGCCGACGTGAACAACCTCGCCGGGGCTTCCCGCACGGCCTACGACCAGCTCAATCCCGAGGGTGCGGCCATGCTCAAGCGCATCAACGCGCTGCGGATGGAGGAGCTTCAAAACCCCTACGCCATGAGCGGCGGCCAGCGGCGAGAGGCGGAGCAGAACGTGCGGGGTGCGCAGGCTTCGCGCGGGTTCGGCTACGGTCCTACGGATGCGTTCACCGAAGCGCTCTATCTTGGCGACCGCCAACGCGGCCTCTACGAAGACCGCATCCGTGGAGCGTCGCAGGCTATCGGGCTGAACCAGTCGTTCTACGGCGACCCCTTCCAGCAAATCCTTGGCCGTCCCAGCGGAAGCAACCCGCAGGGGCTTTACCAGACGGCATCCGGCGTCGGCCCGGACCAAGTGTTCGACCCCTACAGCAGCTACTTTGGCAACGCCTACGGCTTCAATGCCAACGCGCAGAACGCGGCGAACATCGCCGGTGCGAACCAGAACGCGGGTATTCTTGGCGCGGGCCTCGGCGCGCTGGGCACCATCGGCGGTGGGATGATGGGCGGCCGCGCCGGCGCGGCCGCTGGCGGCTTCATGGGCGGACTCTTCCGCAAGACACCCTGAACCTATGCGCTCACTCCACACCCCCCAGCAGGAAACCAACAGCGCCTACAACCCCGGCGTCACGTTTCAAGGCGGGCAATTCCTTGCCCAAGGCATCAGTCAGGCGGGCAATGCCATCTTCGCCGGCCTCGCCTCCTACGCCGCCGCGCAGGAAGAGCAGAAGACCCGCGCCCGCGAGTTTAAATCCCTGCTGGAGTTCGCGGATGCCACGGGCATCGCCAGCAAGGACCAGTTGATTGACAAGGACCTGGACACCGTGCGCGGCATCGTGCGCGGCGGCGAAGCCAAGCGCGCCCAGCAGGAGCAGCAGCGCAAAGCCCAGATGGAGCAAGCACAGTTTGAGGAGCTGAAGAAGTATCGTCAGTCGGAACTCTCCCGCAATCTCGGCAATGATGCGTGGCGCATGATGGGCGACGTGGTGGGCTGGCAGCGTGGAGCTGATGCCGAACGGCGGGCCGAAGGCGATTTCGCACTGCGCCAGCGGCAGGACGCAGATGCCCGCGCAGCGCGGGAATCCGCCCAGCGCGAGAAGCAGGCGGTGGACAAGGATGTAGCCGGCTTCTGGAACTACGTCGCTCCCCGTGTGACCGCTCCGGCGGGCATGGGGCCTACCGTCCCGCTCGACATGGCCGCCATCGAGGGCATGAGCCAGTTCCCGCGCACGCGCCAAGACCCGAATTTGGACAACCTCGTGGGTGCCTTGGGCAGGATGCAGCCCAAGCCCGCATGGTCCCCGTCGGTGCAGGTGGTGGACGGCGTGCGCTTCGGCACCACCAGCCCCAGCTCGGCGCAAGTGCTGCCGGGTGCGCCCCCGCCGACCGCCCCGCTGCCCATCGTGCCCGGCTTCACGCCGGTGCCGACGGGTGAGCCGGGCCGCGTGCAATGGCTCAAGACCGCCGCGCCCAATGGCACCGAGCCTGACCGCGAGACGCTCGGGCGCATCGCCCAACTGGAAGAGCTGCTTCGGCAGAAGGGAGGGCAAGACTTTGCGTTCGACTACAACAATACCGCCGGCTACAGCACCAGCCGCTTCTGGGACGACGGCAAGAGCGCCAAGGCCGAACTCGCCCGCCTGCGCGGCATGACTGGCGGAGTGCCGGCCTCCGGCCCGGCAGCAGCGGCAGCCCCCGACCTCAAGCCCGGCGACGAGCGCAAGGGCTACATTTACCAAGGCGGCGACCCCTCTAAGCCTGAATCATGGCGCAAGAAGTAATGACCGAAGCCCCCCCGTGGGAGGACTTCAAACCCGCTGCCACCAGCGGCCCGTGGGACGACTTTGCCCCCAAGGCCCAAGCGGCAGGCCCGTGGGATGAGTTCAAGCCCGAACCCACCTCCAACAAGGCCGCTGACTTCGCCCGGCGCATCCCCTCTGGCGTCCAGTCCGGCACGGGACGCACCTTGCAGGGCATGGTCCGGGCGGCGGACATTGCGGCCACGCCCACCTTCATCCCGTTCATGGGCGGCCTTGGCCCCGGCGCGGAGACCATCAACCGGCTCAACCAGCAGATGCCCGCCGTGCGCGAGGAGTTCGCGCGCGGTCGCCCGCAACGTCTCCGCGAGTCCACCGCCTACCAGCTCGGCAACGAGATCGCCACCGCCGCCCCGGAGACCTTCGGCGTGGACCGCGCCCGCGATGACGAGTTTATGGCGCAGCTTGCCACGGCTGCCGGTGAGATGGTGCCCATGCTCGCCGCTGGTGCCATCGCGGGACCGCTCGGAGCGGGCGCGCAATATGCCGGCAGTGCGGGCGAGAGTCAGGCGCAGGAGGCCATCGCCGCCGGGCGCGAGGACGTGGCGGATGCCGCCTTCCTCGCCGCTGCCGGGCTGGGCGGTCTCACCGAGGCGGCGCTGGGTGTGCCCGGTCGGTTGCTCGCCATCATCAACAAGGCGCGCAAGGCCGGCGTGAACCCCGGCAAGTTCGGCCAGTGGGCCAATCGCAACCCGGTCAAGAGCGGCATCCTGCGCGTGGGCGCGGAGGGCGGGGCGCGCGAGGCGGGGCAGGAGTGGCTTGAGACAGTGGGACAGAACCTCGACGCGAGCAAAGGCTCAGGCTACGACCCTGACCGTCCCGCGCTACAAGGGGCTGCCCGCGCCGCCGCCTTGGGCGGCGTGCTCGGTGGTGTCATTGGTGGCGGTGCGGCCGGCGTGAACCAGGTGAACCGCAACCAGCAGGCCGCGCAACTGCGCACCGCCCGCACCGTGCGCCTCACCGCCGACGGCCCGGAGTATGTAGTGAACCCCGAGACCGGCACCACGGAGTTTGCGCCCTTGGAGAATGACTGGCTGCCCGCTCCAGTTCCCCAGACTCAAGACCCCATCCCCCAGACCCCATCTTCCCCGGCGACCCCTCCGACGACTGCCGCACCGGCAGCCACAGCAAAGGCGGCAACGCCGGGGCCTTCCGCCCCCATTGAGTTCAGCCCGTTTGACACCGCCGGAGGCGACCCCGAGGCGCGCACGCGCGAGCGCGAGGATAGCCGCAGCGAGTGGCAAGACCCGCTGGCCGCCAAGCCCACGCCGCTCATCCTCTGGACCGCCAGCACGCCCACGGACAACGTGCCCGTGCAAGGCGTGTGGGACGTGGTGGACGCCCGCCAGCTCCGCACGAGCTTTGATGCGGGCTACGACCAGAGCTTGCAACCGCGTGACCGCACGCGCCAGGCCAGCAGCAACCAGATTGCCCGGCTGGCCCAAGGCTTCGAGCCGCAGCGCGCAGGCGAGAGCGCCACAACGGACATGGGCGCGCCCATCGTGGACGAGTTGAACCAAGTGCTTTCCGGCAATGGCCGCACCTCGGCCATTCGCACGCTCTACGGTAGCGAGAACGTCGAGCAAGCCGTGGGAGAGAGGGAGCGGAGCGAGAACTACCGCCTCTGGCTGGTGCAAAACGCCGACCGCTGGGGTGTGGACCCTTCCCGCATCCGGGGCATTGAGCGGCCCGTGCTGGTGCGCCGCGTGACCAACTTCAACGGCCTCTCCAAACCGGAGTTCGCCCGGCAGAGCAACCAGCAGCAGGTGCTTGGACAAAGCGAGGCGGAGATGGCCGGCAGCGACGCCCGCCTGCTCACGGAGAACCCGCAACTGCTGGACGCCTTGCAACCCAATGCCGAGGGCGACGTGCTGGCCGCCAGCAACCGCGAGTTCCTGAACGGCTTCATTGCCGGCGTGGGCGGCGCGGCGGACTTGCTCACCAAGGATGGCGGCTACACGCCCGCGCTGAAGCGGCGCGTGCAGAACGCCGTGCTCGGCTCGCTCATCGGCCCGGAGAACCGCAGCCTGCTGGGCAGCCTCATCGAGCGCGGCGAGGAGTTGGGCGTGAAGACGCAGGTGAACGCCTTGATTGCCCTCGCGCCCCGGCTGGCCCGGCTGCGCGGCACGGACTTTCAGTTGGGCGACGTGCTGGAGCGCGCGCTCGCCGACCTCGTGCGCTTCAAGAGCGGCACGGAGACACTCGCGGATTTCCTCAGCCAGCAAAGCCTGCTCGGCGATGAAGGCCGCACGCAGGAGACCGACCGCGTGCTGCGCTTCATGGCCGAGGCCAAGAGCGCAAAGGAAGTGGGCGACGCGCTGGACCGCTACGTGCGCGGGGCGCAGAACGCGATTGCAGACGCGCAGAGTGGTGGTATGTTCGGCGGCACGCCAGCCACTCGAGCCGACGTCATCCAGAACATTTATGGCCGACAAGCCCAAAGCAGCAGCACCCAAACCGGTCTCACGCTGGGAGAATCTTCGCCGGCCTACCGCACCGGCCAAGGAGACACCCCGGCAACGCCTGATTCGGGAAGTGTTCAGCCGCCCGCAGGACAAGTAGCGAATGCGTTACCCAGCCCACAACCGCAGGCCGCGCAAGCAGACGTTCAAGGACGGGAGCAGCGTGCTGACGTCGCCGGACGGCGGGCAGGTAATCCTCGAAAGCCAAGACGCCAGCGTGCTGACGTTGACGGACGGTCCCCGAAGCAACGACTGGCCGACGCCCGCGAGAGCATCGGCAACCAGCTCGCCTTCCTCCAGCTCCGGCAGGAGCAGCTAGTCTGGGTCAACAACCCGGCCTACAACGCGGAGACTTCCAAGAACCCGAACACCATCGCGGCGCGGAATGAGCTGCGCAAGGTCGAGGGTCAGATTGAGATACTCCAGCGCATCGTCAACGGCAGCCCAGAAGAGCAGCTAGCGTGGCTGGAGAAACTCACCGAGGACAACCCGCAAGCAGCGGCAGCCATCGCCAGTTTGGCGGACCGCTTTGAGGCCACGCTCGACTCCATCGAGGCCAAGCTCAAGGACACGCCGGGGACCATGCTCGAAGGCGTCACGGGCGCGCCGGTGTGGTTGACCAAGGCGGCGTTGCGCGGTGTGGTGCAGGTCGTGCGCGTGGCCTATCGCGCCAGCAAAGACCTCGCGCTCGCCCTTCGTGCCGGTCTCGAATGGCTGCGGGACCAGAACCTCCGGGGCTTCGACGAGGCGCAGGCGCATGGCTGGCTGGCCAAGACCATCACCGAGGGCAGCAGCGTGGACGGTCTCAACATCCGCGCCACCAGCGACCTCCTCGCCGCGTCCCCGCTCATCCCGGACGAGGTGCGCGCCGAGATTGCCAACGTGGCATACGAGGTGGTCACGGACCAGAACGCCGTGGACTTCTCCAATCGCGTGCTCGACAAGCTGGGCGACCCGGCCAGCGCGTTGCCCATCCTCGCGGATCAAAGCAACGGCCTCGGCGGCAAGCGGCGCACGGTGCTGGCCTTCCTCACCCTGCTGCGCCTCTCGCAAGCCATCACGCAGGCCAAGGCGGCGGGCGACACCGCCACCGTCCAGCGCCTCGCCGAGACGGAGGCGGCGGTCTATGACTACACGCTGGCCGACCGCATCACGGACGCCGCGCAGACGTTGCAGGCCGTGAGTGTGTTCTCGAAGCTGTCGCCCGAAGGCCGGCTGGTTCATGCGCGCCGTCGCATCCAGCGTGCCGGCGACCGCGACCTTGACCCGCTCAAGGCGCAGCTCAACGACGCATTAAAGAAGCTGGAGAAGGCGAAGAAGGACTTGGCCGAGGAGACGGCGCGAGGCCGGGAGATTCAGGAGCAGGCAGCCAAAGCCATCGCGGACGCGCTGGAGGCTTCCGCGCTTCAGCCAGGGACGCCCGTGGGCAAGGCCATTGCCATCCACGTCCTCGGGCAGTTGCGGCAGGCGGGCGTCATCTCGGCAGTCGAGGCGGAAGTCATGCGGCAGCACTACGCGGCCACGGACCCCTCGCTCACCCTCGCGCAGAAGCTCGAACGGGCGAACATCCCCCAGCCGGAGAAGCGGGCGAAGCAAATCGAGGCCGAGCGCACCAAGGCCATCGAAGCCGAGCGCGCCCGCCTCAAGAAACGTGTCGCTGCGCTGGGAGCCAACCCGAACATTGACGCGCTCTCGCTCGATGCCGTGGACGCCGCTCTGCTCGCCGGGATGCGGCAGTTGAAGCTCAACCTCGGCAAGCTGGTGCGCGAGCACTGGTCGAAGGTGGAGCGCGCCGGCAAGACGCTGGCGGAATCCCTCGTGACCGAGGGTGGACTCACCGGCGAGGCGGCGCAGAAGCTCGCCACGGCCTTCGAGCGGCGGTTCAACCAGCTCGCTCAGGCGAAGCTCAAGCGCGAGCTTGAGAAGGTCTTGAAGCCCGTCACGCGGTCGGCCATCGCCAAGCCGGGCCTCGTGGAGAAGCTCATGGGCCTGCTGCGCCTCGGGGCGTTCTCGAATGAAGCGTATTGGAAGGCGGTCATGGAGCGGCTCAAGCTGCCGGAGTTCTCCGAGGCGCTGCGCGACCGGCTCACGGCCATCGGCGCGCGGTTGGACGCGCTGCCGGAGTCGGACATCGAGGGGCGGCATCGGGTGTCCGTCGATTTCCTGAACGCGCTGGAACAGGCGGCGGGCATTGACCCGCTGGACTTGTCGCTGGGCTTCTACATCACGAACCTGCTCACCGGCATCCCCACGCACGTCGCCAACACCTCGGCGAACTTCTTTGCGGCGGTCGCCAACGCGGGGATTCAGATGGAGCGGGCGATTGCGGAAGGGCGCTACGATGACATCCCGGCGGCCATCGAGGCGGCGGCAGTGGGCTTGAAGAAGGCGTTGCCGCAGGCGGGGCGGGTGATGCGCACGGGCATACTTCCCGCCACGCGGGACGGGCAGGCGCGGGCGTCGCGGCCGATGGAGCTGGCGCAGTTCGGCACCCGGGGCGGCGTGCCGCTGCGGGACACGGGCATGGTCTCGCGCGGGGCCAAGTGGGCGCTGGAGACTTACCCGGCCAAGATTCTGAACCTGTGGAAGCTGAACGGTCGGGCGATGGCGGCGGAGGATTTGCTTGCGTTCACGCCAGCGATGGAGGTGCAGCGCGTGCTGCTGGCGCGGCGCGTGGCGCGGGCGGAGGGCTTGCGCGGCGAGGCGTTGCGCAACCGCGTGGCCGGCCTGCTGGCGGACGCGGACCCGACGCAAGTCGAGGATGCGCGGGAGTTTGCCTTGCGCGTGGTGAACTCCGCCACGCCCTACGGCCTCGTCGGAGCGGTGGTGAACCTCATCAACCAGGCCAAGGGCAGCGAGCATCGCGCCTTGCGCGGCGCGGCCAACATCGTGGCCCCGGTGCTCACCATCCCGATGAACGCCTTCAACGAGTCGCTCAACTACACGCCCGTCGGCCTGTGGCGGCGGCGAGCGGGCGTGACGAACCTCCTCGGGCGGGACGTGAAGAATCTCAGCCTGGAGCAACAGCAGGACTTGCGCGCCGAGCTGCTGGCCAAGGCGCTCACGGGCACGCTCTACCTCACGGCTGCCGCGCTCATGGTCGCGCAGTTCCTCGATGACGACGACCCCGCGCTCGCGCTCTACGGCACCGGCCCGCAAGACATGACGGACAACAAGGGCTGGCGGGAACGCGGCGCGCTGCCGCACTCGCTCAAGGTGGGCAACACTTATTTCAGCTTCGCCCTCACGCCCATCGCCGCGCCGCTCTCCGCGCTGGGCAACTGGTTTGACCGCGAGCGGGACGTGCGCATCTACGGCAAGAAGCGGTCGGACAGTCTCGCCACGCAGGCCGGCGTCGCCATCCTCTCCTCGCTCGACGTGCTCTTCGAGCAGCCGTTCATGGTGGGCTTCGTGGACTTGTTCCGGCTGGCGGGCAACACGCAGGGCAGCGACGAGACGAAGGTGCGCAGCGGCTTCCGGCGCGCGGCCAAGACGGCCAGCAGTTTCGTGGTGCCCAACGAGGTGCGGAACATTGACCGCTACTTTGACCCGAAGGTCTATCCCGTGCGCGACCTCGAAGGCGCGCTCGTCTCCGCCGTGCCGTTCGTGCGCGGCATGGGCGGCAAGCCCGCGCTCAACGCACTGGGCCAGCCCATCGAGAGCCATCCCTTCCACCGCTTCCTCTCCCAGCAGGCCAGCGACCCGCTCATCCGGGGCCTCGACGCGAAAGGTGCCTGGCCCACCGTCCTCGACGACCGCAACAAGGTCTGGCCCGCGAAGCGCCGGGCAATGACCGAGGGGGAATTCTACCAATACCAAGCCGAGACCGGCCGCGCCCTCGACCGCAAGCTGCGCGCCGAATGGCCCGCATGGTCCCGCCTGCCCGATGCCGAGGCGCGGGAGAAGGTCAACGACGCTGCCACTAAAGAGCGTGCCATCTGGCGGGCACGGCATGGGTGGGGCAGGCCGTAGAATAGCACCAACCGGCGCACCAAACAGGCGGAAAGCCGGGAAACGCTGGCTATTTGAGGGGTGTCCGGTGCCCTCTTAATCAATTGGTCGTAGGTTCGAGTCCTACCCGGGGCACCACTTTCCCTCCCTTCGCATTCCCACTGATTTTGTTGGTGTTTTGTGCGGTTTCTCCAATGTTTGCAGGGGGTTTGTGAGGGGTGCGGCGTGGCTAAATCAAGGCCAGCCGGGGAAATTCGCTTGCCGAACGTGCCTTCCTAGCGGAATGTTTGGAACCATGATTGCGCACCAGAACACGCACCAAACGGACGCACCAAGCACCAACTCCGAGCCGAAGCTGGGCAAGACCAAGTTCCGGGTGGCGGGGCGCGAGTTCACTTTGCGGCAGCGGTGGGCGGGGAAGTTTGCGCCGTGGTATCTTGTCGGGACCATCAACGGGAAGCGGTTCAATCACGCGCTCGGGACGAATGAGGCGGAGACGGCCAAGCAGGTGGCCAAGGTGAAGTTCATCCAGCCGGCGCTGGACAAGGAATGGGGCATCGTGGACAGCAACAAGAAGCGGCGGCACTGGGCGACGGTGGGCGAGGTGATTGCGGCGTGGGAAGGGTTTGACCTGGGCGGCGGCAAGGAGCATCGGCGCGCGGCAGCGAATGCCCTGCGCAACGTGCTGCGGAAGGCGGGCATTGCGGACCCGGACGCAGCCAGCACGGCGGTGCTTTCGGGGAATACGGTGGTGGATTACTTCGGCGCGGTGGTGCGGTTGGCAGAGGAGCAGGAGACGCAGAAGGGGGCAGCGCGCGTGAAGCGGTCGGGAGCCAGTGTGTTTAACCAAGCCAAGAGCGTGCTCCAACCGGCGGCGGTGTATTGCTACCGTGGCGCAGAGCTGCCGGTGCCGGACCTGTCGGATTTCATGGGGGCGGCGAAGATGTTGCGCAAAAAGATTCTCAAGGGTGCGGAGGTGGTGCATGAGCCGCCGGATTGGGCGCTGATTGACAAGGTGGTCGCGGATTGGCCAAAGCTGGAGAACTGGAATGAGTTCGCAGCGGTGGGGCTGGAGTTGGCGTTTGGGCTGCGGGCGTCCGAGATCAAGCAGGCGCGATGGGATTGGTTTGTGGTGCGGAACGGAGCATGGCGTTGTGGTGCGGATGCGGATGTGAAGAACCAAAGCGGCGCGCTCGATGTGCCGGCGCTCAATCCGTTCTGGGCCATTTTCTGGGAGCGGGCCACGGCCGAGGGCGCGCAGCAGCAGGGCTCCACCGTGTTGCAGGGGTCGGCCACGGAGCGCAAGGACAAGGTGTTTCGGCGGGTGTCGGACTGGCTGCGCGCGCTGGGCTGGACGAAGCAGAAGACGAACCACGCGCTCCGGGCGTATGCGGGCGCGGAGGTGTCGCTGAACTTCGGCCAGCACGAGGCGCAGGCGTGGTGCCGGCATGACAACGCGGCGACCACGGAGAAGTATTATACGCGGCAGTGGCGCGAGGCGAGCAGCGGGCGCGCGGGGCGGGTAAGCTGGGCGCGCGTGGCGTAGAGGATAGAGGGGAGAGGATAGAAGAGAGAAGGCCCGGCGCGCGTGGTGCGGGCCGGGCCTTGGTGCGGAGTCGGGAAACTATTAGCAGAGCGGC
>Ga0181363_1000544_pt1 | contig 10295 bp, 12 predicted proteins | sample Fa13NDMLBSN_FD_130109 | JGI IMG/M metagenome (GOLD analysis project Ga0181363, IMG submission 130109) | Freshwater viral communities from Lake Michigan, USA - Fa13.ND.MLB.S.N | ecosystem: Environmental > Aquatic > Freshwater > Lake | place: USA: Michigan | collected 2013-09-23
CTGTCAGTTGCTCGATGCCGCGAAGCTCCTTGTCGCTCACATGGACAAGGTTATTGTCCCCATGGCGTCCGTATTTCGCTAGAAGGCGGGCTGCATCGTGCATGACCTGATCCTCAGATTGATGTCGCAGAAACTATAACAGACGGGATGGCAGGACAGAACCCCGTAGCCCCCTCAGCTATAAGCTGAACAGCGGTGTCATTTACTGCCCACATGATCTGAACATAATCCCCACCAAGAACATTCACAATGAAATTCCAAGCGGGAATTAACTCGCTCTGATTTCCCTGAATCGAAACCTTGCTGGTAGAACTAGGGACATCAACCCCATTCTTGCGGAGCCAGATCCAGATGTAATGGGTACTGCCAGAAGCCTGATCTATCTGGGCAGAAAACTGCACATTATAGACGCCGCGATTCTTGAAGGTGATGCGAGAGGTATTCTCAACGGCAATCTGATTGGACTCTGCCGTGCTATTGAGAGCCATCGCATAGGGAGTATTGGCAAGCGCAGCAGCTTGGGTGGTGGTATCATAGAACGATCCATAATACCCACTAGCCTCAGCAAAGTTCGGCCAACCAACAAAAGCCCGGTCTAGGTTCTGATCAATCGCGCGAGTTAAGGCATTCCCCCACTGATAGTTATACTCTTCAGTTGCTACAGGAAGCCTCGTTCTGCCGATCATCTGCGGCCATCCTGGCGAATATCAATCCTGGGAACACCAGAACGCCATGCCACACCAATACCTGTGCTTTGAATACGAAGGGTCAACATACGGCCCCGTATTCTGAAGTAGGTCTGATCCGTAAACTGCGTAATCGGCAACGTGGCGGTTCTTGTCGTCACGTTATTCTGACTCTGGCTAAAGTTAGAACCAGAATAATCCTGCGCCTTCAGGACGAAATTAACGCTTGGATTCTCCGCGCTACTGTTCCTGAAATCAACGTCAGGGATCATCCTCCACGCAAAGCCAAACTGATCACCTTGCCCAATCTCTACTGGCCCGCTTTCAATGTAAGCCACAATCGGACTGTACGGATTGGTAGATCCATCATCCTGGCCAATCTCATGGAAATAGATATACCCGTCAGTCGAAGCCGCGCGAGGGTAATCCTCAATCCCACGATCAATCCAGAACGTCCTAGCCAGCGTCCCAACACTCCAGGCACGTTCGTTGTAGTTGTACATGACGTACCTGTCATTCTCGCTTGAGTTGGCGGAAGGATAGAACCACCACACCTCATTGAATGACATATTACTGCCAGAACAAATCTTCTCTGCTTGGTTTAGATTTATGTCGTTGAAGACAAAATCTTTCACAGAGCATGGCAAACCAACAATTCTACCATCATACTGGAAGAAGCCGTTGGTACCCATCCAGAAGATATTGTCGTTCGCAGCTACAACAGCATTAGGCGCAAGCAGAGAGGTCATGCCAATTCGAGCAATCGAATACTCAAACGGCGCACCGATATACCTAAGCGAATGAACCGAATCATCGCTCCAAACAAGAATCTCCTGCTTGGTTTCCATGGCAGACATAAACTCAGACCCGGTTGGAATCCGAATGCCACCGGCAGAGTTTGTCTCAAGAGGCGTCCAGTTGGCGGGATCTTCCGTGCTAGACCACCTGATCAACAGACGATCCTGCTGCCCCGTCACAATGTCTGTACAGCCAAAGGCAATGACCTTCCTGTCTTGGTCAGACACCAAGATCTGCCTGGATACAGCAGGAACATCAGACGCTCCGGCTAGGCTTGAAAGCAAAACCGCCCTTGTCGAAAGACCGCCTGCGTTAGACCAGTAGTAGATCGCCGCATCCCTGGGATTGATTACCAAATCCTGCCCGAAATTATCTGAAGACCAAAGCCTCAGTCGCGTTCCAGAAACCTCAGTATCAGACGCCGCACCCCATCCCGTGCCGGAAGTAGCATTCATCGTGGTTGATGAAACGGTCTGCGAGATGTTGACCGTATAGGTTCCAACCCCGCCAGTACCTGTACCCAAAGCTGTGATGTAGGTGGCAGAAGAACCAGGGGGACTCGCGGAAACGCCAGTTCCAGTAATTAACTGCCCAACAGCCAATGAACCAGAAATTACAGATGAGACAGTAAGGGTTGTGCCAGCGATAGACCCCTGGAAGGTAACGCTGGTGGATGGCAGAACACCACCCCATGTCCCGGCGCCAAATCCGTTTCCGTAAAGCGTGGAATCAAGGCCGGTATTAATTTGGAAAACAGCAGTGACAGTTCCCCCACCCGTAGCTGAGGAGCTTGCCTGCGTGATTGCCTGAATTGTGAACAAGCTGGATGTGATAACATCAACAATCTGGAACTCGCCGTTGAGCGTCAATCCGCCAACTGCGCTCGCACCGGAGAAGGTAACGAAATCACCCACAAAGGCGCCATGCGCCGGGATGCTTACCTGAACGGTTGCTGAGCCACTTGTTGTGGTGAACGGGTTCGACTGAATGATTGTCGTTCGGATCGGAGTGATGTCATAAAGAGAACCACCGCGCTCAATGTAGTATTTGAGGTGCGTTCCGATACCTAGAAAGTAGCTGCCCGTTAAGTCTGAAAAGGGCGTCAGCATACGGCAGACACCCAAGAAGTCCTCTATGATAGATTGCTGCCACCCACCAATTTTCTCGGGCAACCCACCTCGAAATCGAATTTTATCCGAGTCGGACCAGCCGCCAGATGAGGCGTACCTAGTCCCGTCATGCAGAACCCCCGGAGAGAAGGTGAGTTTGGTTAGCGGCATTTCTCACGCCTTCTGAATCTGAGCCTTCAGAGCTTCAACCTGGGCAGACAACTCCTGAACGCTTGCAACCAGATCTGCAATTATCGCAACAGGATCAAGACAAGCCACCTCGCCTGAGTACACAACCGCAAGTGGATTCACCATCTCAACGTCCTGAGCAATGAAGCCTTCATGCGTCTTTGGGTCTTCGATGTACGAAGGCTTCCAATTGAAGGTCACTGGCTGATACGCAAGGACGCGACTCAACCCACCCGAGACAGGCTGAATGTTTTCTTTCAAGCTTCTGTCTGAGGTGGGGGTAAATGCCGGAGCAAAACACCCGCTGTTTTGAATTGAAAGGCGCACAGTACCCTGAATAGATACGTCATACTGACTTGAGCCATTGTATGAGATAGAGCTATTTGAGTTGAAGTTCAAATTTGTATAAGCGTTGTCCGTCCAAAAGCGGGCGCTATTTGAATTTAGGTTGTAGGTGTTCCCTGAGAACGTGGTGCCAGAAACAGTCGTTCCAGAAAAAGAACCGCCACTAAAAGTGGTGCCGGAAAAGGTTGGCGCGCTTTGAGTCCCGCTAAAAGAATTAGACGTAAGGCCAGCAGCACCCAAGGCAGACAGCGCACTAGATGCCGTTGTCGCTCCAGTTCCGCCCGCCGCAATAGGCAAGGTTCCTGCCACCAACGTAGATGAGCTATTGGAATAAAGCGCGTTGTTTGCTGCGCCGAAGCCGCCAAGGCCAGTGCCGCCCGCCGAGGTCGCAAGTGTTCCACTAAGAGTGACGGCCCCAGATGTCGCAACCGCAGGAGAAAAACCAGTGCTGCCAGCGGAGAAGGTTGTTACTCCACCCCCGGCACCCCCTGTGGCAGAAATCAGAATGTTACCTGTGCTTCCAGAAAGCGTGATGCCTGACCCAGGTGATAGGCTCGTAACGCCAGCATTATCAATAACGAAGTTTGTGCCATTGAATGACGCCGTAATAGCGTTACCGCTCGTTATGGTGGAAGATCCGTAGGATGTTCCATTGCTAACTAGAAACCGGCCATTTGTAGGCAGGGCAGACAAACCCGTCCCGCCGTTATCAACATCAAGCGTACCCGCCAGGGTGAAAGTGCCTGATGTGCTAATGCTGGCAGAGCTTCCGCCGTTTACCGTAAGGCCCGTCCCTGTTGTAGCGAGTGTGATACTCGACACTGTTCCAGGAGCTATGGCCGGATTAAACGACTGAGATGCAGCGACGACATTGGTGCCATCGCAATACATTACTTGCGTATAGCCATTATCAAGGGCAACGCCAGTTCCGGCTGAGGTTTTAACCGTTACAACCTGACCGCCAGAGGTGGCGTTACGGACAACGTAAAGCTTATCAACCGCCGGAACGATAAGGTTAGCTGCCCCAGAAAGAGTGCCGCCCAAGATAAGAACGGCATTCCTGGCCTCGTCTGCAACGCCATTCCCAAGCGTAAGAGTGGTACTGCCCGCCATAGTGATATTCGCAACACCAGCAATGGCTTGCTCAATCAGAGTGCCAATGTTGGTGTTGGTCGTGTTGCCCCAGTTCCCGGCCTGCTCGCCGTTCCCGATAAGCTCAAACCGCAGCGAAGACGAATATGTACTGGGCATTTATCCTACCCTTAGCAGGAGATGGTGTATGTGACGTTCAGAGTGTCGCCGTTGAGAACGCTACGGGCAACGGCAAAATCTGTCGCCGCAAAAAGAACACCAGCTGTGCCGCCCGGCGCGCTGCCTGTGGTGATGAACAGACCAGCAACAGTCGCGGTGCCGTTGATATTAAAGACAGCGGGGGACGCGGTGTTATTTGTCGAGCCAGCAGACGCCGCCGCAGCGGTGAACGCAGGGCGCGTGATGTTGGAGTAGGTCGTGATCTCAGCCCAGCCAGCATGGGACGACATCGTATCGCCAGCGGCAGCAGTGCCAGAACCCTTTAGGCCAACATAGAAGGCGGCAGTGTAGGCGGATCCAGAGAAATACTTGTCCAGCAGATCGTTCTTACCAACGGTCACAACGAGATTGGAGATCTCGTCTTCCCATCGAATAGACCCGTCCGGGGCATAGCAGATCGCCTTGAAGACGCCGCCAACGCCAAGCTTGTCGGAAGCTCCATGGTTCGCAACAAGACCGGCAGATGCTGAGTCTGTCAGGGTTAGGGTTTCTTTAAGAGACATGACTTTTTCCCTTGCGATGAATGGGTTGAAAAGAGGAACCGTCAGGTATTTGGCACCGTGGTATTAATCGGAATCCAAGTGGAACCCGGATTCGGAATTGGTTGCCAACCTCCATATCCTGCCCCAGCATCCGTAAAGGTGATTGTATCAGAAGCTGATTGATTTGTGCTAGAGTTATTTGAGGCAGAATCAATCAGAGAAAATGCGTCAGAAGCTGATGCTGCGCCAGTAAAGGCGGCAAGAGCAGACTCCACAAAGAGCAGAACATCCGCAGCAGCGCCGACCTGAGCAAAGCCAGCAGCGGCAGTTTCTGAGAAGGTTAGGGAATCAGATCCCGGACCAAGAAGCGATGCCACCAAAGATGTTAATTCTGAGAATGTCAAGGTGTCAGATGCGGATAGATTGTACGCATAAGATGATCCAGCGGAGTCTGTAAAAGTTAGTGTGTCACTCGCGCTGTTAAAGAATGGTATCCCTGTGGTGGCAACCTCGAAGAATGTCAGAGAGTCAAGCGCGGAAGCTAGAGCAAGGAGGCTACCGAACGCTTGATCTGACAGGGGTATAGAGTCAGAAGCCGAAGCTACCCCAGCCAACACAGAGAACGCATCGTCAGAGAAGGTCAGGGTGTCGGACGCGGCACCAACCGAGAGGCTTGTAGCGTTAGCGGAATCGGAAAGGGTGAGGGTATCAGACGCCGTTCCTGCCAAAACATTGTTTAGCAGGGAGCTAATCGGTACGGCGCTATACGGGGCAATCCCAAACATATCTACCCACCCCTCTCGGTAAACTACCGTGCCACGCCAAAGTTCATAGCATCAATTCTCATTGCAGTCACGGCATTCCAGATGGTGCGCAAGACCCAGCCAAAGACTGTGCCGACTATGCCTATGCCAGCATTGATCATGTCCTGGGTCATAGATTACGCCATTTAATCTGGGCAATTAGGTGGCTGTTTTGAAAATGCCGTAATTAACGGATTCGCAACCCTAAATGCTTCTTCTTCAGCCGCGCCTAAAGGTAATGAATTTTGTGGAATAATATCACACACATCATTTCCATCACGAAGTGCATGAATACAATACACAACCGTATTGTCTTCTAAAGCAATCAATTCATGTTCAACACCTGATTTTATAAAAACACAATGCGGAGAATGAAAAACGGTTTCTTTGTTGTTTGCTTTTACCTTAATCGATCCTTTGGCAACAAGCGTTTGATGATCAAACTGATGAGAGTGACCCGTTTCAATATCACCAGCTTTTTCAAAAAGCATATGTCGAACGTAAACTGAAGCTACGCAGCTTACTGCAATTTGTGGATAAGCCATTTAAACCTCCGTAGTAGGAATGCTAGAAGTTGCAGGCGAAGGAGGTTTAATAAAAACCCCATCTTCACGTTTAATCCATCCAACTTGAACATCTTCTTGAGCGCAAGGCTCAAAAAAAACCGCCAAATCTTGATGGAATAACTCATAAATAGAAAGTGGCGTTGTGTTTATAAACACTTCACACACGATCTTTCCATCCAAACGCAAAAAAATGTTTTTCATGATTACCACTCCAAAATAACTAGACCTGCGGCGCCAACTCCAAAACTACTACCCCCAAAACCCCCACCCCCCCCCGCGCACCCCCCAGCCCCCCCATTAGAACTGGAGCCACCTCCACCACCACCGCCACCGGACCCACCGTTGGCGGAGGTGTTACCATTAACAGAGGCACCTCCGCCCCCGCCAGTGCCAATTACATCTAAACTGGGAGAGGTAGGAGATTGTCCATTCTGTGCGCCAGTCAACCCTGTGGAGCTAGCGAACCTCTCTGAGGCTCCACCAGCAGCAAATAATCCCGAGCCTCCATAGTAAGCGGTACTTGCGCCAGAACCTTGCCCGCCTCCTCCGCTGGTCCCATAAATTCCAGAAGAATTTCTTATACCACCACCACCATTACCGAATAAGGTCGCAACACCACCACCACCACCATATTCAGCGCCTGCTCCCCCAGCGTAATTTACATCTCCGCCAGAACCGGAGCCGCCGCTTGGAGCGCTTCCTCCAGAGGCAGAGTTATGACTTGAAACACTTGAGGAGCCACCACTTGAAGTTCCCACTGTGATTGTAAGCGAACCGCCGGGGGTTAATCCAGTAATAACTTTCATGGAAAATCCGCCGCCGCCGCCGCCGTAACGAGTTCCTTTTCCTGATCCTTGTCCATTTGCGCCAGCGCCCCAAACACGCGCGCGAACGGATGTTATACCAGCGGGAATGGTCCAAGTTGTACTGCTGGCCGTAAACATTTGCATTTGACCAGTGCCAAATGTTTTTGTGATTGGCCCAGTTAATTGCGAGTTAATTTGAGCAAGATTGCGTCCCATTATGCCGCCTCCTCAAAGCCGTAAATATTTACAGAAACATTTGCCAAGCTAACGTAAACAACCACAAGTTTACCTGCTGTAGCAACTATCCCCGTTCTCTCCAACACTGAGTTAGGCTGAATTGCGCAATCATATTCAATAAATTCACTATTTCCAGGCGTCGAGCTAGCACAAACAGCTAATCGAACAGTGCAGGGAAACTGAGGACTTCGATTAACAAAATTTACATTGAACGTAGCCACTTTACTGGCAGGAACAGTGTAAACTGTCGTATAAGTAACTGCACTTGGTGCAGATTGCCCGAGAGTTCCTGATGGCATATTAATTCTCCTTACGAGAAACTTGAGAAAAAGTACAGTTTTGCTGTACTTGATCCAGAAGATGGCGTTGAACTAGTCCAGGTCGTGCCGTTACTTGTAAGAACATTACCGTTAGCTCCAGGCGCTACAAACTGAACCGCACTTAAATTATTACCCAAAATAACATTATTTACTGTTAGCGAGGTTGCCCCTGTGCCACCAGCGGCCACTGGTAACGTACCTGCCGTTAGCGCAGAAGAGGATGTGGAGTAAATGGCATTATTAGCAGCGGTTGCAGTCGTAAGGCCCGTACCGCCAGCAGCCACCGGCAGCGTACCTGCCGTTAGCGCAGAAGAGGATGTTGAATACAGCGCATTGTTAGCGGCAGTAAGGGTCGCAAGGCCCGTACCGCCCTTCGTCGGCTGCAAAACGCCAGAGGTGTTAGCCCCAGGTGCCAGATTGGATAAGTCGCGCGGGATCGTCATTGCGGAGCCTCCGGCCAGATAATATCCCAGGGGAACCCAGGCTGTGAAGGAATATCACGCAGAGCCTTGCGATAAACACCCCAGGCCAAGGCATCAGGCGGCGAGTCAGGAAGCTGCGTCCAATCGGATTCCGCCAGGAGCCTGTTGCGCTGATCCCGCACAGATGCGGCCTGCTGGGCATTTGCCGCGTCAATCTCTTCCTGGCTCTTCGGCTCAACAGCCCACTGCTGAATCCACGAAGAACCATCGTAAAGAGGCGCAAGCTCAGTCAGCCTTTCTGTCAAATGATCAAATGCCGGGGGGCTTGAAAAGTGGACCGGGAACACGTTCCACTCAGCAAGATCAGCAGTTGATATGCCACCAGCCGGGAAACTCGTTGAAGGGTTATCCCGAATTAGATCAGTCTGCGTATATGGATACGCAGCAATGACATTGTTGATGGCTTTGACAAAAAGCATTTTAGTCCTCCAATTGCTGCTGCAATACTGCCAGCATCACTTTGGCTTTCTTTTGCTCAAGCTTTTCAGACGCAAGCAAACCACGAAGCTGGTCTGCAAAGCCAGAAAGCTCGGCGCGCTCATCGGTATTCATGCTGGCGATATTTTCAAGCGCCAGCGTGTAGTTGTCGATGTTGATTTGGTAGTGCATGACCTCTTGGACGCGGGCATCCAAGTTGATGCGAAGGATTTCTTCGCGGGTCTTTGGAATTTCTTTTTCAGAGTCAGACATATATTTCCCTCTTAGGTAATTCTGTTGAATGCTACGCCATACCCTGTGTTAGCAGGCAACGTAGCAGGATTTGCATACTTCGTACCAAAGCCTGATCCTGACCATGGATATGCGGTTATGAATGGCGTAGTATCATGAGAAACAGCAATCGCTGACCCATCAGCACTAAATGCTACGCCGGACCCGGTGCCAGTAGGCAACGTAGCAGGATTTGCATACTTTGTGCCGAAACCTGATCCTGACCATGGGTATGCCGTTATGAATGGCGTAGTGAAATGAGCAACAGCAATTGCTGATCCATCAGTGCTGAATGCTACGCCAACCCCAAGACCAGCAGGAAGCGTAGAGGGATTAGAATACTTCGCGCCAAAGCCTGACGCTGACCATGCATAAGCATTTATATATGGCGTGGAAGCGGAAGTAAAAGAAATTGTTGAACCATCAGGACTAAATGCTACGCCATATGCAGCGGAAGAAGGTAACGTAGAAGGATCAGAATACTTCGTGCCAAAGCCTGACGCTGACCATGGATATGCACTTATATATGGCGAAGAAATGTGACCAACAGCAATTGCAGAGCTATTAGGGCTAAATGCTAAACTATACCCTGTGTTGGTAGGTAAAGTACCAGGATTTGCATACTTAGTCCCAAAGCCTGATGTTGACCAAGGGTACGCAGACACAAATGGCGTGACATCGTGAGCAACAGCAATTGCCGATCCATTGGGACTAAATTTTATACCAAAATTACCAGTACCAGAAGGAAGCGTGGCAGGATTTGTATATTTTGTACCAAAACCTGATCCTGACCATGGATACGCGGTTATGAATGGCGTGGTACTATGAGAAACAGCAATTGCAGAACCATCAGGGCTAAATGCTACACCTTGCCCGGTACCAGTAGGTAACGTAGCAGGATTATCATACTTACCCCCAAAACCTGATCCTGACCATGAATAGGCAGTTATATATGGCGAACCAGTATGAGCAACAGCAATCTGCTGAATTGGATAACCGCCAGCGGTAAATGCTACACCAAACCCGGTACTTGTAGGCAACGTAGAAGGATTAGCATACTTCGTGCCAAAACCTGATGCAGACCAAGGGTATGCAGTTATGAATGGCGTAACAAGATGAGGAACAGCAATTGCCGATCCGTCAGTGCTAAATGCTAGATTACGCCCACTGCCAGTAGGTAACGTAACAGGATTAGCATATTTAGTACCAAAACCCGATCCCGACCAAGGGTATGCAGTTATGAATGGAGATGTATTATGACCAACAGCAATTGCAGAGCTATCAGGGCTAAATGCGACACCGAATCCAAGTCCAGTAGGGAGCGTGGCAGGATCAGAATACTTTGTACCAAACCCCGAACCTGACCATGGATATGCGGATATGAATGGCGTAATATCATGACCAACAGCAACTGCCGCTCCATTAGGACTAAATGCTACGCCATACCCATTGC
>Ga0181363_1000545_pt1 | contig 10295 bp, 12 predicted proteins | sample Fa13NDMLBSN_FD_130109 | JGI IMG/M metagenome (GOLD analysis project Ga0181363, IMG submission 130109) | Freshwater viral communities from Lake Michigan, USA - Fa13.ND.MLB.S.N | ecosystem: Environmental > Aquatic > Freshwater > Lake | place: USA: Michigan | collected 2013-09-23
TGGCGCACGGGCGGCCGATGTTTGATGACGCAGATTTTGTGGAATGGCTCAAGAAGAAGGAGCCGATGTTCGCGGTGCATGAGCGCGGGACGAAGATCCAGGTGCTGAATGCGGGGATTCCGGCGGGCAGCAAGCGGCGGGTCAAAAGTTATGGTTGAATACAAATTTTAACGGATGAACGTACAGCCGACAGATTATGCGGAGATTTTGCGGGGGGCTTTGGCCTTGGCCGGTATCCCGGTGGCGCGGCTGGATACGACGGATTGGGGGCGGTTTCGCGAGTGGGCGGACAAGCATCTGACGGTGGCGGTGCAGGCGAATTTCTGGCCGTTCTACATGCGGATCGAGCGGCGGTTGTTCCGGGCGGCGTATGCCAGCGGGACGGCTTACTCGAATGATGGGACGATCATCTTCTTTTATCAAACGAAGAAGTATTACCTGGCGCTGAAGGCGACGACGGGGAATCCGCCGGCAGACAGTGAGGGGGATACGGATCTGACACGGTGGGCGGAGGCGGGGACGAGTTACAGCGGGGACGATTACGATGCCAGCACGGCGTACATCGCGGGGGACATCATCTATTATCCGACGAACGACACTTACTACCAGTGCCACACAGCGAGCACGGGGAATCTGCCGACGGATACGAGCTATTGGGGGGCGTTGACGGCGTTTGACCGGTATGTGGCTTGGGAGCAGACGGGGCTCACGGGCATCGGGGATGTGGCGGAGGTGTATGACAAGGATCCGTACAAAGGCTATGACGCGCGGCCGCTGGAGTATTGGGAGAGCGTGAACGGGGTGCAGATCGTGAAGGATGTGCCGTGGGTGTATCTGTGGTATCGCATCCAGGCGCCCGTGCTGAAGGGGGATCATTACAACGCGACGACGGCATACGCGGTGGGCGATCAGATTTATTTCGAGACGGGTGTGCCGGGCAATTTCTATGATTGCATCACAGCGACGGCGGCGGGGGAAGATCCGGTGACGAATCCGGAGAAGTGGACCCAGGTGGAGATCCCATTGATTTTTAAGCGGTATCTGCAGCAGGCGCTTTACGGGGAGTATCTGGCGGACGGGCAGAATGAGAAGGCGGTGCTGGAACTGCAGAAGGCGGGGAGTCTGCTGGATCGCGAGACGGGCCAGCTCACGGGAGTGAACCAGCAACGATTGAAGACGGAAGTAGCCACAAGGTAATTAACCAAGCGAACGAAAGACATTTTATGGGACCAGTTCAAATCACGGGTGTAACGGCGCAGGATCAAGATACACGGCAGACGTTGCCGGTGTTGGTGGATGCGAACGGGCGCATTTTGGTGAGCATCGCGGCGGCCGCGGGGACGGTGATCGTGGCCCAGAACACGAGCGCGCTGTATGACGGCACGACGGCGCTGGTGCCGAAGTTTGCGGTGATCAATGCGGCGGCCAGCGGGGATCAAACGCTGGTGGCGGCGGTGACGGCCAAGAAGATCCGGGTGCTGGCGGTGATGCTGGTGGCGGCGGGGACGGTGAATGTGCGGTTTGAGAGCGGCGCCAGCGGCACGGCGTTGACGGGGCAGATGGAGCTGACGGCGCAAGCGGGTTTCACGCTGCCTTTCAGTCCGGTGGGGTGGTTTGAGACGGCGGCGGCGACGTTGCTGAATCTGGAACTGAGTGCGGCCGTGAGCGTGGATGGATGCTTGGTGTATGTGGAAGTCGCGTAATCGCAATGACAATGTTACTTACAGGTGCGGGGAACGGGGCGCCGGCAGGGGCGCCTCTGCTAACGCTGTTGCAGACCGACTATTACTACAAGCTGGACGAAGTGAGTGGGACACGCGCTGATTCTGGTCCGAATGGTTTAAGTCTTACAGATGTAAACACTGTCACGCAGGCACCGGGCAAGCTGATTGATGCGGCAGTGTTTGTGTCGGCTAATGAAGAAAAATTGAGTGGTGGAATCGCGGATGCGTCCTCTGTTGCTGGTGATTTCTCGATGGGTTGCTGGGTTTATCTCACGGCAAAATCAGGGACCACCAACGGATTGTTGTCCAAGTGGAACGTGGGTGGTGAGTATATCCTGTCTTATGAGAACGGGACAGACCGGTTTCGGTATTATCAGGATGCGACTGCATTGACTGCCAGTTCTTTTGGTTCCCCAACGCTGAACACCTGGTATTTTGTGGTGGTCACCCGCAGTGGGACGACGGCGAAAATTTCTGTGAACGCCGGGACGCAAGACTCAACCACGATCACAAATGACGCCACTGTGGATCGTAATTTTGCGATTGGCGGGCTGGACGAGGCTGGCTACGGCTTCAATGGGCGGATTGACCAAGCCTTCAAGTTTCCGTTTGCACTGACGCAGGCCGAAATTGAGTGGCTGTATAACTCAGGCAGCGGCAGGGAGTTGACTTAATATGAGCAGCTTAACTGATTCCATTGACCAGAGCATCGAAGCCTTGCGGCCTGCGTTCATCGCGGCCCAGGAGAACTTCAAGGCCATACACGGCCGCTACTGGCAGAGTAGTGCTACTCATGATGTTTTGCCGGAAGATGGCGTAGGCAAGCCGATAAAGGACTTGGACCGCAAACCGGACAGTGAACCTTTCGGCTGGCGGGATTTTGGGGTTGGGCTGCCTCCCAACTTGCGGGCCAGTTTGCGGATGAACAACTATGATGGGCCTGCCGGGAAGGGATTCTTCGTGGAGATTTCACTGAAGGAGCAGGGGCGGACCATGGAGAAGGTTGTTTATTTTGGACCGCTGGAAAGCAGAACAACTGCTTGGACCGATGTGACCGATGTGACCGATGTGACCGATGTGACCGATGTGACCGATGTGACCGATGTGACCGATGTGACCGATGTGACCGATGTGATCTTCACTTTTACGCCATAATATGACGATGCTTTTGACAGGGGCGGGCAAGGGATCTCCCGGGGGCGGGGGAGGGACGACGTTGTTCATGGATGAGCCGGGGTTGGGGAGTGCGGTGGCGGGGTGGAGCATTCCGCGACGGATGCGGGCGGCGGCGACGAATGACAAGATCCTGGTGCGGCGGAGTTCGGACAGCACGACGCTGGACATCCCGGTGGTGGATGATGTGCTGGACGAGGCGACATTAAGCACGTTCGGGGCGGGGACGGATGTGTTTGTGCACACGGTGTATGACGACAGCGGGAATGCGCGGGATCTGGTGCAGGCGACGGCGGCGAATCAACCGCAGATCATGGCGGCGGGGGTGATCTTGACGGGGGCGAACGGAAAGCCGTGCGCGAGGTTTGATGGCAGCAATGATTATTTACAGACAGCGGCATTTACGTTGTCCAATCCATTGACTTATTTTGCGGTATTTAACCAACTGACTTGGACGGCGAACGATAAGTTGTTTGATGGCCGAACAGTAAATTTGGCCTACATGACGCAGCGTTTAACTACGCCAAACATTACAATCAGCCAAAGCACTACACACATCGTCAATTCATCGCTGGCGGTTAATACGTGGGCGATGACTACTTCAGTATCAGATACTAGCAGTTCAGGAATCGCAGTAAATGATGGCGCAGAATCAACCGGAACACTTGGAGCGACTGCAATGGGCGGTGTTACTGTAGGCTCTGGCGGCAATGCGGCAAACTTTGCAAATATGGAGTTCAGCGAGTTCGTTGTTTACGCATCGAACAAATCCAGCACTGATCGAGGCACGGCACGAACCAACATCAACGCCTTTTACGCATTGTGGGTGTAATGATTGAGCGATGAAAACGATCCTTTATTTCACAAGCACGGATCTGAGCGGGTTGCAGGCGATCAATGCGGATGGGCCGTGGCGGCAGCAGGCGGGGGCGCCGCAGATGTGGTGGGGTGAGCTGATCAAGCATCCGGAGCGGGACGAGTGGGCGATCGGGATCAACCAGGCGGATGAGGCGTGTTTCCGGCGGTATCACGCGACGTTGAAGGATACGCCGGCGATCGTGGGGAAGTGGGCGATGAAAGAGCAGCGGTGGCCGGTGAATGTGGTGCTATCGAAGGAACTGGCGGCGGCGGTGATGGAAGGAAAGTAAATCAATTTGGCCCGCGCTACGAGAAACGGGACGGCGCAATGGGCAGAACTAAACAATGGATTGACCCCGTGGCAATCAGCTTATGACTAATCTAACTGAAGAGGCGCAGATGAACGAGGGCATAGGGCTGGTTAAAGTGCTGAGTGAGCAGAGCGATCGCTTTCTGTTCCTGCTGGCGCTGGGCGTCTTGCTGTGGTTCGCGTGGAAGGCGTTGATGCATCAAACATCGCGAAATGATGCGCTGGTGGCAGACCTGAAGACGGAGCAGAGCAAGCATGAGCAGGCGTTGACGGGGCTGGTGGAGCGGCAGCAGGAAACAGACAACAAGCTGGTGCTGGCGCTGGATCACAATACGTCGGCAATGAATGAATGCACAACGGAATTGAGGCGGTGCCGGGAGAGTTGTGCGGGCCGAAGAATCTAACCAGGTTGCACCTGGGGTATTTGAAAGGAAAACGAAGATTATGAAGATAATGAACTGGATGGTGCGCTGGAGCTTGTGCCTGGCGCTTTTGGTGATGACGGGGTGTGCCTCGGTGGCGCCGGGGCATGATCCGGTGGTGGTGCGGGCAGAGCAGAGCCTGAGCATCGCTTTCGATACGATCGACACGTTCCTGAAGCTGGAACACGACAATCAGGAGCTGGTGAAGAAGAAGCTGCCGGAGGTGCATGCCTTTGCGCAGAAACTGAGGGCGAAGGTGACGGTGGGGGGCAAGACGCAGCCTTTCGGGATCTCGGTGATCCAGAGCGCGACGGATGTGAAGAATGCGTATAAGCGGAATCGCAGCCCGGAGAACAAGGCGAATCTGATTTCGGCACTGGCATCGCTGGAGGCCATTGTGCGGGAGACGCAGCAACATTTAACCGCAATCAAATAAGTAACAGGAGCATTATGCCAATCTTAACAATTCTTTCACTCGCACCGCAGGTGATCAAGGCGGGGAGCGATCTGTGGCATTTCATCCAACGCATCCGCGAAACGGCCAAGCAGACGGGTGAGTGGGGTGAGGCGGAAGAGGCCGCGTGGCAGGCGAAGCTGGATAACGCAGGCAATCAGCCGCACTGGCAGCAGGGGAACTAGTCAGGGCAAAGGAGCACCTTTGCCCTACCATAAATGAACAGGTTTCGGACATATGGCGAGCTGGATGAAACTCCTAAGGGGGATGGGGATGCGTTTTTCATCGGGGTGAATGAACGGCTGGCGCCGTGGCAGCTCGCGGAGGGGTATGTGTGCAGTGCCAAGAACAAGCGGTTTCGCAAGGGGCGGGCGGAGACACGGCCGGGCATCCAGATGTGTCGCTGGATGAAGACGGACGGGGTGACGCCGTTCACAGAGGTGTATGGGGCGGCGGAGTTCTTTGACGGGACGGATGAGCTGCGGTGGCTGGTGGTGGCGGCGGATGGGGCGATCTGGAAGACGCGGCCGAACACGGTGGCGACGAGTGTGCCGTTGCCGGCGGGGGTGACGATCACGGCGGATACCTTCGCGATGTTTGTGCAGTGCGATAACACGCTGATCTTGTTGCGCGGGCCGGATGCGGATCCGCTGGCATGCCGGGATCTGGATATCGGTTTCGAGGTGATCACGCAGACGACGGAGGGGACGGGGACGGACCCGATCCCGCGGAGTTCGTTCGGGTTCTACTTCGCGAACCGGCTGATGTTGATCGTGGACCGGGATCAGGTGGCGGTGAGTGATATCCGGGATTACACGCGCTATGTGCCGATCTTGAACACGTTCCGGATCAACCAGGGGGACAATGACCGGCTGCGGGCAATCGCGTCGATCGATGAGAGCACGCTGATCTTCCTGAAGGATCGCAGTGTGTGGAAGGTGACGGGGATTGGTGGGGACTTGAGCACAGCGGTGGGGCCGCTTTTGGTGACGGAGCAGTATGGGTGTGCGGCGCCTTTCAGCGTGGTGCGGGTGGGGCGGCAGCTCTTCTGGTGGAGTGATCAGAACAGCATGGTGAGCTTGCAACTGACGGAACTGAACGAGGTGCAGGCGCAGGCAAAGGCATTGACGGATGACATGCCGGTGACGTTGGCGCGGGTGAACCGGCAGTATATCAGCAACATTCGGGGGACGTATTTCGACGGGTTCATCTATATGGCGGTGCCGGTGGATGAGGCGGTGCGGCTGGGGGATGATCTGGTGCCGGCGGCGGCGACTTATGCGCCCGGGGTGCCTTATACAGTCACGGGTTTAACGGCGGGTGTGCGGTATATCTACACGCAGGAGAGTGCCACGGATGGGGTGCTTACCAACGCATCCAGCACATACGAGGGCAGCACGGAGTTCGAGGCGGTAGGTACGAGTGTCACAATCGCCCTATCAGGTGTTGACGGGGGAGCGGTGCCAGTGACGGCGACGGTGCGTGAGGTGCTGGAGGAGGGGGTGTGTAATGGGGTGATTGTGTTCGATACGCAGGCGGGGGAGCAGGGGGCGTGGGCGGGGACGGATGAGGCGGAGCCGTTGCTGGTGAACGCATGGTTGACGACGCCAGTGCTGGAGCAGGAGGCGCTTTTGTATCTGGGTGAGGATGGGTGGTTGCACCGGTATAATTATGATTTCGAGGATGAGGTGGTGCGGGCGGTGGTGCCGTATGCGGATCTGGTGGTGCTGAAGGTGCCGTCGGCCGGGCAGGCGATCCAGGTAAATGGCGGAACGGTGGTGCTGGCGGCGGTGGCAGTGCTTAATGGGGTGGGAACATTTGCGGCAGATGGCAGCCTATCAGCGGCGCAGGTGGGGGGTAATTTGTGGTTGAATAATGGGTATGGGTTCGACCCGGCGGCCAGCTCGGGGGTGTGGACTGCGCCGGACACTACGCCGACACAGGTGGGCAGTGGTGTAAGATTTACCAGCACAGATGGGACGGCGCCAGAATTCAAATTCAACGGCGGCAGCGCAGTCACGGCCGCGGGCTTTTACGGCACCAACGATTGGGCGTTTCTGGATGCGCATGAGGGAAATGAGATCACGTGTATCGACATCGAGGATGAGGTGGTGACGCGGGGCTATCTGTGCCGGGAGGCGGATCTGAAGCGTTACAACCGGGTGAAGGTGGGGTTGAGGACGTGGAATCCGACGTATTCGCTGGCGACGTTGACGGATGGGGTGGCGGAGGAGACGGCGCAGTTGGCCGATCAGACGTTGAGCCGGACGGCTTATGTGCGGCCGGCGGGGCAGGCGGCGTGGGATCCGGTGAATGAGGATGATGATTTCCTGACACCGTATCGCGGGGATTATAGTGTGGTGTTGCCGGCGGCAGGCATGGTCCTGGGTGGCGACGGGGTGGCGCTTGGGCTGCATCAGGAGGTGATGGAGCGGCTGCCAGTGAATCAAGAGGGGCTGTATTTGCAGGTGCGGGTGACGAACACAACAGGCCGGTGCGAGCTGGCGATGGTGGGGCTGGAGGCCGGGGATGGGCCTTATCGAGATGGCAGAATCATTTGATTTAACGAACTAATTTTATGGCACTAAGTATCGCAGTAACAGCGCGGAAGCTCTTCAACTACGTAGAGAAGGTGACAACGGGCAAGTTGAACGCTGCCAATTTTCTGACGGTGCAGTTGAGCGGGGCGGTGAGCACGAGCCAGATCGAGAATCGGGCGGTGACGACGGTGAAGGCGGAGATGGGCGGCCCGTGGTTTCTAGGGACGGACAGCGGGACGGCGACGGCGCATGCGGTGGCGATCGAGACGGCGCTGACGGATTACGCGGATGGGATGCTGGTGCTGTATCGGCCAGCAAACAACAGCAACGGCAGCGCGATCACGATCCGGATCACGGGTGATGCGGGGGCGTTTGCGACGGCGGTGCCGTTGCAGACGGTGATGCGGACACCGCCACTGGTGGGCGAGCTGAAAGTGGATGATGAGGTGTTTGCCCGGTATAACGCAGCGGAGGGTGTGTTCACCATCTTGAGCGCCAATCATTCCCGGATCGTGCAGCGGGGCAACATCGAGGGCAGCAGCACGGCGGATGCGCTGGTGATCGAGATGCCGACGGATGAGGTGGGCTGGGCGACGTTGAGCGAGGCGGTGGGTCGGTTTCTGCTGGTGTCGGCGTCGGCGGAGAACACGGGGGCGATGACGCTGGATTATCTGGGGGTGGGGGCGAAGGCATTGCGCACGCCGGATGATGCAGCGATCACGGCGGGGCAGGTGGTGGCGGGGATGCAGCTTTTGCTGACGTATAACACGGCGATGAACAGTGCGGCGGGGGCTTGGGTGGTGCTGAATCCGCTGGTGCAGCCGGATGCGCGGGTGATCACGAGTGTGCGGCAGACGGTGTTGAGCGGGCCGGTGGACAGCAATGGGCATCCGGTGTTGCTGACTTACTCAGGGCAGGCGGTGACGTTGAAGGCGACGACGAGTGATCCGCTGGTGGTGGTGCTGGCGGCGGGCTTCGATGTGTCTGGCGCGGTGGATTATGTGCACCGGTTGACGGCGGATGCGGCGAGCGCGTGGACGATCCCGACGAGTAATGCGACGTATTATCTCTTCGTGGACCGGGACAGCAGCACGGGGGCGATCACGTATGGTTACACGACGAGCCAGCCGAGTTACGTGAATGATGACGCGGCGAGCATCAGCAGCGGGGCGCATACGTTCCTGATCAACCGGATGAAGATGTATCTGGGGGATGGGGCGGCCGCGGCGGAGAAGCAGCGGGTGTTCCTCGGGGAAGCGCTGGTGAGCGGCAGTGTGATCACGAGTGTCACAAGCTACATGTTCAAGGGGGAATTCCAATCGCCTACGGATACGGCGATCAGTGCGCTGGCGAGCAACCAGGCGTTCACGGATTCGCACAAGCTGGGGCTGATGCCGGCGAGCATGGAGTGTGTGCTGGTGGCGCAGGGCTCGACGCTGAATTACGTGGCGGGGGATGAGGTGGATGTGCAGGGGATCACGAACAGCAGTTACGCTTATCGGTATGATCATACGTGGAAGTCGCTGACGCAGTTGGGCTGGAACTATATCGCGGCGACGTATGGGGCACCTTATATCGTGAACAAGACGAGCATGGGCGCGCCGAGCGCGATCAGTGCGGCGGGAGATTTCAAGGTGCGGTTCCGGGCAAGCCGCGGCTGGTAGGCGGGTTGCACCCGCGGGCCATTATTAAATGAAGATTGAGATCACACGGGATCATGGGTTGATCAACCAGGTGCTGAATGCGCCGGAGGTGATTGGGGCGGTGTGCCCGGATGGGGTGACGGCGCTGGATGCGAAGGGGCTGGATGATGGAACGAGGATCTTTCTCAAGGTGTTGAAGGGTGAGGCGGTGGCGGGGATCTATGTGCTGCAGCGGACGTTGCCCGGGGTGTTCGAGGTGCATACGTGTCTCTTGAATTCTTGCCGGGGGGCGAAGGCGGTGGCGGCGGGTAAACTAGGGGTGGAGTGGATGTTCTTGAATACGGAGGCCACGCGGCTGTATTCGCTGTGCCCGGATAGTAATCCGGCGAGCATGCACTATGCCTTTGCGGTGGGGTTTCATCAGGCGTTTCATCGGGCGCAGTTGTGGCAGAAGGGCGGGAAGCCGGAGGGGGCGACGGTGGTGGAGCTGACGGTGCAGCAGTGGGCGTATAAGAATGCGGACCGGTATCGGGAGACGGGGCAGGCGTTCCACAAGCAACTGCATGCGGGCCGGGAGGAGCATCACGGGGAGGATGTGCTGCATGATGGGATGCTGGGGCTGGCGCTGACGATGGGCGGGGTGCAACCGTTCAAGGCGCAGGAGCTGTATAATACTTGGGCGGTGGCGGCGGGGTATGCGCCGGGGCAGTTCAAGGGGCGGTTATCGAACGGCGAGCAGTTGATTGATATCGCGGAGGCGTTGATCACGTATCATCCAGGCACGAAACAAGTCGGAATTTTGAAAGGGTTTTAATATGCCAACAGGAGCAGCCTTAGGAGCGGCCGCAATCAGTGCGGGTGGTGGTATCGCAGCGGCGAGCATGGCCGGCGGGGATGCGGCGAGCTTTGCGCCGCGGGATCTTTATCGCGAGATCACGGATACTCTGCGCGCGCAGGAGGAGACGGCGGGCCGGCAGTATGCGCTGGAGGCGGAGTATCAGCCACGCTATCAGCAACTGAACCTGACGAGCCTGCGGGGTTTGCTGAAGGGGCAGGAGGGCGGGGAGAAGCTGGAGTATTACAATGATTTCGTGCCGGCGACGCAGGTGAGCACGGGGGATTATATCAATGCGCAGACGGGGCAGAAGATCACGGCGCAGCAGTATCAGAA
>Ga0181363_1000546_pt1 | contig 10293 bp, 18 predicted proteins | sample Fa13NDMLBSN_FD_130109 | JGI IMG/M metagenome (GOLD analysis project Ga0181363, IMG submission 130109) | Freshwater viral communities from Lake Michigan, USA - Fa13.ND.MLB.S.N | ecosystem: Environmental > Aquatic > Freshwater > Lake | place: USA: Michigan | collected 2013-09-23
AATCGCCCATAGCCACCGAGCAGCGGCGTGATTATGTTCTCCTGGATGCGATTCTTCCCGCAGCCCGCAGGCCCCGTGAGAATCAACGCATGCCCTGCTCTCCAATGCCCCGGCGAACCGTTGCGGATGGCCTCCGCCGCCACCTTGCACCACGAATAAAAATACGGCGATTGATCAATCCCGCCCTCCGGCCTCCGGTCCATCATGCCCTCAATGAGCTGCCGGATGTGCGGCCATTCGCCCTCCTTGGCCTCGACCAGTTGCGGCGAATGCTTCACAACGACGCGCTCTTTGCTATCCAGCACATGCAACCCCTCGACGTAGCCAGGCAGCGACGGATAAACCGCGTCGAGCACGCGCACATTCCGCGCATGCAGCAGCACCTGCTTCGACTCGCTCAGCATCTCATTCTCGCGGGCCTTGATGGCAATCATGCGATCCGGCAGCGCACGCATCGCATCGACCACCGCGTCTTTTGTCCACTGCGCCCATTGCCCGTTCGGTCCGCGCCGCATGAAGGCATCGCCGCGCTCGGGATACCACCACAGCGCCAGCTCCTCGCACACCTTATCCGCGTCGAAATATTTCGGGGCCGCCGCGCTAGCACCGCTTTCAAACTGCGCCTTGCCATCCGCGCCCGCCGCCATTTTGCCGCGGCGCGGGTTGCCCTCCTTGCCCTTTTTGGTTGTGCCCATTTTTTTTGAAAAATCTCGGTTGATTGGTTGCAATGATCGCCCGCCGTCAAAAGTCCCAGCACCGCGCCGACTCGCTCATCGCGTCGTCATACACGAGCACCGCGCCCGCTTTCACAACGTCGTTTACGTCTTTGAGCTGCACGCCGTCAGCATCGCACAGCCCCGAATGCAGGATACCCACGTCCGCCGCGTTGCGTTTGCGATCATACCATTCGGCCAGATGCTCCGGCTCATAAATCGCGCCGATGTGAAACGTCTCCACCGCCGCGCCAGCCTCGCGCAGTTGCTCCTGCCATCGCAGCGCCGCCTCCATGCCTGGGATTTTGCGCGGCTGTAGATGCCCGTTGATCGGCTCGTTCTGGTCTTTGAGCGGGTCCGCGTCAACCATGATGCGCACGCGGCAGCCTTGAAAATACGGCAGGGCATCGTCCCGCATGCGATTGCCCGCGCCGAGCATGCACACCACCGCGACACGTTCGACCATGCCATGCTGATCGAGCAGATCATACGCGGCGAGCATATCCGGCCCGCCTTCGACCAGCATCACCGCCTTTCGCCCATCGAGCGACGCCGCACCCAGCGGCCACTTCTTGCCGCTCGTGCTCCAGGTCTTGATCTCACCGCCGTCCTTGCGTGGATACTTGCCATTGTCGATGCGCCGAAACTCAGCGCAGTTGCGCGTGTCGTCCGTCGCGCACCAGCTCGGCCACGCACCACTGCGGCGCTCGCTCCAGGTGCCACCATGATCCTCATGCATCGGCCACATACTGAAGGCCGCGCGTTTGTAGGTCCGCGCCGCCAGCCACACCGCCGCAGGTCTCAGGCCTCGAGACGCCGCCAGCTCGGCGCATTCCTCTTCGCGCAGGTGACGGAGTGGCGGCAGACGCGGACGCTCCTCAGTCTCAACAAGCCGCTTTTCCACCTTTGGAGGCGCAGGTCGTGCGGGCATCGTCCAGTTCACATCATTTGGCAGACGCACACCTGCGATCATCGCCAAATCATTCACCGCCGCCTTGAAATCGACGCCGCGCTGCGCCTGCCAAAACGCAAACACATCGCCCGACCACCCGCACCCAAAGCAGTGCCCGTGCCCCTCATGCCCCTTGCCATCGACCGCAAACGACGGCGATTTGTCCGCGTGAAACGGACACGCCATCACCCACCCGCCGCGCGATCCTTTCCGCAGCGGCCCCATATTGAGGTGCTCGATCACCCGCCGCAGCTCCAGCCGCGCGCGGATCTCGTCCTTGATGTCGCGCCAGTCGCTCATGCCGCTTGCTGAAAGGGAATCACATTCATGGGCACCGTCATCGCATCGAGCGGACTCCGCACACGCTCGCCGTCGCCTGATGTGGGTCGTTCGGTTGATGGAATGGCTTGGTGTATTCAGTGCTCACCCAGTCGCATTGAAGCGAGAAGCAGACCCAGCGGCCTTCTGGGTTTTTCCTAGTTGTCAGCCAGAACGCCTCATGACCGCACTCCGCGCAAATGCAGCTAAAGTGAACTAAGCACTTTGTTGCTGGGTGGCGCTTCGTTCCTCCCCACACAGGCTCGCCACAAACCGAACAAATCGGATGCAGACAACGCTCTGCTAAGTCTATCGTCGCATTCATGGCTCTATTGTTCGCGTGTCTGATCCGAGCCGTTAGCTGACTTCCAGATGCGCGCCCACAGCGACGGGCGGCGGAGTTTTTGGTTCTCGGCTGCTAGTCGGTCGGTGCGGGCTTTCTCAGCGCGATACCATGCACACAGCCATGTGCGCCAGCGGTTGATTGTATATTGACCGCTCTGCCATCTATTAATCCGCCGTTCGAGTTTCTGACAGCGGCGATTCAGACGGCGGTTCGTCTCGCGTGCCACCACCAAGTCAGCTAACACCTCATTGCTCGGTGGTTGATGGTCTTGTGACTTGGAGTTGGCATCAGGTAGGCTCATATCTTTAGGCTTCGTTTCGGGGTTGCTGCGTTTTGACGTTCACACCCCCACCGGCTCCGCCGGCACATCCTGCCAATGCGTCACGGCGATCGGATGTCGGGCCGCGTGTGGCGAGTCCCACCAGTCCTCGCCCTGATGATAGCCGAGCAGCACCTCATCACCACCCCACACCAGCACGGTGATCTGATCATCCGGCAGCGTCTCGCTCGCATGCCACCAGCCGCGCGCATCCGGCTTCGGCTCGGTGCGCCGCGCTGCCTTGCCACTGCCACCCGCGCCATCCCGCGCCATGTCCAGCCCGGTCTCGATCAGCTCGCGCTCTACCAGCATCACGCAGCCATCGACGCAGCGAGGCGCGGCGACCACATGCACCGGCACGCCCAGCTCACAAGCGACCTCGCCCCATCGGCGGCCTTTAGGATCACTAGGCATGAAACCATCGGCATACTCATAGGCCCGCCACGGCTGGCCCGACTCGCCCTGGCAGAAGTGCCAGCGCCTCTCAAACGGCTCAAACACATAACCCGCCGACACCGGATGCGTCTTCGCCATCGCGCCCATGCGCTCGATCCACTCGGCATGCCACCGGCGCGGCTGCAGATACTTTGCCTCGATCGCCGCGCGGGCCATCGCGCCGCTCATCGGCTCGCCGCTCACCGGATCATGCAGCACCATCTGCACGGCCGCCGCCGCCGCATCCTCGCCCACATCACGAGCCACACGCAGCACCATCTCGGCCGTGTTCATGCCCAGCACACCGCTCGCCATCGCCTCGCGGGCCGACTCAGGCAGATTGCCCGCGAGATCCAGCCAGAGCTGCACGCGTTCCTGGCTCACGCCCAGCGCATCCGCCAGTTTCCCCAGCTCGATGCCCAGCGCGCTGCCGTTCTCCGCCGCCAGAATGCGCTCGTCGATGTTCAGCGATACCGTGTGCCCGTGATCCTGCAGGAGAAACAAAAACGCCTGCTGCTCATCGGCGAAATCATGCACCACCATCGCGCATTCCTTCCACCCGATCGCACGCATCGCATTCACGCGTCGATGCCCTTTCAAAAGCAGCAGCTCCTTCGCGTTCGCGCCCCGCTGCCAGACGTGAATCGCATCTTGCAGCCCCACCCGCCGCAGCGATTCCTGCAGCTCCTCGGTCGATGCCAGCGCATCGCGCCGCGGGTTCCGGTCCCATTCCACGACCTTCGTGAGATCGCCCGTCTTGATGTATTTTTGGCTCATAATGTTTCGCTCGTTTCCTTTCTGAGATTGCGGCGATGTTGCCCGCCGCGGTTCGTGTTCCCTTCCTGCGCCTCGGCGAAGACCGCCGACGCCTCGCGTGATTTGCTGAACCACGGAGTGAAAGCCGCGCCACCGCGATGCATCCGCGCACTCGCACGGACGATCATGTCGTCCATGAGGGCTTTCAGCGCCGCGCTCGGCGCGCTGCGCTGGTTGCTTGCTTTGAGTTGCCAAAGCTCGCCCAGCCTCGCCAGCGATGGCAGCACATCCTCGATCGCCGGATCACACTGCGGTCGGAACGCATACGCCAGCAGCGACACACGCCGGCCCAGCAGCCGTGCCGAGTGCGCCACGCGCCCGTTATCCGTCAGCAGCTCGACCACCTGCTGCCGCGTCCCCTCATCACAATCCTGCGCCACGCTCAGATCGTAAGTCCACGGCGTGATCGTCGCCCACTCCGGCACCAGCGGAGACGACGGCACCAGCCGCCACGCCAGCAGCGACGCCCGCTTCCCCATGTCCTCCAGGCATCCGGCACCAATGACGGACTCACTCAGCACCGCCGCCAGCAGCCGCATCGCATCGCTGCGTCCGCCGCAGTTCAGGCCCCGTGCCCCCTGCTCCGCCGCCACACGCTCAATGTAAAGATTGTCGCTCATATCAGTTGGTGAAATCAATCTGCTAATTGCGCTGCAATGCGCAGCAGCTCCTTTGCGGTCATCTCGCATGCCTGGTTGAAAATGATCGTGTTTTTGCGCGTTAGCACATAAGGCACGTCCACCTTTACCGGCTCGGCGGGCGGCCTTTGGGACTCGATCCATTGGCGCTGTTCGGCGAGGCTGCGGACATGGCTTGCTGCAAAAACCTGCCGCACCTGCTGCGGCGTCAGGTGTTGCACATTGACCTGCAGCGTGTCTGTTGTGCCGTCGCGCAAGATCAGCACCTCCACCGGGCCATTCATCAGCCGTTCCTGCTCGGAAAACGGCAGCCGCTCAAGCCTCCGTGCCGCCGGATACTCAGCCAGCAAAAGCTGCGGGCAGAGTTGCTTGCGACCGATCCGCTCCAGTTGCGCCAGCACATCGACAGGCATCTCGCTTTTTTCAGCGATGTCTTGCAGGTTGTAGCCTTCATCAAGGATCTCGACCAGCAGCTCTCCCGCCTTGAGATAGGCTAAAATGCCCTCGGTTACCGCTTTCCTCAATGCGGCCAGTTTTGAATCCATTTTGCTCAATGTTGTCGTCTTCATGCGTGTTGTTTGGTTGTTTGTTCGCTCTTTGCCCAGCCGATGAACCGGCTTAAAAGATTTTGCTTGGCAAACCATGCCCGTGCCGCCGCCGTGCTGACGCGGCCTGTTTTCTCAGCCCGCTTAAGGGCTTTAGCCGCAGTTTCTGCCGCCTGGGATTTCTCGGCCCTCAAAAATTCAAACAAGCTGCCTAACTTGTTCTGAATCAAATTTTGATGAACCGTGACTTGGAAATCATCCTGCCACGACCAGGCACTTGAATACCACTCCGTTGCTTTTGGAATACAAACAGCACTCGTCGCCATACGCCTCAGAAGCCGCAGTGTGACTTTTGTCCTTTTTTCTTTGATGAGCGATTTTACAAACCGACCAATGCGATATTTAAATGGCAGCACATGCAGCTGCGCAATGATGGGTAGCACCTCGTGTTGAAACTTGGTCAGAGAAATACCCTCTTCGGGGACCGCTCGGCGTGCCTGGTATGCAAGATTACTGCAATGCTCAAAGTCTTCATATTTGGGATTGCTAACCTCGCCAATGACCGGGCACACGTGCAAAAAAGCCGAGCAACGCACCAGTACATTGCAGTCTGCACTGTTCTGTCGCTTTAAGGGTAGATCCGTAACCGCCTTCTGAAACGCTTTTTGGTTGATCCATCCGCAGCCTTTTTCTTGTGTTGCTTTTCCAATCCAAAATTTCACCATCCTTTCGTTGATCTCTTGCCCACGAGAGGGGTAAAAATCTCGAAAAAACAAACCTGAATGAATCGCCCCGTATTGGTAGCTATGGCCTGGTGCACAAAAAACCTGGTCTCCATTCTGCCAGTAGCATTCCCAATCCAGTTTTAGATTTTTTTTGGAGTAGTTATTGATGCGAGGATGGCAAACCACAGCCAGCAGCTTGCTTGCATTTTTGTCTGTCGACTCACTCATAGCAGCCACCCCCATTTCTCCTCCATGCGTTTCGCCTGCTCGCGCATCCTCTCCTCGCAGGCCGTGATAATGTTCGCACACGCCATCAGACAGCAATGCGCCGACGCCTTCTCCAGCGAAAGCGTCATCTTGTCCGTCGCCGAAACATCCTCGCGCCCGAGCAGATCCTCGATCAGCCGCACCTGCTCCGACCACTGATCCATCTTCTGCCTCGCCTGCTGCAACGTCTGCGCCGGGAAATCCCGCACCGCACAAGTTGCCGGGGCCGTGTTCCAGATCGTATTCACGCCGCACACCCTTCCCCTTCGGTGGCAATCTTTTTGAGCTCCTCTTTTCTCTGGAAGTAGCAAAGAAAAGGAATCACCGGCCAAAGCAAAATGAGCAGCACGCCGCTCAAAGCACACAGCGCAGCCGTCACCGGCGTCACAAAAAACGCGCCGACCGCATACCAAAACGGCGAGATAAGAGCAGAGTTGACCTTCATACCCCACCTCCTTCTAACTCATAATCACTCACCCCTAACAAAGAACGCTCCCTCATCGCCTCCATGCCCTGCCTCAGCCTCGCAATCGCACGCCCTTCGTCAATGAGCACCGGCATCTCACACTCCACCCCCGGTGCGAGCTGCTGCTGCTCAAACTCAAAAACGCGCACCTGGACGCGCCGCGGCCCGTCATGCAGGTCGATCACGAAGCCATGCTTCGCCGGTTTCAAAATCTCCGCCCGTGGCATTTCATTCGTCGTCATCACGCATTCCTCCTTCGATTGATTTTTCCAGCGGCGTAGCTTTCGGCATGCAGCACATCCGCCCGCGAATACACCGCCTTCCAGCCCCGCGTGCCCTTGAGCGGCCGCAGGCCCCAGGCACGACACTTGCGCGCCAAATAAAACAGCCGCACATCCGCGTCCGCCGACTCGATGCCCCACCGCTCGCACAACTCCTTCGCCGTCAGCGGTGCCGTCTCATCAGGACCGCGGACACTCTTGTCCGACCCGCCAACTCGCGACTTGATCTCCCGCAGCTCATCGAGCACCCGACCCAGCATCTCCATCACCTGGGATGCCTCCAGCGTGTCACGCAGCGATTCCGCATTCCGCATTCCGCATTCCGCACTCATGCCGCCGCCCTCCTTTCTCCTTGTCTGATGGTCTGATTGTCTCCCTGTCCTGCCCCACCCTCCAGCGGCATGACATACACCCGAGTGTGATTGCGATACACCACCGGCGGCGTCACGATCGTGCCCCGCGTCATGCGGCTCTGCACGCCCTTGATGGTCAGGTGCAGCTTGTCCGCCATGCGCAGCATCCACTCGCGCAGTGAGATCGCACCCGCCGGCAGCTTCCGCCGCTGCTCCTTGCGCTTCTCCTCGCTCAGCCGGTGAATCCGACGGCACTCCGGACAGCGGGAATGCCCCGGCTCGACCTGACTCGAACACTCACGGCACAGCCCCGCCTGCTTGCGTGCGCGAAACCGCTCCCGCTGATACCGCGGCGAGCCCGACACCGCGTCCGAGTCCACCTTGATCCGTGCTTGCAGCCCTGTCTCGACCAGCCGGATGCGATGCCGCACACTCTCAAAGCTCAGCGCCGAGATCAGACTGCGGTGCTTCGCCTTCGATTTCGCCACTCGCAGCAGCCAGCCCAGCCGCATCTGCACCCGACCCGCCGTCGCCGCCGCGACCATATCCATCAGCGTCCCAATGCCATCGCTGTGCAGCTCCTTCAGCAGCAGATCCGCCTCACCGCACTTCCCCTGCATCTCGTCAGGGTTCAGCGTCCACCACTTGGCCGCGTGCGTGATGGCCAGGTCATCCGTCAGCGAGTCCAGCATCGCCGCCGCCAGAATCCACTCCGAATCGTTCGTCGTCATCATCTCCGCAGCCTGCGCCCCCGTCATGCGATCGGCATTGGACCGAGGCACCTCATGATGACGCCCGCTGAGCGCCCCCACCGGCAGCACCCTCAGCCCATCCCCGCTAACCCCTAACCCATCACCACGCCTAACACTCATGGCCTGCCTCCTTTCGCAATGTCGAAACCAGAATGAGGAATGACGAATTCGTCCTTCGCCATTCGGGCTTCCTCATTCCCGCGCAAGCGGGCCGCCAAAATCGCCGTGCAAATCACCCACCCCAGCCAGCACGCACCAAGCCAAACACACAGCAGCATCAAATAATCCCCAAACCGCTGCGTCCGCCGATACCTGGTCAAAGGCTCCGAAAATCGTCTCTCAATCGTTCTCATGCCTCATCCTCCTCGTCAGCGTTAAGCGTTAGCTTTTGCGATGGCAGAGAATCAAAATAGGCCAGCAATGACTCCAATTTGATGAGCCTCGCCCCCCGCTTGGCACCCGGCTTGAGTAAAACGATATGACGAACACTGCCGATTTGCAGCACCTCCCAAAGCTTCGATCTGGAAAGCCCAGTCCACGGGCAGAGCATGCCCGGTTTAGGCAAGCGAATCCAATCAGGGCGAGCACCGGCGATTGCAGGGCACGTAGGAAGTTTAATGTTTGCCTCTGTGCTCATGCGCGACCTCCTTCCACCTTGACGCGATTGATATTCACCGGCAGGGCCGAGGCCTCCGTCAGCACCATCACCGAGCGTCCCTCGATGAATGCCGCGCCCGCCGTCCGCGTGCGGATCGTGCCCTCCGTCGTGCCCTCCGTCGGCAGCAGCAGCACCGGCGTCCCCGGCGGTGCCACGTGGTTAAACCCGGCCTCCGCCGAGTAAAGATGATGCATGTAATCTGTGATCATACTGTGTCTGGTTGTCTGGTTGTCTGGTTGTCTGGTTGTCTGGTTGTCTGGTTGTCTCCCTACCTGAAAAAGTCCCGTCGCTTCCCCGCCGGGTGGTAGCTGCGTCTGGTGCTCGCCCGCCTCGGCAGTTCTCGGCTGCCGTCCCATCCGGTCGCTGTGTCCGCGCCCTGGTGCCTCGACCCCGGCTGCCCGCCGGGAGGGAAAATCACGCACGGCTTGGCAGTTGCAGCAGGCGCACCGCGCCGATGTCCCGCCGCTCCAGCAACAGACGGATCATGCCCTGCCGCAGCAGATCGCTGATCGAGATGCCCGTCTCCGCGACGAGAGTTTCCGCTTCCTTGTTCAGCGCCGCCGGCAGCGAGACCGTCGTGCGTGTGGCTTTGTTTTTACGAGTTGCTTTGCTCATGCGTTAACATAGTTAACACGGTTAACCCACCGTGCAAGCGCATTTTGCTGACTTTGTTAACTTTTTGATGTAAACTGAGGCATGAGCACCAAAAACGCCCGCACCCTCGGCATCCGTCTCGACGAGACAGACGCCCAACGATTAGCCCATTTCGAGGCTACCACCCACATCGAGGCAGTCAGCCTCGCCCGAGCAGCCCTGAAGGCCGCCTTGAACACATTCGACCAGCATGGCACACTCACATTGCCACTCTACATCGTGACGCAAAATCCGGCCTCCAAGCCGGAGTTTTTAGCAGCCGAGCAGCCGTCCAATGTCGTCACCTTGCCACCTCCATCCGTGGTCGCCACCTTGCTACACGACACCGTTGCCGAGACCAGCCACAGCCAGCCCATCACCGAACCACGCTACAAACGAGCCCGTCTGAGCGGACAAGATTGAAACGCAAACACACCCTCAACAAAAAAGGCCGCTCATTGAGCGGCCTTTTTCATGTCTTCAATACCTTCGCGGCCACTAACTCCTAACCCCTAACTCCTAACCCCTTCCTTTGAGGGGATGCCTGAGATGTTACGTCTTGCGAAAAAGGGCGTCGATTGCTTCACCCGGCTTGTCTCCAAGAGCCTCACGCGTAGCTGGAAGGATGTGAACCGTAAGCTTGACCTTGCCAAGAGAAGGGCGGCCTGCGCCGGGCGCCCGTTTTCTAGGCGTCCCGGCTTTGGTCAGTGGTTGTTTTTGTTTCATGTCAGTCGCAGAGAAAAGATGCCTCGGCTTTCATGATGGCTTTGTCAGTTGTGCGCAGTCCATCGCCTTCATGATCGCGAATGAAGTCCTCGAAGATTTCGAGCCACATGGCGCGGGCTTGGCGGCGCGTGCGGCAGTTTTTATGCACGCGAATCGTATGGTCATGCTTTTCATTCAGCGTCCAGCCGGTTGATTCAGGGGTGATGCCGTAGTCATTCATGACGGCATTGCGTTCTTCAGTGGCGGTGCGGATCGTGATCGTTTTCATTGTGATGGTGTGTTTGGCATTGCTCTGACAATGCGCATGATATCCGCCTTATTTCCTACGTCAACAATTAAAGATAAAAATT
>Ga0181363_1000547_pt1 | contig 10285 bp, 12 predicted proteins | sample Fa13NDMLBSN_FD_130109 | JGI IMG/M metagenome (GOLD analysis project Ga0181363, IMG submission 130109) | Freshwater viral communities from Lake Michigan, USA - Fa13.ND.MLB.S.N | ecosystem: Environmental > Aquatic > Freshwater > Lake | place: USA: Michigan | collected 2013-09-23
CCAATTTCGTAATGGGAATGACCTAATGAGCAAGCAATACGAATCATTGTTGTTGATGCACCAAAAGCAGTCATCTGAACGCTAGAGTTAGTAACAGAAGCAACTTGGCTAGTCCCCAATGAAGGAACTCCAAAAGCAACATTGTTTGGGTCTAATTGAAATATTGACATTATTTTCCTCGTCCAGTTTTCTTCATCATGTTAGTAGCAGTACGGCTACCACGGACAGGCATAGACTTAGGTTTGCCAACAGCAACCATAATGGCTACAGGCATACCTTTAGCCTTCTTAGGTGTCTTAGAACTGGTCATTTTTGGGGATTTTCCGTACATGATTTCACCTTACTAGTTTAGTTGCAACAAAAGAAATAATACCGCCAACAACAGAGGCGATAGCCATACCTACAAAGAAACCGCCTTTAGATTTGTTTGCCATCTCTAAAAGGGTTTTAATATCTTGTCGAAGTGCATGAACTTCTGTCTGTAAAGCCTCAACTTGGGCTTCTAGTTTGCCAAACTCTCTTGGATCGATTTCAGACATTTTCTAGCTTCCTTGGTCTACCTAGCTTCTTAACAGGAGTAGGTGGTGATAGAACTACTGGTTTTTCAAAGGACTCTTTTTCTTCTCCATCAATTCTGACATATCCTGCATGACCTTTCATGCTGTCAATATCGTGCTGATGAACAAAAGTTACTGTTTGACCGCTTACCAAACAACGAAATGTAGCCATAAAAATCCTTTGAAAAAGGGGACTATTAGTCCCCCTTTATTAAACTACTGCACGAGCAACGATAAGTTGCAATGTAGTAGATGCCAAGTCAACAGAACCTGCTGTTGGGTTATAAGTAACGATAGTCACTGTGTTAGCGGCTGAAACATAGGCTCTACGAACCAAACCTGCTTCAGAAACGCCAATTGACATACCGAGAACCATATCACCCAATGCAACGCCTGGTACTGTAACTGTATCTGTAGCGGTAGCAGTAGTTGCTATTGATGCGCTATCTAGAGTACAAGAAACATCCCAAGTGTCTGTAAAAAGACCACGGAACTGGTCGTTGCCCCTACGGGAAACAACTGCTGTTGCTGCTGCCATAATAATTCTCCTAATTAAGTTAAAAAAGTCCCCCCACCACTAGGATGAGGGGCGCAACTGCAATTAGGCTGGAACTGCCAAAGCAAAGGCGGCTGAAGCGTTAGAAGCAGAGCTTGTAGCGTTTGTACGCAGAGCCTTCACGCCATACAGAGTGTCAGCAGTAAACAATGTACCAAGGTACTCTTGCTTGTACTGAGTCTGTGAACGGATGCCCAACTGCTCAACCAACACCATTGCATCACGATGACCCATCAAGCAGATACGATCAGTGGTAGAGTTACCAGCGCCAGTATCAGCATTAGAGGTAGCGAAAACAGCCATGCCGTAGAGCTGACCAATTTCACCGTTGCGGATTGCATCGCCATTGCCGACAAATGCTTGCTCAGTGTAACGAGCCAAACCCATCAAAGTGTTACGGCTTGAGGGTGGGATCAGGAAGAAACGACCATCCATAGGAATGTCGTTGTCGTCCAAACGCTGAATGGTGCGACGAATAGCGGCATCAGTCAAAGCGGCAGCGTTAGAGGATGTGCTGTTGTAAGCAGTAGTACCATCAGAGCCAACAAAGGCTTTGGTAGTAGTGTTGCTAGTAGCATAGTCATCAGTACCAACTGTAGCGCCATTGAAAGCACGACCCAATTGAACCAAGTCAGTGTCGATGCGTTTAGCCAAAGCATAACCAGCGTCTTCTGTATAGAAAGAACGCAGTGATGTCAGGGCTTGAACTTCAACGATGTCTTCGATCAAGCGTGAGTATTCATAGTGCTTGTTGATCAACACTTGAATGTTTGTGTCGCTTTCAGCAATCAAAGTCACAGCATCGGTAGCGGCTTTTGCAGAAGCATTGCCACGAGCAGGGCTAGGGATGTTAACAGTGTCACCCTTTTTGCCCTTGAAAGACATCTTCTTGACCAAATTGGCCAAAACGAGGTTCTTTTTATAGGCGGCAACAATTTCATCACTCCAGATTTCTGGAATAAAGTTAGCTGCGGAGGTAACAGTTACACTGTTTGTTGGGGAAAATGCGGTATTAGCCATGATTAAATTTCCTAAGTTAAATTATCGAACACGACCTTCAGAATATGCTTGCATGATTTCATCACTCAATGCTTCATATCTAGAAGGATCAGTCATCTTGAGACGAATGAGGTCACTCCTTCGATAGACTCTCTTTGAACTCTCTCCAGAGCCACCTACATCAACTTGTGCGGCTTTCATGCTCTTTGTCCTCTGTGCGTTACCCGCTTGTTCAGACTCTTTAGCTTTAATACCACGCAATTGTTTGAAGGTAGACAACAATTCATTAGCCGAATCATAGTCAAAATCACCATCAGCTTTTGCATAAAGTCCCAAACGTACAGGTGAGGATTTCACCCAGTTTTGGAACTCGGAATCATTGACTACTTGGGAGTAATCAGGGTGATCCTGCGCTAACTTCTGCTGAATCTGCATCCTTTTGAACTCTTGACTAGCTTGTCTAGCCGCAAGTACATCAGGGTGTCTATCAATCGTATTCTGAACTGCTTTCTGAGGGTTCTCAAAAAAGTCAACTTCAGGTTCTTCCTCAACTTGCTGTTGTTTTGATCCGAGGTTCTGCTTGAGCAACTCATCAGCTAATTTACGGACTTCGCCAACCTCTTGGGCTTGCTTACCAATGAGCTTTTCAGCCTCTTGGTGCATCCGTACTATCTCTTCTAGACTTTTTGCCCTGTATTTCTCAGGAAGTTCAGTTTTAGACTCTTCTATTTCGAGTTCGCCTAGCGGCTCTTTTTCATCATCAATCAGCATATTTTTGTTCCTGCCAAAATGGTTGTAGGATAATCAACTCGGCTTTACGCTTATGAGTTGGCTTTGCGCTCTGCCTTCAACTTATCAATGTGTCTGCTCTCAAACCGCCCATAAGCGGAGGGAAAGTGACCAGACCAACCTTCTAGGTTAAAGTTAGGTGCGCTTACGATACGATGGGCTACCCCACCGCATCCACACTGAATACTGGAGACCTCATAAATCACCAGAGCCTCAGTGCGCTGCCCGCATTCGCAAGCAAAATCAAACATTCTTCTCATTTAAGTCCTCGTATGCTCTTTCACTAACCCATTTCAGGGTTTGTAGCCAAACTAGCATAGAAATCTCACCTTTGCGAAATTGTAGACTTTTTTCGTCAGAAATGGTAGAGACATTATTCATAGATTCAAGCATTTTGTCTACATCTTGCATTAAATCTATCCATCCCTGTTTAGAAAACAGATCAAATCTGTCCTCATAATATTTTTGCAGTTCTGGACTCATTTTGGCTCTACATCAGTAACTACTTCTAGGGATTCTTTAAGCATCTTAAAGAAGGCATCCCTGCCTACCTGCAATTGGTCAATAGAAAACCTAGCAGAACCTAGTTTTCGGTCTAAATCTGCCACATGGTTAACTAGAGTTTGTTGCTCTTGTGTCATTTGCTCAAATTGATATTCAATTCCATCGATAGTCACAGGCGTTTTCGTGTTTGCCATGATTTTCCTTTAATGTGCCACTAAGTTCAGGTAGTGGCTTCCTGTTTTACCAAGGCAGACCAGACTGTTGAACAGGATTCTTCTGTGCATCAATCTGGCTTTGCAAAGAGGCTTCTACAGTATCTTTGCCCAATGATGTTTGAACCCAACCAACAACCATTTCTTCTGTAAGTTGGTCATAAGGAACAAAAGTTTCGCTCTCTTGGGTATAGCCACAAGTGCCATAAGTAGATGCTGAATAATCACCATCAGTTGCTGAAACATTGTAATGAACAGTAACGACAAAACCATCAGAGGTAAGTCTGTCCATTTGATTGATTGACCAGTTATAAGAAATAGCCATGATTTTCCTTTCGGGGGGTTAAGCTACTTTAACGATAATTCGGGCACGACCATCAGCTTCAATAGCGATGACTTTACCCACGGAAGATTGATACTGTTCAAAAGTTGGGTTGCTTACTGCCTGACCTTTGATTGCACCATTGTTGTTTACAGGGATGATGTATTGACCCGCAGATGCGCCAAGTACATTAACTGGCACTTGACCTGCAAAAGCAATGCGGTCAACAGTTTGACGAGCCGCTTCTAACTCATCACCTTCAATGCCGCCACCCCATTTATCATTACCTACATAAGACGGGTCTGTTGATTTAACAACAAACGACACGGCATCAGCATATACATTGGTCAACTTGCCTTGTGCATCAATACCAACCACATCACCTTTGGCAACTGTAAAGCTACCAGCTTTGGTCATGTATTCAGCGTAGTCAGCGCCTGATGCGTTTATTGTGCCAGCGGCATTGATTGATCTACCAGTAGCACCAACACTCCAAACTTTTAATGGTGCATTTGCTGCATTAGGTGTGCCGCCATCTCCATTGTAAAAAACACAGCCGACATTGTTGCCAATAACTTCAAGAACAGCACTTCCAACGGCAACTGCTTTTTTTATCTGATGATTACTACCACTCGTAGCCCCTACCAACAAGTTACCGCTTGAGTCGATAAGCATTCTGGTTGCGCTATTTGTTTCGTCAAAGATAGCCAAACCAGCGTTGCTTATACCAGGTGTTCCACCCACAATCGAAAAATCGCCGCCGCCACTACCTATATTTTTAGTGCGAATTCGGACATTTGATTGGTCATTGCCAACTGCGGCTATTGCGTATGCGCCACCCGATACGTTATAAGAAACTAACTTACCATAAGTACTTGGGCTTGAAGTACCAATACCTACATTACCGCTTGAGTCTATGCGGACACGCTCTGTTCCACTTGTATAAATACCGATAGGAGATGCATTAGGGTTAAACAAGTCAACACCGCTAGAAGATGCACTTGTTCTGTATGCTAAAGAACCTGATTGGTAGTGAGAAACTGTACCACCTGAAGAATTGCCAACAGCAAGAACAGTTTGAGAGCCAACAGCAGTAATTGAAGTAGTACCAATACCTACATTACCGCTTGAGTCTATACGGGCACGTTCTGTAATAGCCGCACTAGAGGCTTGTGTAGCAAATGCAAGATACCCTGCATAGTTACCACTTGTTCCGTTTTCTTTGCGGCCTGAAATAAGACCAAAAGGTGTTTCATCACCACCAACTTGACCACCAAGACCAAGAGAGCCACCAACATCTATGGCTTGTGTATCTGTTGTGGTTATATGTACATTGGCAAGGGTTGATGTTTGCGAAACATTTGCCGCAGCAACTACAAGTTTTCCACCTCTGTACCCTGATGTTTTGCCGACTAGCAAATTCCCACTAGCATCCAGAGTCATTGCCTGAGTCCAAGTAATGGCGTTTCCTGCTGTGCCTGATGCGGCTACACGCCAGTTGTGTGCGCCAGCGTTGTTTTGATACAAAGATGCAGGGTTTGTTGTCAAATACCTATAACCAGAACCATCCCAATAAAAGTTTGAGCCAATGTTTAAAACACCAGCACCTGAAGCAAACCCAGATAAAACTCCTTGCTCTCCAATTTGGATAACTTTGTATGTACCCCAAGAAGCACTAGGAGTAACTCCCAAGCCTAGATTGCCTGAGGAGTCGAGGCGCATACGTTCTGCCAATGTAGAACTACCTCTAGTGGAAAATGTTAAATCCATGTTTCCAGAACTAGTAGTTGTTCCTAGTATTGTGGCAATCCCCACATTCCCAGATGTCGGCTCACCTAAAAATGTAATGCCTACATATTGACCATTTGTAGTGCTAGAGTTATACAGTCGCAAACCATTTCCAGTAACACCTGATGAATAAGCCGTTGCACTTGACAAGGTAACATCTAACTTAGCCGTAGGGCTACTTGTACCAATACCCAGACCTGTGCTGGTTAGGCGCATTTGTTCTGTAGATGATGCGGGTGCAAACACCATAACACCTGATGCATTTCCGTTTTGAAAATATAAAGGATCTGCACCTGCGGCAACTAAATAATTACCTGCCGCATTTGACTGCATCCTAATGCTTGTAGTGCCATTTGAGTTTGCAGAGTAAACAAGGTTGTTGTTATCTGAACCTGTGAGTTTGAAATTGCTTCCATCAAAAGTAAGCGCAGAACCGCTTGTAACAACCTTAGAGCCGTTTAAATACGCTACTCCGTTAGCAGTGCCTCCAGAGAGGGTTACGTTGCCTGAAGCAGATATAGTAGTAAAAGCACCTGCCCCGTTATAAGCAGATAAATCAAGCGTACCACCCAAAGTTAAGTTGCCAGAGGATGTTACTGTTCCTGATAAGGAAATGCCACTTACTGTTCCTGTACCGCCTACAGAAGTAACAGTACCTGTTGCAGTACTTGCCCATGACAGTGTTCCACTACCATTAGTTACCAAGGCTTGATTTGCCGTTCCATCAGCAGAAGGAAGAGTGTAAGTAGTCGATCCTGCCGATGCCGCTGGTGCTAAACCTACATAACCAGAAGTAGAACCAGACAGTCTTAAAGTACCTTTGACATCCAACTTAGAGCCTGGCGAATTAGTGCCAAGACCTAATCCAGTAGAAGTTAAACGAGCTTGTTCTACGCTATTGATGTAAAACAAATGAGCAGAAGCACGAAGATTCAGAATATCTTCTGTGCCTGATCCATCTGACATGGAATAAATATTTGCACCTGAAAGATACGATAAATAAGCGCCACCAGATGATTCAAATGTACCTATGCCGCCAGTCGAAACTTGATAAGTGCTTTTGTTATAGCCAGTATTAACAAGTTTGCTTCCATCAAATGTCAATGCTGAACCAGTAGCCAATGCACTCGTAGATGAAGCATAAACCACACCATTAGCAGTAAAGGATGTTAAACCTGTACCGCCAGAAGTAGTAGGTAATGCAGTTCCTGACAGAGTAATAGCTAATGTCCCACTGCTTGTTACGGGTGATCCACCAATAGACAAGAACGAAGGAACAGTAGCTGCCACACTTGTAACTGTTCCAGAGCCTGCTCCAATTGCTGTGCGAAATGTTGGCGCATCTAAAGCACTTACAGTATTGTCAGCATTAAACCGAGGAAACGTAATTGCAGATGGGTTTGCCAGTGTAAATACATTAGAGCCAACAGTAGTAGCACCAAGGTTTGTTCTTGCGTTAGGAGCAGTAGATGCACCAGTACCACCATCAGCAATAGCCAAATCAGTTATACCAGTGATACTGCCACCAGTGATAGATACATTGTTTGCCGCTTGAGTTGCAATCGTACCCAAGCCACCAATGTCAGCAGTCGTTAAAACAATAGCACCAGTACGACCCGCCACAGAAGTCACCAAGTTACTTTGGTCTATCTTCTGCCAAATAGTCCCGTTAAATACTGCCCAATCGCCTATTTGCCAATCAGTAATACCATTCAAATTGGTAGAACCAGCCGCGGCAACAATGTAGTAGTAACCAGCAGTACCAACACTAGAGGCTAAAGTCGGTGTATTGGTAGAAGCATTCCATGTGCCTTGATATTCCAAACCACTGGCAATTGCATCTATCTGAGCCTGTAAAGAAGCAATAGCATCTAACACACCCTGACTTGTTCCACCACCATTGGTGATAACTTTGATCTTCTCGGCAATATCTGCCGCTACTACTTCACCAACATTGATTACTCGACCAGAGGATAAGTGGATAATCAGACTGCCATCAAAGTCGATGTGAGCATCAGTAACAGATACACCATCTGCTCCATCTAGGCCATTGCGACCAGGCACTCCATCGTAGCCTCTCGGCCCCATTGGGCCATCTCTACCATCTTTACCATTCTTTCCGTCTTTGCCATCCTTACCATCACGCCCATCTTCACCACTCTTTAGGTTGGCAATTAACTGTCCTGTTTCGTCATATCGCTGTTTAAGGTCAGCCTCAATCTTCTTGAGAGCCTTAACAATCATTTCTACATTTGTAGTAATCTTCTTTCGCTGAATCTCTTTGCTTTCTGCAATAGACTTGTGAATTGACTCCAGAGCTGCCAGTTTTTCTTCGTCATTCAGTGCATCAATGTTAATCATTTCAAAGCTCCAGATAATTGGTCAAGAAAGTCGTTTTCAATTTGCTGTAAATTCTTTTGTTTGTCAGCCATTTGAAGTTCAACGATTTTACTCTTGTTCTTTATATCAGCTTCTTTAAGCATCAACTCAGCAATTCTCACTCGTTTATCAAACTCATTAGACTCATTCCCTTGAGGAAGATTCTTCGTAGTAGAAGCAATCACTTTAGCCTGTACTTCTTGTGGCATCAATTGAGCCTCAGTCATCAACTTAGCCGCTTCTGCACGATTCTGCTCTGCTTGTGTCGTATTGACAGCAATCTGAGCCTGTGCCGCTTGTAGAGCCAACTGTTGTTGAACTTGTTGCATCTCTTGGGCTTGTGGGTCAGGTTGATTCATCTGATCCAAAGCACTCATCAACTCAAATCTGTTAGTCAAACTAGAGTTGTTCAAGATACCCTTCAATATTAACGGCAGAACAGGTGTATTTGGGCCAAGGGTCTGTAATAAACCAATGAACTGTTGTTGTTCGTACTCACGAGCAATGATTCCAAGCGTAGCAGTAGGAATAAACCTCATGTCAACACTAGGATATCTCTCAGGATCAAACTGCATATAACGGAATGCCGCCTTCTGGATAAACGGAATCAAGAAGTCTTCTTGGAAGTTTACCAAGGTACGCTTGTATTTCTTGATAATCGTAGCAACTGCCATGCTCATGCCAGCGCCATCACGATTACCCTGAGAAACCATGCCTTGAGAGTCTAAAGTACCAGTAGCCTGAAGGAGCATACGCTCAAACTCTTTGGCAGTATTCAGGTTATTCAGACTTGTCTCACCAAACTTGAATGGATAGAGAATCTCAGAAGGATTACCATTGACCATGAAGGCTTTGCCTGGCTTTACCTCAAACTTAGCACCCCTTGGTAGGCGAGAAGCATCCATACCCATCATAGGAGAGGTAGTCAATGCTAAAGAGTCCAAATGTGAACGCACTTGAGCATCAATAGCCTTCTGCATATTGTAGGATTTCTCTACAGTACCCCTACCTAACAGTCGATTAGGAACTGTATCGTCTTGATAGGAAATGACAGGGCGGTCTTTCATCATGTATGGGTTTTCTTCTGCTTTGAGAAGCATCCCATCATTGGCAATCACCACAATCGCCTCAACCATGTCTGTGTAATCTTCTGCTACTGAGTCATCAGGAAACAACTCTGCAACTTCTACATCTTTTTCAGTCAAATATTCTCTAGGAACTAAGCCATAGTACGTCAAAAGTAACACTTTTTCATCACGATACTGGCTTAACTCTTGAGTAGGCTCTAAATCTGTATCTTCATAGGTTGTTGTGATATCAACCTTGCGATAGATGCCTTTTTCGATGCCTTCAACGATCTTGTGGATGCCAACATACTTCTCAATGGCAACACCCATACAGTCATCTACGCTTGTTCCATTAGGGTCGAACAAGAAGTTCTTAGGATTGACAGGGACAATCTTGACTGCAATACGATTCTTTTCTACAACACCGATAGCGGCTTGCATTGCTTGACCAGGAATCGGCTGAGTAGCAGGTTCAAAGATTTTTTCTGTTTTGACAACAATCTCACCGATGCCAGTGCCGTAGATTTCTGCCATCAACTCAATTTGGTCGATAGATTTACGGATTTTGTCTTGTTTGAAGTCTTCCATCAGTTGGACTTTAAGCACTTCAACGTCTAATGGATTGCCATCTATGTCTTTTAGGTCATCTTCAATGTCAAAGTACTCACCTTGACCAAAGATTGCTTCCATAATCTCGGCATGGCGGGTCTCTACGGCTTGTTGGGTAGCGGGAGTAACGATTCTAGAACGCTCAGAATCCCTAGTTTTGTCCTCTGCTGCCCATTCTCCACGGAAAATACGCTCGTATTCAAGGTAACTATCAAGGAAATTGGTGTTGCGATAGTCTCTCCAGCGATCACAGTGGTCAATAACGAATCGAGTTAACTCTTTATCGTTCTCTGTTGGCTGGTAAAACTCGTTTTGTTCCATATCAGACCCCTGAAATAATATCTATAGGTTGCCAATCATCACTGTTATCCTCTTCCATGTAGGATGTAACAGCGAGTTGGTCAATGTAACTAAGAGAGTCAGGTAGGTCGTCATGGACTCCTTGAGCAGGGAACAGGATTAACTGGTCAACAAACTCATCCCAATCTCCCTCAGAATTTAAC
>Ga0181363_1000548_pt1 | contig 10283 bp, 12 predicted proteins | sample Fa13NDMLBSN_FD_130109 | JGI IMG/M metagenome (GOLD analysis project Ga0181363, IMG submission 130109) | Freshwater viral communities from Lake Michigan, USA - Fa13.ND.MLB.S.N | ecosystem: Environmental > Aquatic > Freshwater > Lake | place: USA: Michigan | collected 2013-09-23
CAACATGAAATTTGAAATGGAATTTGGATGGACAGGCAATGAGAGCGTTATCATCACAACCTTCGATTTTGACAAGATCAGCATTTTGCAAGCGTTCATTCAAGAACAAGAAGCAAACGGCTGGTGCGGCGATGAATATGAAGACGCTGACGACCTTGATTTTGAAGATGAAGACACAGAAGAAGAACTTGAAGGTTCCGAATCACAAAAGTAAATGAAACCTATGGGGCTTACTTTGCTAAAAAGTAAAGCCCCACATTACTGAACGCATACCCAGCGTATACAACTGCCATATACGGGTTTCCCCTAAACAATTGTTCCACCGCAATATATGCGTAGATTGCGCCAGTCAAAATGATGAGCCACGCACTCAAAACGCACCTACATCTATTACCTCGCCCCTGAACTGGATGCAGTCCTCAGAAAAAGCATGGACTAATTCAGGCCAAAGCAATTCACCATTAAAAAAAGTCAGCACTGCAAAGCCTGACCTGTGATTATTTGGATTTAACTCAGCGTATGTAAATTGAGGGCCATCTGGCTCGGCTAATGTTCCTGTGTCAACACCATATCTTATGCCGTTGTAATCGCTAAATGGAGTGACTTTGAGACTGTGAAGGTGACCTGTGACTATATTTACACCCGCATTGATTGTATTGTTGTGTGTGGCGTGTATGCCACCCTTATAGCGGTGCTTGACAATGGTGTTGCTAGTAGGCCAACAAGCCCAACAGAATTCCCAATCAGGGATGTGATCTGTAATCTTAAAACCCAAAACGTCTTTGTACTGTGGTGCGTGTTGAGCAAGTCTGTTGGCAAACCGAGCGTCATGGTTGCCCCATGTGTGAATCAGTCGAACATTGTGGTGCTGAGCCTTGGCAGTTTCTTCAATTTCACCCAATGCACCCTGACAAGCCTTTAATTCTTGAATAACAGTTGTAGCTCGCTGATCGGTTGGATCATGGCGGCTTATGGCTGCACCATCAAAACTGTCTCCATTTGCGATGACCGCTTTTGGAGATAGTGTTTCAATAGCCCATAGAAGCCCCTTAAAGGCCGTTGATCGTTGACCAGGTATAAAGTGTGCATCAGAAAACACAATTACTGTGCCATCAAGTATGCCAAGGTCTACCTGTTTTAAAGGAGAAAAAGATTTTGGTCTTGTAGCATCATATTTGACACTGCGAATGTCTATGCCGTCTAATTTGACATTGACTCGTTCTTCCATTCTTCTTCTGCGGTAGTTAACAGCCCTCTCTGTCACACCCAAAATCTTTGCTATTTTTGTAACAGATTGGTGTGCATCCCACAGTTCTATAAACTGCTCATCGGTACAAGAATTTAAGCCATTACTTGATACCATAAGAATCCTTAGAGAGCAGTCGCTCAAGTAAGTTAATAACTCTATGCTCTTGTTTGTCTATGTCATCTTGCGATGATTTAGGGTCTTGAGCTGTAGCCAAAAGATCGTGCAGCATTACATGAAGCAATTCATGCAGTGCTGTGCAATCAAGGGATTCGTGGGTAATCTTTTCTGCGCCAAAGTCACCTAAACGGTAAGTGGCCAGCCTGGCGCTCTCATTGAATTCAACAGACGCCATTGCCTGCTTGGCAGGCTTTAATCCTTTCTCAATGCGCCAGTCATTAAGGTTAAGGATTTCTTGCCATTTCTTCACGCATAATGCAAAGAAATGTGCATCTTCTGGTGTTGGAATGTTAGACATTTCAACACCTTAGTTAATATTTGTGACGTTTTTATTTAAACAAACGCTCTAGTGCCTTGTTTATCAATAATAAGTGCTTGCTTACGGGGCTTTGCACTTGGCGTATTTGGAATACTAATATGCGTCCAACGATCAAACTCACGAATGATTTGATCGTAAGGTAAACCCGATGCAATGATTGTTCTGACTACTTCGTCTGGCGTCAGTTTAGGTACTCTGAAGTCCACAGCACAACCAATACGATGCTGGCTACTGTCGCGGCTACCAACTGCATCATTGACTTGCTTGCTGCGAAAAGCCGAGTTGACCATGACGGGCTTTCCTCCAAGTACTGTTTTGACTTCTTCAAGAAATTCTGCGAGTCTTTTGAGGTTTTCCAGTTCTGCATCATTTGGTGTATTGTCATATTGTCTGTGATCTGTGTGAGTTAGTTCTTCAAGTGAAAAGTGTTCAGTAAGTTTCATTTCTTTGACCTCATGTCTGCAAGTTTTTCAACTGTGCGGCCACCGAAATAAGCCAAGAAAATGATCTGCCCCCATTGGCCAAGCAGCTGGACGTAGGACTCTTGAGCGTTGTAGCCAAATGCCGACATCATGGTGAACACAAAATAGGCCACAAAAATGGCTATAAGGGCCATAGGACGAATATTTTTGGATAACCAAGAGTCGGAGTTCATGTCCGATTGCCAGCGTTCTGTAATCGCTGTTTGCTCAACTTCAAATAACTTAGTGTCGTTAGCCATTTTTGCCAACTCACCATCTTGAGCCATCTTAGCCAAATCCATTTGTGCTTTGGCCTTGGCCTCTGGGTCTGGAATCAACTTGTCAATGAGCTTGCCGCCCACGTTTAGGAGTGCGTCTAATCCAAGCATTATTTGCGCTCCAATTTAGTTTCAATGATTGCAATCTTTTGGCGGTTGTACTGGATGTCGTCTCGGTTCTTTTGGATTTCTAACGACAAGTCTTGCCGCAGCCGTTCACGCGCTAGTTCAGCGCCAGTGTTGGTGGCTTGCTTGTTGTCGCTAGTCACCACCAGGCTAATCTTACTGTTGAGGATAGTAACTTCGTGGCTCAAGTTGGACAACGCCGACATGAGGTAAACCACGCAAGTGAAAAGCAGTGGAAGAACGGCGAACGTGAGTTTTTCGATCAACGCGCCTTTTGCAGAGTCTTTTTCATCGGCCATTATTTGTCAACCTTACTATCTAATTTGTCAAATATCTTACCAAGCATTTCTTTAATCTCACGCATGTCAGCGCGGTAATCGTCACGGGTGACGTAGTTCAAAGGCATAGCCCGAACGTCAGCGTCCAAGCGCTCAAGTGATCGGTAGATGTTGTTCAGCACCCAGCCACCTAAAAAGCCAGCCAAGCTGACCGCGATGTTGAATAAAATTTGAGTGTCCATTATGGCCGCCCTGTTGCCATGTTGTTAAGTTCAACACGGTATGGTATTTGACCAGCTTGCGCTGCTATCAATGCCGCCGTTCTTGCTTGTTCTGCTGTCATAGGAATTTGTCCACGCAAACGATTAGCATTAGCAATTGTAGGAGCTAAATAGTTTTGTACAGCTCCTGTTTCACCAATCATTCGCCCAACATTTCCTGCTCCATAAGCTGCTTCTCCTACAAGCCTTGGACTCATAAATGGTAGAGCCGCCAACATAGCTGGGTTTGAAAATGCGCCTAGACCCGCAGCAACTGCGCCACCTTGACCAGCCAAATTACGAGGGGTGAATGTACTCATTGCTTGTCCAGCAAGTGCAGGCATAAGGTCTGTACCTCCTTGTGCTGCAAGTTGTTCGGCCAAAGCTGCGCGACCTCCATAATTGGTGGTTGCATTGTTTCGCGTAAGTGACTGCAATTTTCTTAATGCTGTGTCGGCAGATGCTTTTTTTCCTAGCGACAGTGTGCGTTCAATTTCGTGAATTAATTCACTAGAGTCACTAAAATCCTTCATCACTTTTGCGTAAGTAGGCGCTTGAGTGCCAATCTCATTTTTCACAGAGTCATAGACTTTTTTACCAGCAGAATATGCGGTTTTTTCTTCTGGCGCTAACTTTCCAAAGTCTTCCCAAATACTTTGTTTTAAATAATCCAAACCTTCTGGAGTGTGATATTCGGCTGGGTCAAGATTTTTCCACTGCTCAATTTTTGTTCTAATTTTTTTTAATGCATCAACTGCTTTTGCATCTTTAGGAATACCAGACTTTTTAAAACTGACCATGCTTTCTGCTTCTGCCAAAGCCTTTTCAATTCCATCAAAGTTTAGAATTGTTCTGTCATTAGTAATGTCTACCATACCAGATCGATAATCTGATTGTTTGGCAGCATTCATATTAGCAAGGTTTGTTTTTGCGTCATCTAAAACTTGCGTAATAGGAACTTCGCCACGCATGTTTTGTTTAAATGATTCTTTACCTGTTAAACCAGATTTAAAAGCTGTTTTGACTGTGTCAGCGCCAACACCAGTAGCCAAACCAAGACCGCTAAAAGCAGCTTGTGGTATTAGCTTTCCAGTTAGCTCCGCTGATTTAATTAACGCATTTACTGGATTAGTAATTTGTGCGGTTCTTGCTAAAGCATTTGAAACCGCTGGTAGCCTACTTGTTGCCGTTGCACCACCAGTGGCCAACAACGATACATCGCCTAAAACCCTAAAAGGGTCTTCTTGCATTGTCTTTTGAAATCCTTCGCCTGTACCATAAGTAGTTGCATATTCTTGTCCAATAGCGGTTGCCAAATTTTCAGCACGTTTGGCTGCTGCTGGGTCAAGAAAAGGGCCACCAACATTTGCTCTGTTAATAATGTTACGCAAAGGCTTTGGGGTAATATTTTGTAAGCCACCAGCGGCTATGTCTATTAAGCCTGTTGCTGTTTGTAATGGGCTACTAACCGCTTCAATCAATCCACCAATAGTGTTTCTATACAAACTAGCCGGTGCATTTTGAATCATTTTTGTAGCACTAAAACTTGCTGGTGCAACAGGAGGCAAAATTCCAAACTTTACGCGAATGGCTTGTTGAGTTTCTGGATTAGCATTAGTAAAGTTTGTATCTTGTGCAGAAAACTTGTCAAAAATTGCAGCTTTAGTTTCAGCATTAGCGTTGACGTAATTTGGGTCATTAAGGATTGAAGATAAATTGGCCATGTTGTCCTCTTATCTCAACAAAGGATTTGATGTATCTACACCACCACGAGCATTTGGTAATGTAAGCGGAGGTGGTGTAGCAACTGATTTTGCAGCTTTACCAGCAGCAATATTGGCCGCACTAATTACATTTTGAAGACGCGCTTTTTTATCTGCAATAGTCTTAGGCTCATCGCCATAAGCTGGGAAATAGGCTTGACGATAACCTTCTAACTGTTCTTTTGTGTAAGCTGCGCCAGTTCCAAGTGTTAATGCTGCGTCAAGAATATCTAGCTGCGCGGCTTCTACCCTTTGGCGTGCTTCTGTGTTTAAAAGGTTAGCGGCAGTTGTTGATAATTTGCCAACTGCTGTTGCAAATGCTTGTGGGCCTGCCGCTTTTGGATCGTCTAACAATGCCTGAGTTAACTGATTTTGAGAGCCTTGCAACCGTTGCAACAAGGTAGCAGCTTTGCGTTCACCTTCGGTTGGCGCAGTGCCTTTGCCACGCAATGGTGTGCCAACCGCAGGAACAGCAGAAGCCGTTGTTAACGCTGGCTGATCCAACACACTTGTCATGCCAGGGATAGCTTGCACAGGAGCCGCAGGCAATCTAGCGCCTGGCATACCCGCGCCAGCCATTGGCGCTGTTGGCGCCGCAGCTGGTGTAACACCGCCAATAGATATTGGAAAGGCTTGCAATGTGCGTTTGTTAACACCCACAATTGAGCCGTCTTCAGTTTCTTTAAGTTCAAAGCCTGGGTTAGCTTGTTCCCAAGCAAACTTTTGTCGTGCCAAATTAAGTTGACCTTGGCCAGTTTGTTCAGCAAATGTTGGCGTTTTGGTGATGTCCATGCCAGCAATTGGTTGACTATAACCTGGCAACATTGGATTGTCTTGAATTGTAATAATCTTACCGCCAGCTTCTTGCCGAACATTCTTGGGCAACATAAAACTAAGTTTGTCTTTGGCATCTAAAAGACCCAAAACTTTTTCAACACGGTACTGTTTGTACTGTTCTGGCGTCATGTTTTGAAGTCGCTGTGTTTCTGCGCTTGCAGTAGCAAAATCAAAATAACCTTTAGTCACACCTTCATTAAGTTTTTTAATTGCATCTTGTGGTGTTGGTGCATCACCTAAAGAAGTCCAACCATGTTTAAGTTTGTCTTTAGTCAATTGAAATTCATTTTTTTCAATTTCACCTTTAGTTTTTTGGGCGGCAAGCGCAGCAGCTTCAATTTCGCGGCGTGTTTTTTCAATGCCTGGAATTTGTGACCCGCCACCGCCTTTTGCCAAAAGACCAGTTAATTTGTTGTAGTTGATTGCGCCAGTATTAGGGTCAATAGATTGACTGTAAGCATCAGCTAACGCATTTTGCGTTGCTTCGGCGCGTTGAGCAACGCCAAGTTGATACTGCGCTAATTGATTTTGATTTTGTGCGCTTTGAAGAGCCGCAACTTGGCCATACTGCGCCAACGGATTGGCCAATTCAAGTGGTCTAACGCCAAGAGAAATGCTTGGATTAAGTGCCATAATCAAATTCCTCCAGGTGGTTGAACAACCATATACGATGGCACGTTAGAATAACCACCAGTATTTACCATTTGCATAGCTTGATTTCTTTGCAAAGCGTTAAGCAACGCATTGCCTTGGGTATAGTTTAGGTAAGTACCTAAGCCACCAGTTAAAGCGTTAGCCGCGCCAACTTGGCCAGCCGCTTGAGCCGCCCCAGCGCCGGTCATTAAATTGCCTACATTTGTGCCGTATGTACCTAATGCACCACCAGCACCAGTTGCGTAGTTCTGACCAGCTTGGCCAACTAAATTAGTGGCAGTTTGACCGATACCAGACAACGCTGCTTGACGGTTGTACAACTGGTTCTCACGCGCCACATCAGTGTTGTAGCCAGTTAAAGCACGGTTGTATGCGTTGCCAAACTCTTGTGAACCCATCTCTTGACCGTAGCGCTGTGCGGCTCTTAAAGCGCCGCCAGAAATCAAACCACCACGGGCAGCCGCTTGGCGATCAAGCGCTTTCTGGCCTTCTGCCAAACGGAAAGCATAGCCTGGGTCAGCTTGATAATCGCTTGCGCCAAACTTAAACGCGCCAGGTACGTTGCCAGCGGTGCGTTGCATTTCAGCTAATGCGTTATAACCAGCCGTGCGATAAGGCGCTTGGTCTTCGCGGGTTTTTTCAAACATTTCGCGTTGCAACGCGACTTGCTGATCAGCAACTTGCTTTTGGACATCAGCGGCTTGAGCCGCTGCGGCTGATTGTGTTTTAGACGCGCTTTTGGCAGCGCTTGCGCCGACTACAGCTGAACCTACTATGGCTGTTGCTACCCATGTCATGGCTTTTCCCCTTGTTCCGCAAGTTTAAGCGGTGTATTAGTTGAAGCAATTAACCCCATATCATCGTACGTTGGGGAAATTACCTCTTGCTCAATTTTAACCAAATCATCTTCGTTTTCAAACTCTGTTAAATGAACGGTAGTCCAAATAGTATCTTCTTCAGCGTATACGGCGCGTTTTAACCCAACTTCAGAGATAAAAGTGCATGGCGCTACCAAATGCTTGTCGCCAAACTCAGTAAAAACTTTGACTCTGCCTTTAGAAATAAAGTTTAAATGCGGATGCCGATGAATCTTGCCAATGACAAATGAACCTTTTGGCAAGAAGATTTCACGGGCATATGTACTGCAACCGTATTTTTCGTCTTTGGGTGTGAAATAGTGCTTTAAAGTGCAGTCTTCCAACGCAGATTCAGCAATACCGCTGTCAATCATCTGTTGCATTTCTTGTTGGGCTGCAAGCACAGTTTCACGAAAACGCACCTTAACTGGCGCGTTTGGCACAACGTCAAAACCTTTGCCGTAGGTTACACGCATTAGGTTACCTCACGTCCAGAAACGCGAATGTTGATTGCGCTGGCTGTGCCTGCAATTGTACTGATAAAGTCGCCCACGCCAAGCACTTGGCCAACCAGTTCTGGGAACGTGTAGACCTCAGACGCCTGCAAGGTCTTGGTCTTGGTAATCAAGTTGGTATTACCGGCAGAACCAGCAACAGTAACCAAGTTCACGCTGATCGTGGCGGCAGACGCGCTGATATTAGTCGCTGTGAACTTGTCGATGATGGCCGTAACGCCAGTCGCTGTGTACTGGGTTGTTTGGGTGTTTTCGGCAAATTTAGCCGGTACGAGGACTTTGACGGTGACTGTCATGGTTTACTCCAATAAGAGGCAATTGTTAGCGGCTTGTTGCATGATGACCCAATTAGTGCCGTCAGACACCATTGTCGCCCAATTTCCTACAACTGCCAAGAGGATTGCTGTGCCAGCGACTGTGCCGTCAATCAACACAACATTGCTAGATGCAGACACCAAGGTCTGAGCCTGCAAATTCTTAAAAGTCAGATATCTGCCAGACCATGCGCTTGCCGTTGGCAGAGTTACCGTACAAGTTGAGCCTGACTTGTTGTTAATAATCCAAGTCTCATTGTCAGCTACCGTAAAGTCAGCGGTCTTGGTAACTGGCGCTGATGATGCGGCGTTAATAGCGGCAGTAATAGCTGCGGTGTCAACAATCGGTTGCACTTGCAACGCCTCGATCTGCTTTTGCATCTCGGCCACTTGGGACTCTAAGGCAGAACAACAGTCAGTCAATACGTCAGGAATTGGTAAAGTAACCACTGGCGGCAGAGTTTCAACTTCTTGTGCCAGAGTCAGCAAAGCCGCATCGTAAGACGCGATCAAGGATATGGAATCAGTGGCCAAATTAACATCGTCCACAACAGCCGTTGCAATATCATTCAACGACAGAAAGAACAAATACCACGCACGGTCAATCAGACCCGTGCGCGGGTCAATCAGCGGCACCCGTGGTGGCGTGATCGGCGTTGGCGTAGCGTTAGGGCTAGGCATTCGTTGGACTCAGAATTAGTTCTGCGCCCATGATTGCAATCTTCACAGGGTCAGTGCCAGACACTTCATAAACACGATCACGCAACTTAGTTGTCATGCCCAGACGGCGCCAGATTACACGTTTGTAATACTGACCAATCTTGCCCATGGATGTCCAATGCTCGTTTGACCATGTGTGGCCACCATCGTCTGAAAAGCGGAGCATGACTTGAGGATCGTATCCTGGTGTGGCAAGGTAAGAATTGGTGACAATTTCATAGCCCGTAATATCAGTGTCTGATAGATCAAACTGACCTAGAGGCTCAAAACCGTCCCCTGCCTCAGTGGTCAAGGTGACGCCTGATTGAGTAGCTAAATACGTTTGCACATATTCGGCCACAAGATTTAACCCCGACTCAGTATCTATGTTTTCACTCTGATACCCAGGGGAAGCATTTAAACCAACGCCAGACTCGCAGTCAAGTTGCAACATGTGCTGAGTTGTGCGCTTGAGGGTGTTAGTGCCAGTAGGCAATGCACGCCATGAGCGCAGCCACTTCTGGATGCTACCGTTGTCGCTAAAGTCGTCTAGGTCAAAGGCGTAGATGTTGCCGTTCTCAAAATCGCCAACAACAATCTTGTTGTTGAACGCCATCTGGCAATTGCCACGGTGACGGGTAAAGTTGCCGTCAACAAACCCTGCACGCTCATGCCAGGCTTGTGTGGCCGCATCATAAACCCATGTTGTATTGGCGCTAGGGAAAACCAGTACATAGAAGCTATGGCCATCTTGTTGGTATGTGTACGCAATAGCGTCTGTCAAATCAGCGTACTGCTGAATCTGCCATTCAACAGCGTGGGTAGAAATCCGAACGCCCGAATAACCATTGGCGCGGTAGACAATACCTTGGCCACGGCGGTCACGGCCAAGCCAGAACAGGCCGTTGTCCATCTTGGCAACCGAGTAAGGGGCAGCACAGCCCAACTCGTTAAACGCGCCTTGGATGCGCTCAAGAGGAAAATCTAACGCGCCGCTGTCGTACCAGACCTCAATCGAGTTTGTGCCAAAGGCCCACACTTCGCGGAAGTTAGCCGCTACGGCCACCAAGCCGTCTGGTGAGCCTTCAACACTTTTAAATTCTAGCGGGTCAATGGATGTGCCGTCTAGCAGTGCAGTAACCCACAGTTTTTGGCTGTTTGGCTGGTTGAACACAAAGTAGCCGTCCAAATAGCAGACCGTCACAGCGCCTGGAAAGTCTGGATCGGTGATCTGGCCAAAGGCGTTTGTCGTGTTGTTGTAGATGTAGCTAGGGCCATTGGCCGCAATGAACAACTGTGTGCCGTTGTCAGCTAGACTGACGGGGCCAGTACCGGCCACCGTGCCAATTAGCGTGGCAACATACGATGTGGTGATCTTGTAAAGCTGTGTGCCAGAAACAACAAAAGCCGTGCTGTCGCTAGACGAAAACGCCCACAGACCACGGATAGGGCCAAGGCCAATGGTGTTGAGCAGTTTCAGACCTGGGGCGCGGTTC
>Ga0181363_1000549_pt1 | contig 10258 bp, 15 predicted proteins | sample Fa13NDMLBSN_FD_130109 | JGI IMG/M metagenome (GOLD analysis project Ga0181363, IMG submission 130109) | Freshwater viral communities from Lake Michigan, USA - Fa13.ND.MLB.S.N | ecosystem: Environmental > Aquatic > Freshwater > Lake | place: USA: Michigan | collected 2013-09-23
AATCACTGGTAAAGGTATGGACTTGAACTTTGGATTTGCTTATACTTCATATGTAATTCCATTCTTGTCAAATGTTAAGTTTGTTCTTAACCCAGCATTTGACAATGTTCATACAAATGATATTGAGAACCCAATCATTGATGGTTTCCCATTATCTTCTTATAGCTTTATCATCTTTGATATCACTGATAACACTAATGACAATATCTACTTATTGAAGTTGTCTTGGGATAATCAATTGAAGTGGTGGTATCAAAATGGTACTATGGATTACATGGGACGTACCCAAGGATTCCAGTCTTCTGGTCAATTCAATGGATACCGTGTAATGATGTCTCAAACAATGCCTGCAATTTGGGTAAAAGACCCAACTAAGGTATTGAAGATTGTTATGAGAAACCCAGTAACCGGTGGTTCATTCTAATCTATCATATATACAAAAAAAGGGAGGGGGTAACTCCTCCCTCTTTTTTAATTAGTAATTTATTAACCAACAAAAATAAAAACCAACAAAAACATGGAAACAACAGGATTTACAATGGTAGAAGTAGGGGTAGGCAGCATTAAAAAAACATCACTTGCTGTTAGACCTTATTTTGACAAACAAGCAACTAACATGGGGCTTGAAGAATATGGGATGAGTCTTTTTGACGGAGTCACTCATAATGAGCAACTTGCATGCTTAGAATTAAATGGAGTAATTAGATATATCACAGGTTTAAATGAATTTGCACCTGAGATTAAACTACTTGATCCAGAAGTAAAAGAAGCAAGAATTAGAGAAATTAGAACTTCAATTGCAGAACTTGAAAAAGAACTTGCTGCAAATTTTATTGAAATTGATGACAAAGATTTCTGGAATAAAGTAAAACTACTTAAACCGGATAATAAAGAATTTTGGAATAAGATTGAAATATCATGTGGTAATGAACCCTTATATTTAGATCCAAATAAACCTTTTGATAGAATAAAACTACATGCTATTGAAGCAGGTGGTTTTCCAATGATAGCAAAAAGTTATGAAGATGCCAGAGCAAAAGCAGTACCACCTAAGTTTTATCTAGATAAAGAAGAAGAAACTGTAATGGCAAGAACTGAATACAAAAAGATGCGTAACAAAGCACTTTCAGAACTTCAGAAACTATATGACAAAAACAGTACTAAACTATTCTATGTTGCTAAAGTAGTAGATGCAAATAGTTCTCAGTACAGAAAATCAACTCCACTAGATATTATTTATGAGAATATGGATAAATATATTTCTGGAGAAGGAGCTGAGTCAAACAAAGAAAGAGCTTCAAGAACATTCCTTGATGCAGTAAATTTAGATATGGAATCATTAAAAATTAAATCAATTGTACGAGATTCCGTATTTTTTAAGTATATTATTAATAAGCCGGATGGATATATTTACCATGCTAAAACAAATGCTTTACTTGGTAGGAATGTGTCTGATGTAATTGAACACTTAAAGAATCCTTTAAATGAGGATGTTTTAAAAGATTTGATTGCTTCCTGTGAGAAATATTGGAACACTTAAAAATTAAAATAAAATGAAAAAAGTATCTAAAGCCATGTATGGCAAGTCAATGATGAAAACTGGTGGTATGGTAAATGCTAATGTTAAAGTTTCTGCAGATAAAACTCCTGGATCTAAAGGTGTTAAGTCTGGAACTAATCCAAAAGCTTCAGCATCTAAAGTTGCTAAAGGTAAAGTTGGTGGAACTTCTAAAGCTCCTAAAACTGCAGTACCTAAAGCTCAGTATGGTGGTGTTAAAAATAAATAATCATGCCAAAAGATTCTTGCTATCATAGTGTCAAGTCAAGATATGCAGTCTTTCCTTCAGCAAGGGCTTCTCAAGCTATTGCTAAGTGTAGAAAAGGTAAAGGTCAAGTAAGAAAGACTGAGAAGGGTGCAGAACTAAAAAGATGGCAAGCAGAGAAATGGCAAGATACTAAATCAGGAAAAGCTTGTGGTGCCGGTGGTAAAAATGAATACTGCCGGCCTACAAAAAGAGTATCAAAGGATACACCTAAAACAAAGTATGAACTAACTCCTTCTAAACTAGCTGCTAAAAAAGCTGAGAAGTCAAGAGTAGGAATGGGAAGAAGAGTTAAAAAAGCATAGTTATGGCAATTAAAAAAACAACAACAAAATCAACACCAGCTAAGAAAAGTTCTTCAGTTGGTATTTCTATTTTTGGAGGTAACAAAGCAGAGATGAGAAAATGGGAAATTGAATCTGCTATGTCTACATTACAAAGAGCATCTGAAATTCAGAAGAATACAAAACTTATGAATGATGTTAAAAAGATGGCTGCTGAAAAAGCAAAAGAATTTAATAGCATTGCAGCAGGTAAAAAAATATAAAATGGAAAAATTAAACTTTGATCAGATGTTGCAAGCAGCATGTGATGCAATGAAAAAAGAATCTTTAATGGCACAACTTTACCAAGCTATTACTGGTAAGAAAATGGTTGTTATGCAAGTTATCTTTAAAGGTGATATGAAGTATCCATCTTATATTGTTATGGTAGATGACAGAGGTAATACAATGGTTACTGGAATGCCTTCTCCATATCTTGATGACTTAGTAATTGACATGCCACTAGAGATGACAGAAGCAGAAGCTGAGGCAGCTTTAGTTGCAGCAGGTTATGAAGATAACTGGAGTACTCTTACTTTAAGAGCTCCATTGTATTCAGTAGTATACCCACCACTATACATCTTTGCTGTAAAGCATAAAGGATTTATTGCTGTGGATTCTACTGATAGCACAAATGTATTTCCAATTTCATAAAAATGAAAAAGACAGCTAAAGTAAAGGTTACAGCTGGTGGAGAAAAACATGTGGTCTATAAAAAGACTACAAAAAAAGGTGAAGGAAAGATTGGAAACATAATGGTTAATCATCCTACCAAAGATAAAGGGCAGTGGGATACAATAGATTTAACTGCAAAGGGAAGAGCAAAGACAGTTAAGCAAGGTGTAGCAGCTACAAAGAAATGGCACAAAGATAACCCTGAGTATAAATATAAAGGTAAAGGAAATGGCAAAGTCTCCAGCATGGCAAAGAAAAGAAGGTAAGAATCCAGAAGGAGGTCTGAATGCTAAAGGTGTAGCTAGTTATAGAAGAGCTAATCCTGGTAGTAAACTTAAGACAGCTGTTACTACTAAACCATCTAAACTCAAATCTGGAAGTGAAGCTGCAGGAAGACGTAAAAGTTTTTGTGCAAGAATGTCTGGTATGAAGAAAAAACTAACTAGCTCAAAGACAGCTAATGATCCTAATTCTAGAATCAACAAGTCTTTAAGAAAGTGGAATTGTTAAACTAAAAATTATAAGAAATGAAAATGTGTGCTAAATGTGGTGGATCTATGAAAAAAGGTGGTGCTACAAAAAAGATGGCTAAAGGTGGTGTACAAAAAATTGTTGGTATGCCTGGATATAATGCAACTCTTTATCCTACATCTTTTAAGAAAGGTGGTGTTAAGAAAATGCAGAATGGTGGGGAAAAACCTGATAAAAGTGTTTTAAAAAATATACTAGGTTTAATTGGTGGGGGATCTGGTATTTTAGCTGGCACAATATTAGGAAATAGAGAAAAGGATTCTGAAAAAGCTAATGAAAGAGATAATAAAAGAATTCAAAGAAAAAGTGATAGAAGGGAAAAGAAAGGTTACAAACCAATCTCTGGACCATCATTCAAAAATGGTGGCACTTCATTTGGTATGCTTTCAGTAAAAGCTGGTGTAGATAAAAATCCTAAACCAACTGCTGCAGATAGAATTGCTGGAGCTAAGATGAAAAAGAAAATGGGTGGTTCAACTAAAAGAAAATAATAATCATGAAAAAGACAACTAAAAATCCTATTACCTTCTTTAGAGAAGCTAATGAAAAAAGACAAGCAGCTGTAAAAAATTCTTTGAAAAAAGCTCAAGCTGGTGGATACATGTTTCAAAAGGCTAAACCTGCAATGGGTCCTTTAACTGAAACACAAGCAGCATTAAAGGGAATGAAAGAATCTATGAATGATCCAATGTCAGACGGTAGAGGACCTAGAACAACTACTCCTAGAGAAGACATGCTAAATCAACCTATGGATCCTTCAGTTCGTTTACGTAACTCTGAACCTGTAAATGATACAACGCCTGGTGAAATTTTTATTCCTAGTGAAAAATATAAAAAAGGTGGTTCGGCAAAACCTTCAGCAGGACTTAGTAAAAAAACTAAATCTAACATTGCTAAAAAAGCAAGTGCTGGAAAAGACATTGGTAAGAAAGGTAAAGGTTTTGCAAAAGTAGCTGCTGCTGCAGGTGGTGGTGAAAAAGGTAAAAGAATTGCTGCAGCTGCAATGTGGAAAAATATTAAAAGAGGATAATGTTAAATAGTACTATTACCATAAAGATTAAACAAAGACTCAATAAACTTGACAGTCAGGATTATGATAACATAACCTGCTGGCAAATAGTTGAAGCTTTCAATAAAGCTCAGGTGGAATGGTCTAGGAGACAGCTACATGGTATTAATGTAGTTAAGGAAGGTGATGAACAATCTACTCGTAGAAAGGATGACCTTCAAAAACTTTTAATTAAAACACCTTTGACTTCAGTAAAGAAAGATCTTTATTATGAAGGAGATGTTCCTGTAAACTATTTACAATGGAAACGTGTAGACATCTATGCAAAAAAAGAATGTTGTGATAAAAGAAGAATGACTGTATATCTTGCAGAAGAAGGAAATCTTAATCAACTTTTGAGAGATAAATCAAAACAACCAAGTTTTGAATGGGCAGAAACATTTGCAACTTTAATCAACGACACAGTACATCTTTATACAAACAATGAATTTGAAGTAGAAGAAGCATACCTAACCTACTACAGACAACCGGTAAAAATACAAATTGATGGATGTTCAGATCCATATACCGGGATTACTTCTACTACAAATGTAGACTGTGAATTTAAAGATGACATAATAGAATTAATAATCGATGAGGCAGTAAGTATTCTAGCTGGAGACATAGAGTCTGGAAACCAATTCTCTAGAACACAAGAATCTGCTGAACGTAGTAACTAATAAATAATGGAAGCAAAACCAAGAATGTTAAAAAGACCTGAAGTTGTAAAAGTTCCTCAATCAACAGGTATACCAAATATTGATAAACCAAGTAATGGTGCAACAAAAGATACTCCTGAATTTAAAACAATGAATCCTTTAATTACAGGGTCTTGTGTAGAATATCTTAATTATAGAATTCAACAAGAAGAATATTCTTCTAGAATTTATATGGCAATGACAATGTGGTTAGATGAAAAAGGTTTTAAAGGAGCAGCTGGTCTTTGGAGAAAATATTCAGATGAAGAACTTACCCATGCTGATATAGCACGTAAATATTTATTGTCTTTTGGTGTGCAACCATTAACTCCAAGATTAGATCAGCCTCAACAAGATTTTTCAGGCAGTCTTCCTGAAATTATTCAGTTATCATATGAACATGAAATAGAAGTATCTACTCAAATTAAAGCAATGGCTGATCATGCTCTTGGTATGAAGGATCATATGTTATATGAATTATGTTTAAGTTATCTTAAAGAGCAAGTGGAAGAACATGATAAAATGCAAACTTGGGTAGATAAATTAAAAACATTTGGTACAGATCCATTAGCATTAAGATTATTAGATAACGATATGGCTGGATAATTTTTATAATAATTTGGATAATTAAAAACTTTTGAGTATATTATAGTATATATTTATTAACTAAAACAAAAAACAATGGCTTATTTTGATCACGCGTATAGAAAAGTCCTTTTGGCAACAAATGGAGTTTCTACTTTAAATGGTGTACAGTTGGGTACTCCTACTGCACCTGGTGCAACAACTACTTACCAGCTTGCTCCTGGTACAATTACATTTATCAACCCTGAAACATTTATTGTTGATGATGCTCCTGCATCTTGTTGTGATGTAATTCTTGCTGCTGGTTCAATCTATCCTAAAGATAAGATTGGTCCTTTCCACGGAGGTTATCAAGAGTCTAACAAAACTAAGACTATCAAACCTCAGTATGTAAGCAAGTACTGGTATGTTAATGCTAATGCACCTTCTAACTACATTATCCATGTTGGATTTACTCCATGGACAGATGCAAACCCACCTTCAAGCAGCAATCCTGGAGAAACAGGAGGTACTTGTTGTAAAGAGTTCTTATGTGGTGAGACTTACTATCTACGTTTAGATGTTAAAGGTTCTCCTGCAATGAGATACTTAAATCACAATGCATATGAGACTCTTGAGGCTTATACAGGATGTTGTGATCCTAATGCAATTGCACCTACTCCAGTTGATCCACGTAAAGTATATCTTGCTTGGGCTAATCAACTTTTAGAGTCTCCAATTGTAAATCCTTTTGCATATCCAGTAGTTACTTTCTCAAATGATGGTGGAGCAACTTGGACATACTACTATCCAAATAATGTTAATACTGCTACATTACCTGTAATTCCAGGTGTAACATATGCAAATTATGAGGATTGGGTAGAGCAAACATATGCAAACACAATGTGTGCTGGTTTAGCTTTAACTGGTGCTTATGTTGATACTAAGTTTGGTAACTGTACATTCCAAGTTTCTGACTTCTATGAATTAGAACCAGTAAGACTTTATGCTTCTGAAGTAGATTACACAGGTTCACCTTGTGAGTTTAACTCACTTTGTGTTGGTGTAGAATGTTATGGATTACAAGCAAATGGTACTGGAGAAACTGTAGCAAGAGATTACATCTTGTCAGAATCTTACAGACAAAGCTACTTTGCAACTGACTTCCGTATCAGAGAGATCACTCAAGGAGATGCAATTGTTGGATGTAATGGATTTATTGATAGAAACTCTCTATATGATAGAATCTATTTACTACACAATGTGCCTCGTTTCTACAATCCTACTGGAACATTTGATAATGATCAATACTTAGTAGAAGTTATTGTAGATCAAGGAGACATTTTAAATCCAAATGGTGTTTGGAATGCAATCTCTGATTGGTTAACAAACTGTTCAAGCTGTAATGCTGAACCTACTGTAAGTGGTGCAAACTGCCCTACTGCATTGGTTCCACTACCTGCATAATAGAACATAGTAATAACTCAAAAGGAGAGTGAGAGTATATTTCTCCTCTCCTTTTTTATTATAAAAAAATGGCAAATCATGTATTAAGTTTGGAGATACCTACTGTATCAAATCCATGTGTACTCAAAATCTTTGACACAAGTGTATACTCACCTTTAGTTGGAGTATTTAATCCAAGACTTTATGTAGTTGTTCCTGGATTTAAAGACACTGCTGAATTATCATTTGTACCAGATTCTAGTCCCACACTTACTGCTTGTGACTTTGGTTTACAAACTGAAGGATGTGGTAGTACATATGCTAATCTTCCAGATGGTATATATGGTATTAAATATTCTGTAGATCCTGAGTGTAAAGTTTACGTAGAATACAATCATTTAAGAATTACATGTGCATTGAATAGATATGAAAAAATACTGTGCACATTGAGTATTTCAGATTGTGATCCTCCAGTAAAAATAAAACAAAAACTAAGAGATCTTCATTTAATTAAAATGTATTTAGAAGCAGCTAAGGCAAAAGTTGAAACATGTCATGAAAATCAAGAAGGTATGACATTATTTAATTATGCTGTAAAACTTTTAAATAGATTTGAGTGTAGAAATTGTTAAACTTTAAAAACCAACAAAATGAGTGCATGTCCAAATTGCGGAAAAAAACTGTCTTGTGGATGTCAAAAGAAAAAAGCATCTAATGGACAAACTGTATGTAATGACTGTAAAGCACAGTATGAGCAACAGTTACAAGAACAAATTAAAAAATATACTAAATAATGGCTGGTATACCCTACTATAGAATAACGGCATGCTGTGATGGAAATCAGGTTGGATTATTTAATATTCCAAATGTTGTTGGAACCCTTAATGGAACATATGTTTATAGTGGGGTACCGACTATTATAAATGGTGTAGATTTTCAAACAGGGTATTGTTATACTATTGAATACAGAGGAACAAACTTTAATACTTACCCATTTTCACCTGATTTTTCAGATTTTACATCTGCACCATTAGGATGTTTAAGTCCTGATTGTTTGCCTTGTCAAACACCACCTCCATATTTAAAAATGATATTCTCAAGTTGTTGTGATAAAAACAACTTTCTTGAATTTCAAGGAAATGACTACTTACAATATGGTGGTGTAGTTGCACCAAGTCCATTGTTTGCATTACCTCCAGGATTTATAAATTCATGTTATTCAGTAGAAGTTATTGAAATAGATTTTAATGAATTCATTAACCTACCTGCTCCACCTCCCCCTGCTAACTTCTTTATATATGGAGTAAGCTTTGATGCTGAATGTGATATATATGAAGGGGAATGTCCTGAATGCCCTCCCCCACCATGTTATACATTAATTAATTGTGATGGAACATTCTTTGATACTAATACAGATCTGTCAGCTTATATAGGTCAGTATATAACAATATCAAATCAAGCAGGACCAATTGCTGGGACCTGGTTTGTAACTTTAAAAAATACTCCTTGTGAAAATGCTGTTGATGTAATTTTTGATGCAATAGCAATTGAGCCTTGTCCATGCTTGTGTTACAATATAGTTGGTACAGTTGAACAACTTCAGTATGTTAATTGTGATGATGAAGTTGTAAAGGATCCAACTGCAACTGAGTTCTGTTCAAGAGTATATCCTTGGGTAACAGGGACCCCTGGTGAGTATCAAGTAGTTCAAGGACTTCCTTGTGTGAATGGAGAATGTCCTGAAGTATGTTGGTTATTAACTAATTGCCAAACTGGTGAAACAATAACTACTCAATCAAATTTAAGTCAGTATTACTATGCTAACCAAGTAGTTGTAATTGTAGGTCAAGAAGGGTGTTGGGAAATTGAAATCACTGATGACTGTGATTGTGCACAAGAAGTTATTGTTACACAATTCTATGATGATTGTCCATCATGTATTCCGGTAATTGCCTATAAATTAATTGACTGTGACACAGATCAAGTACATTTCTATACAACAACTGATCTGTCACAATATGTTGGTCAAACTATTGAAATAGACTGTGGATGTTATTTGGTTGAACAAATAAATGTTGCCCCTCCAACAGACACACCAGTTGTTGTAGACTTTGTTTTTGATGATTGCCTAGCATGTAAAAAAACATATTATAAACTAGTAGATTGTTTTGATCAAACTAATATACTGTACACTACAACAAACTTGAGTACATATGTTGGTGAAGTAATTAAAATTGAAAACTGTGATAACTGTTGGCAAGTAACAGAAACTAGAGTATTTGATGAAGTAACTGATGTAGTTGTAGTATCTAATTTTGAAACCTGTGAGGATTGTTATGTTGATGCTCCATGTATATGTACTAAAGTAACAAATCTAACTGTAGAAACTCAAACATTTAGTTACATTGATTGTGAAAACAATGAGATTGAACTAACACTTGAGGTTAACGAAACCTCAGAAAAAGTATGTGCTAAAAGATGGATACTTCCAGATCTACCGGTTGGTCAATTTTTATATCAAGAAACTTTTGGGGAATGTAAATTAGGAATTTGTCCACAGCCTGTTTTTAAAAATAATAGAACAGTACGTCCAGGATATAATACACCAATATGCACACCAGCAAAGTATGATGAAATAACATGTAAGTTTGCTGATATTCTGTACAAGATTGCTCTTGAAAAAAGATATGGTATTACAAACTGTTGCCCCGAAGATGATGATAAATGGTTAGTCAAAAAAGAACTTATAGATCTTCAAGCTTTAAAAGATCCAAACTATGATTGTAAAGAATGTACATGTAGTTGTACACCAGTAAATACATGTACTACTTGCAATTGTAAAAATTAATTTGTATATTATAAATAGAACAAAATATGAAGCCATTAAATTTAGATAATAGACCGTGTTCTCCAATATCATCAAACTGTGTGATATGGCAAGGACCTACATTGGATTGTATTAATCTATGTACTGGAGATACTATATCAGATGTTGTAGCAAAAATGGCTACGGAACTTTGTACATTACTTGATCAAACTAATGTATCTAATTATGATTTAACATGCTTAGGAATAACAGCATGTGGACCAAAAGATTTTCAAGCTCTTATCCAATTACTTATTGATAAGATATGTGAGCTTCAAGGTTTG
>Ga0181363_1000550_pt1 | contig 10258 bp, 18 predicted proteins | sample Fa13NDMLBSN_FD_130109 | JGI IMG/M metagenome (GOLD analysis project Ga0181363, IMG submission 130109) | Freshwater viral communities from Lake Michigan, USA - Fa13.ND.MLB.S.N | ecosystem: Environmental > Aquatic > Freshwater > Lake | place: USA: Michigan | collected 2013-09-23
CAGCTTGCCGCCGTAGGTCTCAACGCGCTCCCACTTGCGGGTGTATTGGTTTGTGCCGTCGAAGGTGATGCGCCCGTCTTCAATCGCCGCGTTCGGGTAGGACAAGTAGCGCCCGCTGGGCAGGCGGATGCGCAGCCAGCCGTCCTTCATGTCGAACTGGAGCATGTCGTAGTGGGACAGTTCGTCCGGCTTCCTGATGGCCTGCTTGGCCGCAGCCTCAACGCCGTACCAAAGTTTAACCACATTGGGGTGCGACTTGCGCCACGCGCTGACCAGCGGCTGGATTTCTTCGTCCGTCATGGCCGCGACCGCAGGGCCGCCCATCGTGCGAAACGCTCCGACGCCGCCCTGATAGCCGCACGCCAATTCCATTGTCTTGCCGTACTGGCGCATCGATCCGTCGCCGCTCTTCTTGTTCTCGACCACCTCTTCGGGATCGACGTTGAAGCCCTTGGCATAGGCGACCACATACAGGTCGTGCCCGACGCCACGGTCGAAGTCACAGAACGCCTTAACCTTCCAGTCCTCGCCCGCCAGCCACGCAAGCACGCGGCCTTCGATGTTGGACAAGTCGGCGATGACCAGCTTGCGGCCCGCAGGGGCCACCAGACAGCCGCGCACGGCGGACGAGCACAAGTCGGTCACGTTGTCGAACAGCAGGTCCTCGCAGTCCAGCTTCATGGCGGAGATGCCGGTCTCAATCACGTCGGCGTCCATCGTGGGGCGTGGCAGGTTCTGTGGCTGGAATATGCGCCCCGCGTCACGGCCTGTGCGCGATGCGCCGCAGAACTGTAGTGTGCCGCGCAGCCGCCCGTCAGAGGACGTTGCGTCGAGCAGCACCTTATATTTGGCTGGTGAGGTAGCCGCCGCCTGCTGCCGTATTTCGAGCAACTCGCGCACTATGGGTGTCAGGCCGTCGCTGCGGAGCAGTTCCGCGACCATGCCCTTAGTTAGGTTCTCTGGCGCGAAATTGTGATAGTCCCGCAGATACTGTAGGAAACGCGCGCCCTGCGTTAGCTTCGTTACGTGGCCGCCTGTCAGATGGGCTGCACGAGTGGCCAGAGTTCCTGAAGTTCTTCGAAAAGCTCGAAGGGCTGCGTGGGCGAGTTCAAGGTCGATGGCGATGCCACGGTCATTAACTCCTTGGTCAATTCGCCAAAGGTTCCGCTCACTCCGACTATTGTTCCAATTCGGCAGACGTCCATATACGTCTCGCATCGCGTCCACATCAAGGCGGGCGTATTCGATGAACTCATTCCATTCGGTGGGGTGACTGACATGATCGGCTCTCCTCAGCTTCATGTTTTTTGGGCGTGGCTTGGTGAACAACTGTATCAGCTTCTTGCCCGCCTTGTCTTTAGCTTTATCGGTCGGGACGCCGAGGACGTCGCAGAGCGTGCCCAGCGAGCCGGGGAGGCTGTGGGCGAGTGCCTGCACCATCGTGTCGCGTATCTTCTCGACAGGCACGTTTACGCCGCAGTGGCGCAGCACGGTGCGGTCGAAGTGGCTGTTGTGGATGACAACGGTGTCGGCTTTGTCAACCAGCGACTGTAGCCGCTCACGCCAGCCAGCGTGGCCCTGTGTGCAGTCCCACACGGCGACAGGCTCGTCGTTTACTGCGACCGCCACAAGCAGCACCTCCGCCTCTTCGGCGTAGCGGTGCGTCCCGTGCGTGATTGGCACAGGGCTGTAGGTTTCGAGGTCAAGCCAGAGGGTGCTCATGACGTCACACAATGAAAGCCGCAGCCGCCGAAGCCGCGCTTCCCCATGTCAGTCGGCCAATCGGCAGGGATTTCGTCGATGAAAGTGCGAACACCTTTTATGCGCGTCAGCCGCACATTGAACCGCCGCGCCTGATCTGCCCGCCGCGCGAACACATCAGGGAAATGCTTGCGGATGAGCGCCCAGTAGTTTGGGCTGGTCGCTTTTACGCAGCCAAGGCAGTTTCCGTTAGGCATACCAATCTCATACACATACGGGCGGCGCACGCCATGCTCCGCAAGGATTGCGTGCGTGTCTGTTTTCTTTAGACCCATTTCGACCAGAGGCGCACGCTGCTTCAACGCAGGATAGTTTTCTTGCATATTGGTGAACCGCTTTGCATCCGTTTTGTCGGCGGTATAGCCCCACAGATGTGTATCGCTGGGAAGCTGAAAGTCCATGCGCGGCGCAAACTTCAGTTCACCAGTGCAAGGCGCGCCGTTTATGCCAGACAGATACCGACGCGCTTCAAAGACATCGTCTATCGTGGCGTACTTGTTGGATTTAAGGCGTTGTATCGGCTTGCCGTACCACGCTTCGAGATCATCTATAAAGCGACGGCTATCTGCGTGTACGCTGTCGCCTAAGTCGCAGTGTGCGATTACGAGATCAGGGTTTTCCATAAGCGCGAAATGCGCCATGACCGCGCTGTTAACGCCGTCTACCCATGCAATGGTTCTAGTCATCATGTGTCCCTCAATTCTGGTGGACCGCGCCCCGCGAGTTACCAACAACGGGGGAGGGACCACCCGATGCGCGGCGCGGTCCGCCAGAAAAGAGGGCGCGACGGTTGCTTCCAACCGATGCCGAAGCATCCAACCGCCGCGCCGTCCCTATAGCGTTAAATTAGGTCAAGGCCAATAGCTGACGCGTATGCGTCAACAAGATAGCGTTGTTCCCGCCGTGCGTCGGGGTCCATCGCCCTGAGACGGACAATCTGACGGATGATCTTTGCGTCGAAGCCGCGTGATTTGGCTTCAAGATAAACGTCCTTGATGTCCTCTGCGATGCCCTTCTTCTCCTCTTCGAGGCGTTCGATACGCTCGACCAGAAGTTGAAGTTGCTCGCCCGCAACGAGGTTGTGTCCGATGTCAGACATTACAGGAGGTCTTCCGCGTCAACCGCAAGGTCAGCGAACTCGCTGGCTGAGGCTGTGGAGCCGCCGCCAAAGTTCTCGCCGTCCTTGGCAAACATAACGCCGCGCAGGGTGCAGTTAATGCGCTGACCCCACTTGTTGTCCTGCGGCCAGATGTCAACCGACGCGTGGACATAGCAGCCTGAATAAATCAGACGCTCGATCTCCGCCTTGTTGGTGACTTCATTGCCGAGGCGGTCAACGACCGTAGGCTGCGTGCCTGCATTGCGTGCGGACAGGTAGAACTTGTCCTCGAAGCCCGCATATGGCTGGCGTGTCTTCTTGTTGCGGTACTCGGCCTCAACATAGCAGACCTTCTTGTCGTCGGTCAGGGCGTCGATTACGTCCTGCGCCTCGTCCTTCCACTTGTCCTTGGCCGCCTCCAAGATGGCGTCCTTGATTTGCTTCACGTGTTCGCTTTTAGGGTCAACGATCAGCTTGGCTCCGTAGGCTGGCTCACCTTCGCCAAATGCTTGGGGCGCGCCCAAGGCAGGGAAAGCGATACGGATATTTTTAAGCATTACTTGCATTTTTCATTTCCTCAGTTTGCAGTTAAGTCACGGAAATCATCCATGACGGGTGTTACGACCATCTCTGGCCGCTTATCGGTGGCGGGTGCCACTGATGGCTTGCCCTCGCTGCGGGTAATCTGCTCTTGCAGGTTCGCCCAACGCTTGGGGTTTTCTTTGAATATCTTCTCGGCCTTTGTGGGGCTGATTAGCTTAAAGTCATAGACCTGATCGTCGCGCATGCGGAAGGTTTTCTTCATCATCTCCTCAACGGCCTTCGCGTCCTTCCAGTCACGGTTGCCAGCGCGACCTGCGACCAGCTTGTATCCGGTGACAGGCTGACCCGCGAGCAGGCGACGCTCCGCTTCTGCACGCACAGCCTTACACCACTGCTCAATCAGTTCAACCTTCGACAGTGCCACAGGCAGATAATTGTCGCTGGTATCGCTGTCGATGGCCACGGGCACGAACTCAGCGAACTCATCAATGGTGGAGGCAGCAGCGCCGTATACGACGTCGGAAATCTCAGCGCGCAGGGCTGGGCAGGTCGCCTTCGCCTTGCAGAACTTGCACTGCTTCTCGCCCGGCACAAGCGCAGGGTCTTCCCAGCGCACCTTGTCCGCCGCGTGGCGCACCTCATCGGCGAAGGTGAGTAATTCACTTACTGGGATGCAGTATTCGCTGACGTGGTTCAGACGCGGCTGGTGGATGACCATCGTGACAGTGTCGAAGTCGCCGATGAGGTCGTATTCGTTCAGCGCGCCGAGGGCGTAAATCATGAGCTGCGGGTTGTTGTCCGCATCGACCTTGACGCCCATGCCGTACTTCAGGTCAACGATGATAATCTCGCTGCCCTTGATGATGATTGCGTCAGACGTGCCGCCTGCGCCTTCCTCGCCGGTCAGGTGGCCGATGCCGATGCGCTTCTCGACCAGAAGCTCACCGCCTTGTGCATACTCACGGACGAGCTTCATGTAGTCCTTGACGTGGTCAACCATCGTCTGGTCGATGGTGAAGTCGAAGCCGTCAACGGTGGCTGGCTTGCCAATCAACAGCGCGGGGTCTGCGCCGCTGATGAGGCACTCTGACGCGAGTTCGTGCGCCAGTGTCCCTTCGGCAGCAAACGAACTGCTGCTGTCAGGGAACGGTGCCTCAAGCGCGACGCTGCCGTGACATACCATCCAACGATGCGCGCCAGATGGGCTTAGTTTGGCGTGGACGCTCACTTCGCCAGTGCCTCTTGCATGAGGGCGACCAGTTCAGGCAGCAGGGCTGGCTCGATCTGGGATGCCTTAGCCACACCGAAGCGGGACAGCAGCTCTTCCATGACTGGCTTGCCGCGCTTCTCAACGACGCTGAGGATAAGGGGCCGCACGTCGGTTTCGATGTCGAGCGTGGCGATTGGCAGGTCAACGACTTCCAGCTCTTCGTCCTCAGAGACCGACGTCGCAGGGGCAGGGGTAGAAGAGGCTTCCTTCGTCGTTGGCTGGCTCTCGGTAGCTTCCGCAGCGGGGGCACTCTTGGGGGCCAGAGTAGGGTCCACGGGTGCGGCTTCGGCGACCTCCACCTTTGCTGCGTCGCGCTTGGCCTGAAGGGCCTCCCGTACGCTGTTGTCGATGGCGTTGGCCGCCGTGTTGTGGAGGCTGTGCCCGATGGCCAGCAGCTTGTCGGCCACTTCGCCGATGCTGTTGCCTGTTACTTCGATCTTAATCATCTATCAGTTTCCTTTTTTCAGTTCTTCAATAGTTTCGTCACGCTGGCTGATCATCAGTTCGAGCACGTCGATTTTATGCTGCAACTCGCAAAGCTCATCGTCGAGCCGGTTGGCGTCGCGTTCAAAGTCGGCGGCGCGGTCGCGCAGAGCTTCAATCTCTTCGTCGTTCTTTGCCCGTGCGGCCCTCAGACGCTCGGCCAGCACGATGGCCAGCTCTGGATTAGGGTTGCGATCCGCCTCTTCAATCAGGCGGCGGCCTTCGCACATTCGGTAATAGTTGCGATCTAAAAGTTCCACGGTTCTGCTCCCTGTTGCTTCGCCAGCTTGCGCGCCTCGCGCTTGCCTGACACGGTAAATGCGGCCACGTTCGAACGGCGTCCGTCCGTGATCCGGTTGATGTAGAGGGTTGGCGGGTACCGATTGGTACCCGACGTGTATTCCGCTGCCAAGATGCTCTCCATCGGATTACGCCTTGCGCGCCACGACCTTCACGGTCGTGTAGCCCTTGGTGGTTTTCTGGTTCTTGCTGAACCAACGACCGTCAACGCCCAGCTCGCGCAGCTTGGCTTCGGCTGCCTTGGCGTCAAGCGACTGACGCTCGGCGACAGTGGACACGGTGGCACGGAACAGGCCGCCGTCGATAGCGTCGCCCGCCTCACAGGCATTAACCAGAAGCGCAACGAGCTTCGCCTCAACCGCCTTCAGTTCGGCGATTTGAGCCTTGATGTCGCCCAGACGGTCTACGACGTTGCCTGCAAGGTCGATGGTATTAGGTTGTGTAGCCATTAGTAATTCCCTTCTGTGTTGTTGGTAACACGGCCTCTAAACCAGTTCGTTGCAGGCGTCAACCCCCTATGTGTAAAAAATTACGTGTCCGTTCTTTATTTCTATCAGCGGGTCTTTGCGCTTGGCCAGCGACTGGATTGCACGGTCCAGATCGCGGCGGCGCAGGTCGCGCTTCGGTGCCTCTGGCTTTGTCATGGCGGCGAAGCACTTGTCGAACAGTTCGGCCAGTGGCGCACGCTCAACGCCCGCATACTGGTCCTCGATGATTTCAAGCACGTGGCGCTCATGCGGGCCGAAGCGTTGAGCCTTTGGACCTGTCTCCTGAACCACCGGCACAGGCACGTCAGCCTCGACGGCAACGCAGCTCGTGATAGGATCGCCATCGGCGTCCATGCCGACGACTATGGTTTCCAGACGGAAGCCCCACTTCAGGCCGTCGTCGCCGTCCTTCATCTTCGTGATGCGCAGCTCGCGTGTGCCGTTCTCATACTTCAGAACCTCAAGCTCGGCGTCAGCCGCCGCACGCTTGCCTGACCAGCCGCGCACGCCCTTCGACGCGTCCTTGCCGCTGTGGTCCACCATTAGGATTGTCGCGCCTGTGGCTGTCTCCAATGCACGCGCATTGGCCAGCGCCAGACCGACGTCCTCGGAGCTGTTCTCGTTCGCGCCGGGCGTGACCTGCGCCATCGTGTCAACGATGATGACGTCCGCGCCGCCCGATGCAGCCACAGCCGCAGCCAGTTCGGTCACGTCCTCGGACAGCAGGAAGTTCGGCGGCACGGTCAGCAGGCCGATGTCAACGTCAGCCGGATCAATCTTGTGATGCTTCAGGTACGCCTTCAGGCGCTTGCTCATGCCCTTACCGCCCTCGGCGGCGATGATAAGCACGCGTCCCTTCTTCGTGCGGTTACCGCGCCACGCGATGCCCATCGCGATTGCATAGGCCATGTCGATGGCGACAAAGGTCTTGCCTGAGCCTGACGCGCCGAACAGCACGATAAGCCCAGCGTCGGGCAGCACGTTCTTAATCAGCCAGCCGCCCGGCTCCATCATGATGCTGACGGCCAGTGACGTGATAGGGAAGCGGCCCGTATACTCTTCGGGCGTGAACATGCCCAGTGCAGGCGTGGCGGCAACCGCGCTCATTGCTGTGCGCAGATCGTCAACGGTTGCCGCCAAGGTGGGGCGCGGGGTGGATGATGCGCCAGCCTCCTTTGCCATCTTCAATACGGACGCCATAGTCACCTGACGGTGGCCCGAACCCTTGCGGCGCTCGAAACTGTCCCATTGCGTCCGTAAACCTTCCTCGCTGGGGTACTTCGACCCCTGCGCCGACCAGTCGTTCCATATCTCAAAGCCAGTGTCGTCGCCGTCGCACTCGTGGTGCAGGGCCATGCCGACCCTAATCCAGTCTTCGCGGGGCATGTCCGCGTCGAGCACGGAGAGCAGCTCTTCCATCTGGGAGATGCTCAGGCCAATCTTTGGCTCGCGTCCGACCATGAAGTCGTCAGGGTCAGCCACGCGCTGCTGCGTCGCGGGGAAGCGCGCCGCGCAGAGCGGTGCCACCAGTGCGTCCAGATCGGCAATGGTGTCCTCAAGACCGAGCAAGTCGGTGTACGGCATGGCGTTACCGGTGAAGGTCACAAAGCCGTTGCTGGTGAATACTTCGAAGCCGTAGGGGTTACCCTCGCTCGGTGACTTGCGGTTGCCGTAGGAGCCACGCACGAAGGCGCGGACGCCCATGCCGCTGGGCGAGTACTCGGCGTAAGTCTGGCTGGCGATTTGCTCGATCTCTGGGGGCAGCTTACCCTGCGCATCGACGCAGTTGTCGAAGTCGAGTGCCGTGATGCCGAACTCTGGCATGAGCGCCAGACCGATGCCGGTGAAGCCCCGACGCGCTGCCGCATCGCGGGCTGCGGCGAAGGTGGTCATGCGTCCGCGATCATCGATGCCGCCCTGCTTGCCGTGGCGCTTTCCGCCGTCGGCGTAGTAGGGCACCTTCAGCGGCTTGCCGTTGGGATTGTCGGGGTCTTGCTCGAACCGCCAGATGAGCCAGCCCTGTAGCTCCCGCAGTTCAGCGGGTGCCAACACGGACGTGTTGTGCGGTGTAATTGGCTGCACGTTGCCCACGGGCGGTCCCTCCTCGCTCACGGCGTTCAGTTAGATGTAAATAGAGCGGCAAGCTCTGGCTTAAACAGGTCGGCCCGTGGGATGTCAAACAACTTCTCAATCTCTAGCGCACGCTGGGCTGGCACCCAGCCCTTGCGCAGCCAGACATATACCGCCTGATGCGATACGCCGAGCTTGGCGGCGAGCGGATTTGCGCCGCCCGCCATGTCGATGGCTTTCTGAATGCCTGTCATTTCAATCTCCATTATGCGGCCAGCTTCTTGCCGATGCGCGCCTCGACGGCGTGCCGCAGCATGAGCGGCGACGTTATCCAGACTTTGGCCTCGACGCGGTAGCGTTGTGTGAGCTGGCTCAGTTCCATATCGGCCTGCCGCAGTTGCTCGGCCAGACGGTCGCGCTTGACGAGCGCCTTGCGGGCGTCGGCGAGGATAGTGTTGATTGCGTCGCTCATTGGAAAACCTTCCCCTTGGGGCCGATGCAGCCTGTCTTCGGGTTACGGAAGTGGCCTTGCTCTATTATCGCCTCAAGGCGTTTTATTCTCTTTGTATCCCATTCATGCATAATGTTCATACCATCAAGTTCGCTGCGCCAGATGGTGGCGTCCTCCTCAAGGTCGGCAATTCTAGCCTTTGCGCGGCGCAGTGCGCCCCACGGATTGATAATGTCCATCATGTTAGTTTCCCCTCATTGTGTGATAGATGCTCCAAACTGCGAATATGAGCGCCGCAGAGAAGGCGAGTGTGATAAGTTCGTGTAGCATTGTCTGTCTCCCCTCAGTGTAATGTGCCGTCTGGGTCGTTGGCGACATTATAAATCGCCCGCTGTATGGCCTCGTGCATGGTGATGATGTCTTCGCTCTCGGCGGCGATGTATGACGCCTCCGTGAATATATCGGCCAGCACGGCGTTAACCTTCGCGGCGAGTTCTTTTTCATCCATGTGTGTACCCCTCACGGCAAAATAATCGATGACTTCGGCTGCGGTGCTTCTCCGCGATGCAGATTGTCCTCGATGCTCTCGATGATGCCACCGACAAAGCCGCTGGCGAAGCGCAGCGTGCCGATGTCCGAAGGTCCAGCGGTGCGCGTGGCAACGTCTATGCCGCTCTGCATCGTTGTCAGCATCTCAATGACGGCGGCCTTCTCGGCCTCGACTGCGGCTGTTATCTTCTTGCTCATGCGTTGAACTCTACGTCAAAGGCTTCCGCGACCGTTAGCTGGCCGTGCCAATCTTCGAAGGCGTCGTAATCTTCGCTGCGAAATTCGTTCCACAGGTCGTCCAGATACCCTTCGCGGATCAGCTCAAGCTGCTCCTCGTGTTTAGGCGAAAACTCGTCGAACTCTTTGGCGTGCGCAACGGCCTCCACCATCAGTGCAGCGGTGCGTTCGTCTTTAGTCCAGTCCATCATTTTGTAGTCCTCTTGTTGTTGGTGAGACTGTCCCTAAACCAGTTCGTTGCAGGGGTCAACAGGTTTATTTAACGCATGCACGATGGTGGTGTGGCAGCGGTTCATTATCCTGCCGATCTCGTTCGTTGAGTAGCCTTGCTCCCTGAACATCAGGATGCACAGGCGGCGTACGCCGACCAGATGCTTGAGCCGCGACGGGCCGAGGATGTCGTGCAGCGTGTAGCCGTGCTCCTGCGCGATGGCGTCGATGGCGGCGAGGTTCTTTTCTCTGGGTGTCACTGATCCCAATCCTTATTGTTTTTGAACATGTAGGCCAGAAGCCGGTCGATGATGCGGCGTATCAATCCCACCAGTCTTCCTCCATCTCTTTGCGCTCCTCGGCTGTGAGCGGAGGGCGCGTTGCGAAGAGGTAAGCGGTGAGGGATAGCAGCCCAAGGACCACGAAGAATAAAGGTGTGTCGCTCATGCCGGTGACACCTTATGCTCACCGGCACGCATCACGCGCTGCTTCCGCCCAGAGGGGCCGACGCGCTTGTCTGGGCCGCATGTGATGAAGCCCTTGCGCTCCAGTGCGGAGAAGCGGGCGGTCACGCTGGAATAGGGGAGGTAGGAGAACTTCACCAACAAGTCGGCGGAGATGCAGCCTGCGGCTCCAGAAGCTGCGACAGCTTCATGCACTACCCGTTCCAGATACGATGTGTCCACGCTGTGCGCGGCTTCCGCACTCGTGTCAGGGTCTTCTGCCCGATACAGTTCAGTCGGGTCTGTTCCATATTGTTCGTTCATTTGCTTTGCTCCTTAAAATCTAATCTCATC
>Ga0181363_1000551_pt1 | contig 10243 bp, 9 predicted proteins | sample Fa13NDMLBSN_FD_130109 | JGI IMG/M metagenome (GOLD analysis project Ga0181363, IMG submission 130109) | Freshwater viral communities from Lake Michigan, USA - Fa13.ND.MLB.S.N | ecosystem: Environmental > Aquatic > Freshwater > Lake | place: USA: Michigan | collected 2013-09-23
CAATGTGAACTGAAGTTTCCATTATCAAGCGCCAGAATAATTAAGCTCGCCAATCAGTCTCACTGTAACAGTGCTTCGTCCATTGAACACACTTTCCACTTGAGGAGGTTCAGCATATTCCCAGAGAATATTCGCGGGAGTCTGCACAACGACTTTCAGCGTTGTGCTCATGCCAGAAAATACAGCATCAGGAAGGGCAAAACGGGCGTAGCTACCAAATTGACCATAGTAATGATCGAGGATGGCTTTTGTATCGGCGTCGGAAATATTTTCAAACTGAAGATCAATGACATGACCAAATGACCGATTGCCAAACACCCTCTTAACAGTTGCCCCCGAAAGTCCACGGTAAACTTTCGTGGGAAATTGCCCCGGAGAATAGGAGCGTCCAGTTGGTCTAATGGAAGGGAATATTGCCATTAGCGGATACCAATACTAGAGCGAGTGGAAGGACTTTGCTTAATCTTATCAAGCGTCATTGACATGCCTCGTTGAGCGCCGCCAGCAATGGAAGTACGACGAGTTTCTGCCATTGCCTGCTCTAATTGTTCTCTGCTAACGTATTCTACGCCATTAATCTTAGTCGTTTCAAACTTCATGCTTAGAGAAGGCGCTTGAGGCATGCCAGGGGCGCTATTGCCCATGAGATCACGAGCAGTGCGCCCACCAAGCTGCACAGGGATGGAGCGACCATCTGGGAGGGGGACAATGGCTTCGTTGTACTTGCCTTCTCCTACAAGACCGAGAGTGGGGCCACTGACTGTGCCACCATTGGCAAAGGCACGGAATCCACCAAAAGCAATGCCACCATTTGCAAATGCCATGCCTGCCGGCATTTGAGAAACTGGCATATCTACGCCTTGAACAATGCTGCTTGCTCCTGCCCCTCCGCCAAACATGCCACCAAAACTTCCAAGCAGACTACCGGCCATGGAAGCAATCATGCCAATACCGCCAAGCACGTTAGATGTGCCCCCTTCTTTAATTTGATTGATGCCTGCCACAATGCCCATAACAGAGCCAGCGGCCATGCCGAGTCCGCCAACCACACTGCCAAGACTTTCGTGCCACTTCTTACCAGCCGCCCCTTCTTTCCCTAGCTCTGTACCAGCCGTACCAAGAGCAGTTGCGCTTTCAAACACTGAAGTGTCTATCTTACCCAGTTGGTCAGAATAGGCATTGGCGCTGTCTGTAATTGACGCAGATAGTGCCTCGCTATCAATTCCAATGGAGGACAAGAAGCCTGCTCCTCCATTGAAGGGAAGAGTTTGAAGCATGCCGCCTGTCTGCCCATTGAAGGGAAGAGTTTGAAGCATGCCGCCTGTCTGCCCATTGAAGGGAAGAGTGGAGTACATATTGCCCGCATCTTTGATGAAGGGATGAGTTTGCGTGCCATAAGTGCCGCTAGCGGCTGTTGCTTGGCCAGGAACAGGGGGCGTAGGAGGTGCTGGCGTAGCGCCTCCGCCCGCTCCGTTTCTAATGGCAGCAGTATCCCCTTTGATTCCTTCCTGTAATTTTTTTGATGCCTCAAGCTCAGCAAGTTGTTTTTCCATTGCAGTGATAGTCTTTTCTCTCTCTTTCTTTTCATCAGGCACGCCAAACATCTTGCCAAGAGTGTTCTTCATGGATTCTTCCACTGGCTTCATTGCCATATCAAAGACCATTGTCAGGAATTGATCCGCCAATGCTTGCTGAGCTTTCTTCAATGCCTCCACTGAATCTTCTCCCATGGCAATCTCTTTGAACAAGCTCTTATACGTACCAGTGACGCCCTCTACGGCATCATTAATGCGCCCAGACACTTCTTCCATTGCCTTGAGAGCATCCGCTTGCTTCATGGTCGCAATGGCACTTTCAAGGGCGGCAATGTTGTACTCACGCTGTTGTTCCGCAACGTTTTTTAAGCCTTCTTCAAGAGCGGCAATGTTGCCAGTAAGCCTTACAACATTCGCTTGTTGATCCACGGAAAGCTTTGTTCCGCTTGCAACTGCATCGTTATACACTTTTAGTTGAGATTTTGCTTCTACTAAATTGTCCTGCATCACTTTCACGGCCATCGCCCCTTCTTCAGCAGCAGCAGTTCGCTTTTCTTCGTAGTCAATATATTCTTGTGGCATGCCTTGCATTAGCAAATTATGCCGCATTTGCTGAAGTTTCAAGTCAAGTTTTTGTTTTTCAACGGGGAAAATACTATCAATGTTTGCTTTAATGATGGACGCCGTTTGAGCATAAGCCAACTGGAGCGCATTTTGAATTTCTAATTGTTGCAATGCGGTTTGATTGGATGCTTTGGCTTGTTCTTTGATTAAATCAAAGCCCTCCGTCCGCGCCTTCGTATCCATGGAGAAAGAAGCGGATGATTGCTTCGCTCCCGACTTGGAACGAGGATCAAGATGTCCCACCCAGCTTTGACCGGACCCAGGCAGGACGCCTGTGATTCCACCACGGCCGCCTGTATCACGCACGTCAGACAAGGGAGAAGGCACCGCCGTGCCTTTAGGAACAAAAAGATCAATGGAGCGCCCGTCTCCACTATGACCATGCTGAGAGGCCCCCTTTCTAAGCAATGCAGTGATGTCTGCATCTGACATGCCAGTATTAAACTTCTGTCCGCCACTCAGCTCCACTGGAATGCCTTGTGAAAGAAGTTGCTTCACTACTGGCACAACGTCTCCTATGAGAGTGGCCAGTGATGCTGTGTTGGTTTGAAAATGACCATGCACCCAGCCAGCAGCTTGACTCGTCCTCCCTGTATTGCCAAAAATTGCTTGCCCGCCCATTGATGGGGCGCCAGCAGCTTGCGCAGTACGTTGCGCAGTGGTCACATTTAATTGAGCCGCTTCCGTCTTTTGAATGGCTTTTCTAATGGCGTCTTCCGCGTCCAGTTTGACTCTCTTGAGATCTTGCGCAAACTTTAACTGTCGTGCCTGCATATCATTGAGGCCTGACAATTCATAGTTATTAAGCTCATCAATCAATCGTTTTTCATGCTCAAACTGAGCGTCACTTAGGCCCATTTTGTAATCAAAACCAATCTTGTCCATATCATTGTCGAAATTTGCAAGCTCAATACGACGCTGCTGTTCCTGCTTGGCTAATTGCTCAGCATCTTGCTGGGCTTTCTTTAAGCCTTTTTCGTCTGGTGCTTCTGCTTCGGTAATTGCGTTTGGCGTGGGAACATTAAGGCCAATTTTTCTCTGCTGTTCCAATGCTTGATCTTGTTGAGCCTTAAGAATAGTCGAGCTTTTTCTTACTTCTGCAGAAATTTGACCCGCCTGCCTTCTTGCTCTTTCTAGCTCCTGCCCCCTAAAAGCTTGAATCTCAAATTGATTTCCCTTCATTTGATTATTGGACAGAATCCCGGCTATTTCATTTGAATAGTCAGCGCCTTGTTTTAGCGCTGCCATGTCTTCCACTGAAATCATCGGCTTGTAACCAAGCTTCATTCTGTCCTTTTCTCTCGCATATATTTTTTCAAGAGTTGCCAAAGACTTAGATACGGCTCGATTCTTGGCCAGCTCATTATTGAGTTCAGTCGTGACCCCCATGACATCCCCCATAGATGCTGCTCTCGCCGCGTTCTCCGCCGCGTTCTTAGATTGATCGCTTGCTTCTTTGGCCCTGTCTCGCATTGCGCCAAAAGCTCCCGCAATGAACATAATGCCACCTACGATGGCGCCAACAATTGTCGTTGCCGCAAAAACCTGGAGAGCCCTTGTGAGTCCTACGGCTTTAACTGTTGCGCCAGTAGCGGCCACACCAAGCACGTTAAAAGCTCCGGCCAAAGCATTTGCACTAAGAGCGGCCGGGCCAAATCCAAGAATAGTGGACAAGGCACGATAGGTTAAGAGGATGCCCATCAGTGCCATTGCCGCCAAGCGTGCAACTTGGAACCCAATATAAAAAGAAGTGATGAGGCTAATAACAGTGGTTAAATTGGTGCCAAGAATATTGAGGATGGGGGATAAAACACTGCCAATTGCTTTGGCTGTGTTCATCACAAAAGTGCCTGCCTTAGCAAGTTCCTGAGTGAACAATTGAATATCTTGTGCTTGCTTGGCAATCACAGGATCTTGCGCTGCTTGTTGCAGAGTCTTGTATCGTGCAGTCAAGGCTGCTACGTTTTGCTCTGCCGCCCTTAACTGGTCGGCGTCAGCGCCACCTGTTCGTAAATCGCCAAGATCTTTCTGTGCTTCCTTGAGCTGCATAAACGTCCGCTCAATTTCACCAGTGGCGATTTGGGCAGACATTGAAAGCTGCTTCAATGATCCCCCGAGAGGCCCAAGAATCGCCTGCGCTGCTGCATCTGCTAATGGTGCAAAGCTTTCAAGAGTGCGCTTAAAGTCGCCTTGAACAGTGTTGAGCAGACCCTGTAGCGACTTTCCTGCTGCTTGTGCTCCAGTGCCGAAGCGCCTCATAAGCTCATCAGCCACTTTCGCAAACGTATCTCTAAATTTGCTTCCAACGAATTCTCCGTCCTCCATCGCCTTGCTGAATTCCTTGATGGACATACCAGCAGCTTTTGCAAAGATGGCCAAGGCGCCAGGTAGCACATCACCCAATTGCCCCTTGAGCTCTTCACTCATGATCTGGCCTTTGCTTGCCATTTGCCCGAAGGCGTAGATGACGCGCCCGGCCTTGTCCGGTGTCAGTTGCAAAGCGGCAGTGGCAGCGCTGATACCAGTAAAAAGTTTTTCAATGGAGCCAGAATCAAAGCCTGCAGGCGCCATAGAGGCATAAAGCTTGGTAAAACCAGTACGTGTGGTTTCAAGATTTAAGCCAAATGCTCGTTGTACATTGTCAACGTACAAAAGTTCTTTCGCGAAAGTACCAGTGTCTTGCGTGGCGGTCTGCAAAGCATTATTGTATTGTTGCTGGCTCTTTGCTGCATTTAAAATTTGCCCAGGTAAACTTTGCACAAAGGCAAGCGCCTTGTATGCAGCGCCAAACAAAAACACTTGCTTAATAGCGAAACCAAATTCGCTGGCAACTTCCCTTAGTCCTCCGACTAAAGGCAGTTGACTTGCCGTGAATTTCGCCGAAGTAGCTCGCGCCATTTCAAGCGCAGCGCTGTATTTTTTGGCGCTTTCAAAATATCCTTCTGGTAGTCTTGTAGACGGTGCAAACGGAACAATTGCCCCTCCTCGTTCTGGAGGCTGCCCTTTCCCTGTTACACCTCCATAACCAAAAAAGCCGCCGCCACCATAATTAGTGGTTGTCCCAGCAGGGGGTAATGCAGCTTGAACTGGAGCGCCTGGCAATTGAGGCCCCTGTCCAAATTGGAAGAAAGAGCGGGGAGGAGTAGTAGCTGTCCCACTAAACGGACCAGGAAGATAAGGAGACGAAGGTCCGATAGGCATCTCTAATGCTCTACGTGCTTTGTTGAGCATGTAAGTGGCAGCTCTACTAAGAGGAGCGTTTTCCGTCCCAATTTGCGGCGACATAATCGCAGGCAAGCCACTAAATGCTGAACGCATCATCCTCGATGCACTGCTTTGTCCAGCAGCAGGTAAAAGCTTTTGCCCCGCTACAGGGGTCCTGCCTCCAAACATTTGCTCCGGTGATTGAGTGAGAGCACGACTAATGAGCTGTGTTATGCCGCTTCCAATTTTTCCCACCCATGGATTAGATGCGTTTACGCTTCTCGTATAATCGGTAAAGCTTTCCGCAATTACTTTCAGAAGCGGATCAAAAGCTTTTCCTCGTAGATCTAAAAATTTTCCGGGTCCCGCCTCCTTAATTGCAGCTTGCTTATTTGCCGCTCCAACTAAATCAGTTGTGAGCCTGCTTTCAGGCATCATTCGCAGCATTCTTTGCGCTGCGCGAGGATTTTCCGTAAGATTTGCAATGCGGTCCAACATCTGATTAAGGTTGGGCATTGAACGAGCTGCACTCGTTTGCGCTTGTCCTCTAATCGGACGAAGCTTCATTTGCAAGTCTTTCAGATGATCAAAAACCGCATCTGCAATTCCGTCGCTCTCTTGTACTAATTTTTTAGCTTGAGCAACTAGATCTTCTCTCTTGCCGGAAGGAGTGCCGCCAAGGTCTCGAATGATTTTCTCGAGTCCAGGCTTGTTATATCCTCCTGCGCCTAATGATTGTTTTTCTAAGCGCTTTAATATTGCTTGTTTGGCAATATTTTGCTGAGCACGCTCAATGGCTCCTCCAAACAATGCGCCAGACGCTCCCTGTGCAAGGACTTTTTCAATTTCATCTATAGCCTGTCTTCCTTGAGTGCCAGGCAAAGAAGCTGGCCGCGAACCTTGGGAAGCTCCTTTTGGTATATTTGTATTTACATTGACATCAATGGAAATTCCCGAAAATTTTTCTTTTACTGCGTCGCGAAAAGCTTTAACGTCTTTTCCGGTTATGGATGGCGTAGTGCTAACTTTCGCCCTTAGCGGATCTTGATTGTTAAAGTTTTTTTGAAGAGCTTTTATTAAGCTTGTTGTACCTGGCGTTTCAAGCTTCGTTGCGATGGGGACACCGCCTCCTACGTAGCTTTTTTCTACTTGCTCCTTAACTTTTTTCCCTACTCCCCTGATAAAATCATCAACGTTTACGGGATCGGCAAGCTCGGTGTTAATTTGAATAGAAGGGAGTTTGTCCTTGATGCTTTTACGCAGATCCGCAATGTTGCTGGCAATTTTAACGTCCAGGGAAATATCTTGCTTGCTAAATTCTTCAAGATTTTTCTTGAGATTTGCGGCCTTGGTGACAAGGGAGTCGAGAGTATTGCTTTCAACTTTAAGCTTGATAGTCTTGCCTTCTAAAGTCCTGGCGAGCGTTTTGTATTGTTGTATTACGTCATCTTGATCAATTTTGGCACTGAGATCAATACCTTGTCCGGCAAGCTGCGTGCCAATAGTGCTTAATTGTTGCCTAAAAAATGCCAGGTCAAGACTTACCTTCAGCTTCAATTCGGCGTCTTGAGCCATTTGCCTGTATGCCTACGTTCTCTTCATTCTATAATCATTGCTCCTGATTGCGTCCCGCAAAAGCCTTCATCTCATCAGCAAGCAACGCAATCACTCTTCCATCCATCCTCCTCGTCTTCATCAAACGCTGAAGCACAATCAAACTAGCGTCTGTCACGCCATCTTCCTTCTTGATCTGCTTGGTATCAAACGGCAGAAAGTCCTCAGGCTTCACCTTACTCTTCTTGCCCGCCATCATTCCTGCTGCCATAGTGCCAAGCTTGGCAACGGCAACGCTACTGACGTTGTATTTTGCAACGTCATGCCTGTCTAAGTATTTGAGCGCACGCTTAACGTCATCAAGCTTCTGGAGGCCAAAATTATTGGCACTCCATCGCTCGTCTTTGAAGTCAGAAGCTGAGAGCCTAAAATAGATTTCGTTCCAATCCGTCAGGCTCTTAAGCTGCTTCCTGGCTTGCGCTTCAAGCTTTTCTGCTATTGAGGACCATTCCTCTTTGTCGCTTTTTTTGCTTCCACTACCTCCTGCGTTTCAGCATTCTGCTCTTCAGCAATAAATTCCACTACTTTCGCAATGGCTTTACGAGGAAGATTCTTAGTGTCTTCAATCTCCCAATCGCCAAGATCTTGCCACTCGCCGTCAATGAGGCCTTGGCCGCGAGAGCGAATAAAAGCAGTGACCATGCGAGCATTGGTGGCTTCCACTGACGATCCGCTGGTGATCATGCTCAGCGTCTCCTCTGTGAACTCAGAAAGCAGCTCAGCTTCTGAAATGGAGCCACCGCCCTGCAGCAGCGCAAAAGCCTCATCTAGAGGAATCTCGCGCGAGGCAGCAATGCGCTTTGCAAGCTGAACGGCACGAATGGTAGCTTGGCTTTGCAGCTTGCTGATCTCCTCCTGCTCAATGGATTCAGCAACAAGCCAACTGCCATATTTCTTCAGGCGGATTTCAGGCAGCAACTCAAAATAACCTTCAGTTTTGGTCTGAACCAGAAAGCTGTATTTGCTCATGATCAAGAATGTTAAGCAATGCGTTGAACACTTTCACTCGCTCATGGGAAGAGCGAAATTCTGGTGGCACTTCAATCAGCATTGAATGATTGTCGTTGCCAATTCTAAGCGTAGTTTCCCGGCAGGAAATAAGACAAAGTATGCCCACTTCCAATGCGGCACCATCGACTAGGCAATTAATGGCATGAACAGTGTTGTCTGCGCTCCATAGATAGTCAATCTTCATTTGCCCATTGCCGTGCGAATGCGGGACAGAAGTTGTCGTTTTACCATGCTTTGTTCAAATCGGCTTGGAATGGCAATGTCTTGAGTCCACGGTCTTGCGTATGGCACGCTTGTTCCTCTTAGCGCATCGTGAACATAACGAGCATAAGGCTGACCACTGCTATTCGTAGCATCCCAGTTCCAGCTTGCTTCAGCGTTAGATGGTGACAAGGAGATGTCAAAGCTATCTCTTCCACTCTTGTAAAGATCACCAAGATCATAAATATCACGAACACCTGCATTGATAAAGTCTCCATTCTTTCTTTTCGTATCCCTGCCGTAGTCCCATTTCTCCTCAAAGAATTGATCACGAAAGTGATCATTCACATCAAAACGTGTCCAGGTTTCAAAGGCCTTGGACAACTTTGCTTCTAAAAGTTTGGCATTAATGACTGTTCCGCCAACGATAATTGCCGACATTAGCCTGCTGGATACAATTGTTTAACAATGCGATCAGGAACAATAAACTTGCACTGCTCGTAGGCAATGTCATCGCCAGGGAAGTACGATGGCGTGGAATCAGGAAACCGTCTAACCATTCTTTCCATCGCATCACTCAATGTAGTGCTATTGGGCGTGAATTGTGCAAGTCTCACTTCCCATAGTTGATTCACTTGCACCATTCCTACCATGGCGCGAGGAAGTCGATCTGGAAACTCTCGCATGGTCACTTCCAACCCTTTCACTTTCCATTCCTTTGGCACGCTTTGCCTTCCTACTACATACACGGCAGGAATCGTTGAGTTATTAGGCAGCGTATAAGTGCCAATCAAGTTGGGCGACGCAGAAAGAAGCGTAGTAATCGTATCGCGAAGCTGAGAAATGTTCATTAAAAAGCCTGCCCCCATAGGAGACAGGCTAGCGAAGATTCAATGGAAGAATCAGGAATTAGGAGCAGTCGGGATGATGCTACCAGTCTCCGAAGCATTCTGGTGGATACCAATGCGACCACGACTGGTCAGATCAAACGTCACTTCCACGAGGTTATCAGAAGGATAGCTCTCGTTATAGTTCATCACGCAAGCGACGAAAGCCACGCGATCATAATAGTAAGTGTTGCCCGAAGCGCCAAGTTGCTTGTTGATCTCCACGTACACTTCGTGGTTCTTGTCGTAACGACCAGCACTTACAGTTTGGAAAGCTTCGTCAAAACTGTTGGGCAGGAACACAGTGCCATCAACATCCTTCTGGAAGTAGGAAGTGATCGAGGCAGTAGCTTGGCTGGTAGTGATCACGCTATCAGCAAAACCGCCACCACCCAGCAGGTAGAATTCTTGGTTGCCATCGTTGAAGGCAACAGAAGCAGTGGTAGCTGCCTGCAGAGTGTAAAGAGTGGGAGCGCCGCTAACAGTGAAAGTGGCGCCGCTTTGAGTGATAACAGGACGAGAAGTGCCGCCAATGGAGCCAACGCGGACAATCACGTCCTGGCTCTTCACTAGCTCAGTGGGATGGTAGAGCATGAGAAATTCCTCAATGGAAGAAGAGAATTAAGCGTTGTCCACGCTTCCTTTGCCAATCAGTCTAAAAATTCCCCTGACTGGCGTGCCTAAGAACTGCCAATAGTGAATAGCAATTTGTTCATTCGGCAATAGTTCAAACCTCCCCTCTCTTTCATTGATTGTGGCCCGAGCAGAATCGCCCACAGTAACGCCAGACAAGGTAAGAGGGCTGGTCATCCTGCCTTCCATGTAGACGGCAGTCAGATCAGCCCCCAGTAGTTGGTCGTACCGTGGATTTTGTTTCTGCTTCAACGTGGCATAGAAAGTAATGCCAGTAGCCGCAGGCACGTAGTTGCCAGTTTCATTGTCAAGCGCATAGCCCGAAGCCACACTAAACACCAAAGTGGCATTTGCAAGTGGCTCCAGGAAATTGCTCACACGACAAACCCAACAGAAGAAAGAGGAAGATTGTTGGTCATTCGTTTGAACTCCTGACCGTATTGAGTGGCATCAAGCCCCCCGCCATATACCTTGCCGTCAGTGGCACCAATTTGAATGCCCATTTGAGCAAGTTGAATGGCAATGATATGGGCA
>Ga0181363_1000552_pt1 | contig 10200 bp, 3 predicted proteins | sample Fa13NDMLBSN_FD_130109 | JGI IMG/M metagenome (GOLD analysis project Ga0181363, IMG submission 130109) | Freshwater viral communities from Lake Michigan, USA - Fa13.ND.MLB.S.N | ecosystem: Environmental > Aquatic > Freshwater > Lake | place: USA: Michigan | collected 2013-09-23
GCCTGAGTTCATGCAAACTGTCTACAAGACAAATAATGAGACAGCGATGACCTACCAGAGACAATATCTCCTAAAGCCAGGAAACATTTCTGCAAGAGGACATTGTGATGTTAACTATACAGATAACTGGGAAATGTATGGTCAAGGAGCTGTTCCAATTCATAACTTTACACCAGGTTCATCCACTTATGATTCATTCGATATTAGAGACAACAAGTTCGTTACGAATTTCAGAAATGGTGTTGTCCATCTTGTTTTCTATGCTCAAGATTACGACAGTCTTGGAAACCAGCTTATTCCTGATAATTATCGTATTAGAGAATATCTAGAACACTTTATTAAATACAAAGTGTTTGAAATGTTGGTTAATCAAACCAATGATGAAACATTTAATCAGCTTCAACAAAAGCTTGTATATTACAAGAGTCTTTCTGACGAGGCATTCATCATGGCAGATATTGAAATTAAGAAGCAAGATGTCTGGACTAAGCAGCGTAGAATAAGACAACAATTGAATAAATTTGCTATGTATGAGCTTCCTAACAGAACAAATCGTTGGGGATATAGAAGAAGATATAATTAATACCTATGGCTGAGCAAGGAGAAGGTAACGTCAGACAGGAGTATAACAATGCCACTACAGGATTGAATCTTGATCAGTCACTGAATCAAATTCAAAAGGGGAGGCTAACGTATGCTCTTAATGCTGCTGTTGAAAACTTTGATTCTAATTCTGTAAACTATCAGAATGAATCTGGTAACGAATTTTGTCTTCGTGTACCTGAAGGATCTGTTGTCATAGGTGAGCACTTTATTATAGAAAAGAATAAACACATATTCTTTGTTACTAACCCCACCACAGGAGATAGCCAGATTGGCTACATGGATAATAATGATTGTGTGTATAGAGTGTTGGTGAATGCTCCTTGCCTAAACTTCAACATCAACTATCCTATACATAAAGTTGTCCACAGAATCACAAACTGTAATACAGAGATTTATTGGACAGATGGTTACAATCCTAGAAGATACTTGGACATTGATGACATTCCTAAAATATTAAGATCAGGAAGTCCTCTTTGCAGTCCAATCTATACAGATGATCTTGATTGTAATCAACTTAAGTTGCAGCCTAATTTTAACATTCCTGAGATAGTAATCACTGATGTTGTTAGTGGTGGAAATCTTATTTCTGGAACATATCAGTTTGCTGTTCAGTATTCTGATCCAGCTGGTAATCCATTTACATCCTACTACTCAGTTACCAATCCCACACCTATTGCTGATGAGTTTATCATATCAGTTAACTTTAACTACCCTGTAGGAAAGTCTATTGTTGTTACCATTGACAACCTTGATACAACTGGACAGTTTGAATATTTTAATCTTGCTGTAATCAAGACAATCAATGGTGTAACATCTGTTGATCTTGTTGGTACATACTTTATTGACAACAGTATTAGACAGATTACATACACAGGTCAATCAACAATTGTTCTTGACATTGCTGACATCTTTGAGAAGTTTCCATTCTATGAAATTGCTCAAGACCTAACAGCTGTACAAGATGTTCTTGTATGGGATCAGTTAACATCTATTGATAGAATTAATTATCAACAAATTGCTAATAATATTGATTTGCTATGGGAGACTTGGAGAATTCCTCCAACAGAAAACTATGCAAACGAAATAAACGCAACGAACTTAAGAGGATATCTTCGTGATGAAGTGTATGCTTTTGAGATAGTATTCCTTCTAAAGAATGGAAAACAAACAGATGGTTTCCATATTCCAGGAAAAGCTATTACAGCGTATGAACAATTGCTACCAAATATTCCTGATACAGATCCAGACTTTATAGGACAACCAGACCCATTAACACATGATTCACCGTATTGGAAGATTTATAACACAGCTTCTGTCACAGGATTCTCTCCAGAATATTCACCAAATGATGCTTACAAGGGACCATATCAATTTGGCGAATTTGCCTATTGGGAATCTGCTGAAGAATATCCATGCAACACAGACGTGTGGGGAAACCTTGCAGGACAAAAAATTAGACACCACAAGTTCCCAGATGTAAACATCTCACCTATTTATGAAAGTAAAATCTTCTCCGCGCCACAAACAATGGTGATGGGGAATGACGCTGTTTTCCCTATTGGTGTAAAACTTGATCCTTCACAAATACTAAATTTAATTCAAGTATCAAATCTTACAGATGATCAGAAAGCTGACATTGTAGGATTTAAGATTGTTCGTGGTGATAGAAGTGTTAACAAGTCTATTGTAGCTAAAGGCATTCTTAGAAATGTTGGTGAGTATCAAAGAGAAGATCAATCTTTTTATTTTCCCAACTATCCTTACAATGATCTTAATGATGATCCATTCCTTACAACAACAAACAATGCTTACCAGAGTGAGTGCAAGCCATTTGATATATTCATTACTAGCCTAGGCAGTGATCCAATTACTGGTGATCCACTGGCTAGAATTCAATATTATGCTTGTGAGAACAATAAAATTGTTTACAAGGATTACAATTCTATACAGGAGGATCAAATCTGCTCTGTTGGAAAGCCAACATTTATTATTGGTGGAGGTGATGTAGGATATGCTGACTATGATGTATATGAATTAGACGATTATTTCACTGGTACATTCACAGCATCTTATGATGATAGATTTATAGGACCAACAATTCGAAGTGTTGGTCAAACAGAAGTTACTGTAGAGGTAGTTGCTGATACAGCAGTAATATGTACAGCCAATTGTGCAACTTCTCAAATAAGACTTATATCACGAGTGAGATCTGGAGCAAATTGTGGTGGTACAACACTACTTGATGGTTTTAAAGATGAGAACAGATACAGACAAATCTTTAACTCTCCAGAGACATCATTTGGTCAACCATTCCTAGCAGACATTCTAAAGCTAGAAAGTGTAATGTTTGGTACAGGTAAAGCTCACTTTGTAGAAGTGAGAGACAATGCTAAATACAAACTGCTCACTGAAGCTGCACAGAAGGCTGCTCTTGATAGTTCTGCTAGACTTGGAGGTATCACTACACCATTCAGTGCAACAGCCATGTTCACTGCATATCAGTCTTATTTGACTATCTACGTTAATGGTATCACTAGAAGAAACTACGCATACTCATTTAACTCTATTGCTGATTACAACTATGGTGTAGGTGTTCCTGATAATCAAGGAATCAAACAAAGAGAACTTGATATATCTAGATACTTAATCCCAGGTGTACAAGCTCTTGGTGATGATCTTCCAATTAATAACTGGAACAGAGAAAGCTCTGTCTTTGTGAAAACAAACGAAGACACTACAGCTCTTCCCTATCCTAACCAGAGTCCAAACATGCTTTCTGGAATAACAAGTATTGTTTCAGATAGATCAAGATTCACCATTTCAGAAATAGGAAACTGCTCAACACCAGCTAAAGAAGAACCTATACAGGTTGTTTCATATTATGCATCACTGAAAGATATAATCATCAATCAGTGGGGACAAATCTATTCATACGAAACAATTGATACAGGTTATCAATACATAATTAACTCACCTAATCCAACCACTACAGTGTTTGGTGGTGATACATTCATTAGCAGATTCGCATTCAAAACAAAGCTTCCATTCTTTATTGACAATAGAGTGAATGCTCCAGATGATAGTGACATCTTCTATGATGAGATAGGTAATGTTGCCTATCCTAGATACTGGCACTCTGCGAGATCAATTCTCGAGAACTACAGCATTCCTGGACAAGGGGTGATGGCAAACATCATTTCTTACAAAGCACACAACTTTGACTGTCCTAATGAAGTGGGAACAGATGTGATTGTATCTACATCTACTACCACTACCACTAGTACAACTTTCCCTCCAGGCGGTTCTGGAGAAGTGACACCAAGTTCAACCATTACATATTATGATGGTTACTTCTATTTGTTTGCTTATGGTATTCCAAACTTCTATTGCGAGAGCTCTTACAATCTTGATTTAAGACAAGCTTTCAACAATAGAGAAGGAGACTTCTGGCCACATGTTAGTACAGACATTCCAGATGATTGGGTTCAGGAAAGTTTTGTGCCTATTGCACAGGACAACACCTACTTCTATAACACCACATTCTCTAAGCAAAACAAAGAGAATACATTCACCCATTTGCCTCCTGATTGGGAATCAAGACTTTGTTTCACAAACTATCCATTCAGAACAATCTATTCTGATGCTCAGAACATTGATGCTGACAATAGAGTGAACAACTGGCTTATCTATAGGGCTATTTCTTACTTTGATTTTCCACAGAACTATGGAAATCTTGTAAGCTTAGATGGCATACAGAACAAAGCTATTCTAGCCAGATTTGAGAACAAGTCATTATTGTACAATAATTTATTGACTATTGACACAAGTAACCCTCAGGCTGCTTATGTAGGTAATCCACTATTATTTAGAGGTGCCCCTCCAATTGACTTTGCTGAAACTGATCTTGGATATGTAGGAAGTCAACACAAGATGCTTCTTAAGATTCCTCAAGGTCAAATTACAATAGATGCAAAGAGAGGGCAAGTGTTCTTGATTCAGGGAACACAAGTGACTGACTTGTCTGGATTTGGATCAGGGATGAACAGATTCTTTGTTGAGCATCTACCATTCATGATTGATAACAACTTCCCAGATGTGAAAATTGACAATCACTTCAAGGGAATAGGGCTACATGGTGTATATGATGCTGTGTATGATAGAGTGATTATTACAAAACTTGATTATGCACCAAAGTCAAATAACATTCTGTATGATCCAGTGGAACAAAGTTTCTACATCAATAACATTGTTAATGGTTTAACCATCAGACAAGACGTTAGTCTTAGTGATGAAGAATACTTCTGCAATGTATCATGGACACTATCTTTCAACATGAATACAAAGAGTTGGATAAGCTTCCACAGCTATCTTCCAAACTTCTATATTGCAGAGAATAACTTCTTTTATTCTGGACAAAACAATTGCTGTGAAGACTTTGATTTCTTAGTGGGAACATTGGTTCCAAATCCAACTACCACCACTACAACATCAACAAGTACAACATCAACTTCTACAACTTCTACAACCTCCACGTCCACATCAACCACTAGTACAACGTCAACATCAACTAGCACTACGTCAACTACTAGTACAACAAGTTCTACAACCACTACGACTACTACAACTGAATCTCCAACAACAACTACCACTACAACATTAGGTTGCGTTGATTGCTATCAGTATGAATATATAAACAATGGTGGTGATGTAATTGCACTTAATGGAACATTATGTGAAGGTGGTGCATATTCAATAAATGTAAGTCCAACACAAGAAGGAACTACATTATGTATTCGACAGTTGTCACAAGGAATAATAGATGCATATGCAGCTTTAGGATTGGTGCTTACACAAGCACTAGTAGTTTGTGGAAACAGTTGTGGAACTACTACAACAACAACTACTGCTACCCCAACTACAACTACTACAACTACTCAGGGACCTACCACAACTACAACAACTACCACTCAAAATCCAACTACCACTACAACTACAAGTACAACAGTAACTACATCAACTACTCAAATACCGTCTGAATGTTACATATTAACATCAGCTCCATTTGGTGGTTGCACATTTGTATACAAGAATGAAAATGGCGTAACCGTAACTTATAATATACCTCCTGAAGATCAAGGGTTGTGTTTCACTGCATGTGTCACTGAAGTCATAAGTGATGATTGTGGGTTCTTGTCTCAAGGTGTTGGTTGTCTTGATCCACAATGTGATTGTTCCCCTCCACCAACTACTACAACTACTACAACTGAGGGACCTTCGTAATTAAATAAATAACATGTCAAAGACAATTACTATAAAGCTAACAAAGACAGGTCCTAACGCAGGGCCTTTCACCATCACAGATGCGTTTGGGAATGTTATTGCCTCAGGTGTAACACTTTCTGAAGTGACTACAGGTATTAGTTTCATTGTAGATGATAGTGTTGATTTGATTACAATCACATCTGGAGGAAAGTGTGCATATCAAAAATCATTTCCTGTCACTACCATTACAGAAAATCAATATCAAAACACTCCTTTAGAAACTATTCAGACAGCTTGTGTATGGAGACATCTTAATAACCATACAATCTATAATATATTCTACGGAAATATAGAACCATATATTATTGAATATCCTTTTGCATATCAATACCAAGATGAGATTTTGCAGAATGTAAAAGACTATACCAAGGTGTATAGATATTTTAGTGATCCTTATGGTGTGTCAAATGATGTGTCAAGAATAGAACTTGATAATGCATGGTTTAACAAAGCTGTTCTTTACAATGGACAACAGAGTACAGGTGTATTGGAGCTAGTGCCAAAACCAATAAACAATTTGAAATCCTACTTACAATATCCTATATTAAATGCTGAAAGCAAGACTATTACATTTACTAAGAGTGATAACTTCTATCAGTATAATACATTCTGGTCTGTAGTGAAAGACAAGAGTATACCACTCTTTGTCAGAACATGTCAATCACTTTCTCTTGACAAAGAAGTGAATCAAATCAATATGGACTATGGACCAAGATCATTTAAGAAAGAACCTCTCAGAGCTAAGGAATTGAAAATCAGACACATTCTTGATAATAAATCAGATGCTCATTTAGTTTCACAATTCATTATAGCTCCAGCACAAATAAGTTACAAGTAATGGAAGGAAAAGTAAAATGTTCTGGATGTGGATGGTCATGGAATAAATCAGATTCCAGCAAGAAAGATATGTATGTATGCCATCAATGTGGAAAAGACAATGTTATGAAAAACGGAGGTTGGTTAAATAAATACGATGATGGTGGTCCTGTACAACCTAACTACAATGACTCTTCTGTATCAATGTCTGATGACTTTGTAGGGCTGGGCTATGATACAAAAGGAAGAAACTATTCTCCTGCATGGGGAGGACAGTTTGCTATGGGAGGTTCTATTCCAGGTTCTGTAGGATTTACATACGCACGTACAGGAAGCACACCATCAAATGGTAAGTATGCAAAGAAGACAATGGCTTCTGCACAGAAAGGAAAGGACATTGAAAAGGATGCAACAAATTTAGCTGCTAGTAATAAAATTGCAGGATTAGAACTTCAAGCAAATCCAGAATATCAATATTGGAAATACCAACAAAGCCTACCTCAATTAAGAAAGGCTCCAGGACTTTTAGAAAAAGTATTAGGACCCGCTGATTCAGATTTAGTAAACACTCTTGATATAGCAACTGATGTAATGCAAATGGGAAACTTTATTCCTCATCCAATTGCACAAACTATTGCTAAAATTGGTAATCTTGCTGGAACAGCCATAGATGCATATCAAGCAACAGCTAATGCTTATAAAGGCGATTACACTGGCGCAGGACTTAATGCAGCTAGTGCTGTTTTACCATCAGTTCTAGGATCAAAAAGTTTTAGAAGAAACACAATGAACTTAAGACCTGGCGATCCATTGTATCCATTAACAGAACAAGCAAGACGTGCTGCCAATTCACCTATAAATTTAAACAAAACTGATTTTACTTATATAGAGCCTTTCACTAAAGTGAAAGGAATGACAAATAGTTCATTGATGGCTAATAGAGCCCTTCTTGGAATACTAGGTGCAGAAACAGCTTATGATGCAGGTGTTATAGGTCCTGTTAAAAAAGAATATGGTGGAGAAATACCTTCTGCACAAAGTGGAATAACTTCTCCATTATTAATGATGGGGAAAATTTTGTCATACATAATGCCAGATGAAGAAGTTTCTGAATCTATTGCAACAGGAAAGAAAGCTCCAGCAAAAGGACTGACAAACGAACTTTTACAAAGACAAGCATATAAAGAATCCACATTCAATCCAGCTGCTGTTTCTCCAGCAGGATATAAAGGACTTACACAGATTGGTGAAGAAGTTATAGCAGACTATTCTAAAAAGAAGGGTGGTAAGAAACTTGACCCATTCAATCCACAAGATGCTGTAGAGCTTCAGAAGTTTGCAATGGATGATTTATATAATTCTAGTTTTATTAACAAACCTAATCAATCTGATAGTGTAAGAATTGCAAAAACCCTAGCTGCATATAACTGGGGAAGAGGGAATTTATTTAACTATTTAAACGAGCAAAAGAATAAGGGTGTGGATATTTATGGTTCTTATGACTGGTTAGACAATCTTCCAAAAGAAACTAGTGATTATGTAAATAAGATTCTTCTTCAAGAAGATCCATCATTCAATAAGAATTATAAGAAAGCTTCTACAAATCCAAAATATGAAGAGGTAACATCTCTTTATGATCAGAAAAAGTTTGGTGGTAAAATCCCTTCTGCACAGAACGGTCAAGAAATGAAATTCTACCAGAATGGATTGGATTGGAAACCAAAGAGTATGCAGGAGGGTGGTAAGATATACGAAGGGCAAGAACTTCCTGAGTTTCTTGTAGAAGGTAAAGACGATCGTCTTAAACAAGCAATGTATGAAGGATCTAATAGATTTCTACAAGGTGCGTTAGGTGTAATGGGTTCTCCTCAAACTGGTTTGATGGAAGTTATTACAGGTAAACAACAAACACCTTCTCAGGCTTTTGGATTTCAAAATACTGATGGTTGGTTGGATAGTCCATTATCATTTGGAAAGAATCTTTCAAACTTTACAATGGATGCTGTATTAGATCCAGTAAATTTAATTGGTGTAGGAATTGCTGATGATATTGCTAGAACAACTTTGAAAGGATTATCCAAGAAAGGTGCTTCAAGACAATTACCATCTTCTATAGATGATGTGTCAAAAGTTTTTAAATCAGAAATAGATTGGAGTAAGTGGAATCCTGAAACACCCAACTATCCAGAACTAATTAATGAATATAATGCAATAGAAGAAACTACTAAGAAAGCAGGAACATGGATGAAAAATCCTGATGGCTCTACCTTTGAAGGAACTCCAGAGCAATTTATTCAACAACAAAGTAGTTATTTTAAGAAAGCGTATCCCCAAGGCTATAACGAAGTTTATAGAGGAGTGGCTACAAATAATTCATTTGCTAATCTTAACGAAGGCACTGAATTAGAACTAAGCGGACCTAGAGGAATCTTCACTGCAAACAAAGAACTTGCAAGTAATTATGTTCTTGGGCCTCAAGCTTGGGAAGAGAATAAAAGAATTCTCACCCCATTTGATCCAGATAACACAGCTGGTTTATTTGAATTGGTTTATCCAAAAGGAAAACAAATAGATCGTTATCAACAGTTAGATGATTGGTCAAACGTTAATTTGGGAAGAATACCAAATAAAGAAAATATAAAATATAGTATAGATAATCTAAAGAGTCAGCTTGAAAGACGTAAAAAAATAACAGAAGAGCTTGAGTCAACTGAAGGAATGTCATCAATAGCTGATCAAGCTAAAATTGAAATTAAAAGCCAAGAGAATAGAATAGCAAAGCTTCAGAAGTATTACGATGATTTTGATAACATAGTAAGCGATAAAGCTGAATTTAATAAAATGAGAAACGCTCTAGGTGATATAACTACAACTGATGATATTGCACAATACATTCCTAAAACTAATTTAAGATCTGTAACACTAAGGGATCTTATTGATAGTGGACAAGGTGATGTTACAATTGTTAATAACAGACCTGGTAATTACTTAAAATCAAAAGTTGGTAATGTTGGATTTTTTGATTTAACAAATCCTAATATATACAAAGGAGTAATCCCAGCTGGAATTGCAACAACATTAAGTATTGACCAACAAAAGAATGGTGGAATAACTAAAGACAATCAAGGATATTGGAATCCAGACAACTGGGGAGAGCCTGTTGAAATAGATTCTAACATGATTACAATGGAAGGTGTATACGAACCTCTTCTTGGAATCTCTGATACTGGTGACACTAAATTAATGAAGCCAGGAAAGAATTATAAATTCAAAGGTAAGAAGGTGACAGAGTTTCCTGTTGCTGAATTGGGAATCAATCAATTAGATGCTCAACCAATGAAAAAATTAAATCAATTACTTAACTTTACAAATAACCCAGACAAGGATAACTGGCTGGATAAATACAACTGATATGAAGGCTGAAATTTTAAAGATAGCAGGTGTTAAGTCTGAGAA
>Ga0181363_1000553_pt1 | contig 10179 bp, 15 predicted proteins | sample Fa13NDMLBSN_FD_130109 | JGI IMG/M metagenome (GOLD analysis project Ga0181363, IMG submission 130109) | Freshwater viral communities from Lake Michigan, USA - Fa13.ND.MLB.S.N | ecosystem: Environmental > Aquatic > Freshwater > Lake | place: USA: Michigan | collected 2013-09-23
CCTATGAAAACACACGATGAAAAAAATCAGGGCCGCCCTCTGGATCAGCGCTCATGGAGCGTCATGCCGGGGCGATGGATCGGCGACAGGCGGCTATCGGCCAATGACGTGAAGGTGCTGGCAACCTTGGGCTTGCACACGAACGGCGCGGGCGTTTGCTGGCCGACGCAGCTCACCATGCAGCGGATCACGGGGCTGGGCGAACGAGCCGTGGGCGCTGCTATCGAACGGCTCGAACGGCACGGTTACATCCGGCGGCTGAAGGGTGAGTATTGGCCGGGGCAAAAATCGAAATGGATCACGAACAGGTATCAGGTCTTGTGGAGAGGCAACGAGCCGATCCCAAAGTGGGAACAGGTCAAGGACGCCCGTGCGATCAATCTCGGGCAGGACCCGGGAGACGACATCGCAGAGCTTGCGGAGGTGTCACCAAAGGCAGCGGAGAACCTGAAGGACCAGCGCGATGCAGGACATAACGAACGGGAGCTAGAGGGTATCGCTGCGATGTGGAACCGAGCGCTGGGAAGATACGGTGCTTTCGCCGATCTCTCTCTCGCTCGCTCCGATGCTCCCGCTTTCCTCGCATCCCTCGACGGTGCCGATCCGCAGACCACCATGGTCGCGCGCCTCGCGGGCTACGTAGCGCGTCGCGGTCACGCGCCCGCACGCCTACACGCGCTCGTCACGCCCACGCACTAGCACGCACGCTCGCGCAGCCACGCGCGGGCACCCCTGCCCCCCCGCCCCCGCGCGCTCTGTTCGGGGTGTATCCCTAAACTTTTTTTCGGAATCCCATGACCATCTCAGCCGTGCTTGGCTCGATGGTTCAGCAGCTACCCCTCGGCAGCCCCTTTGCGTTGGATCGGGTTGGCGCAGATCAGCGAGCCATCTATCAACCGCTCGGATGTTCTGTTAGTGTCTGCGCTCTCCCCCTCACCCCCTCTTTTGGCCGAATCACTTTTTTTGTCAAGATAGGGAAAGGTCGTAGATGCATTTCTGCAACACTGCGGCTGGGGTCTGGATCTGAGGCGGCATAAGGGATTCCCATGAAGTCGGTCCGTCGAGTGCGTCGTGAGATAACGTCCGGAGATGTGGATAAACGGGCTGCGGTTCTCGGAGAGTTGGAGTTGCTGGGTGGGTCCAAGGTTACGGACATCCTGCAATGGGACTCTGCGGGGAACGTGTATTTGACGGCGACCGACCAGTTGCCCGATCATGTGCGCCGGGCCATCAAGAAGGTGAAGGTCACGCCGAACCGGGACGGGCAGAACTCCATCGAAGTGGAGATGCACGACAAGATCGCCGCGCTGCGGTTGCTCGCCAAGCATCACGGTCTGATGGAAGCAACGGACGACTCGAACCGCCCGTCCATCATCGGCATCAATCTGCACGGGCCGGGTGCCCCGGTCACGACATACAAGGTCGAAGAGAAGGACGAGGAAGATGCGGGCTAAGGGCGCTACGGCCAAGAAGCGTGATGTCGATCACGAAGCTCTCGGCAGCCTGAACTTCGACTTCTCGCAAAGCCCTACCGTCTGGGATTTCCTGCACGACGATTCCTTCTTCCGAGGACTGATGGGTCCGGTCGGCAGCGGGAAGTCCTATGCCTGTGCGTCGGAAGTGATTCTGCGGGCGATCAAGCAGCCGCCCAGCCCCATCGACAACATCCGGTATTCGCGTTTCGTCGTAGTACGAAACTCCTATCCCGAACTGCGCACGACCACGATCAAGACGTGGACGGAGATCTTCCCCGAGAACGTGTGGGGTCCGATGCGCTGGTCGCCCCCGATCACGCATCATCTGAAGCTTCCCAGCCGCGACGGCATTCCCGGCCTCGACTGCGAAGTGATCTTCCTTGCCCTCGACCAGCCCAAAGACGTGCGCAAGCTGCTGTCGCTGGAACTGACGGGGGCATGGGTCAACGAAGCCCGCGAACTGCCGCTGGCCGTCGTGCAGGGACTGACACACCGAGTCGGTCGCTTCCCGACCAAGGCGAACGGCGGTGCACCGTGGCGCGGCATCTGGGCCGATACCAACCCGATGGACTCGGACCACTGGTGGCATCGGCTGTCCGAGAAGGAAACCGTCAAGGGCAAATACAAGTGGACGTTCTTCAAGCAGCCGCCCGGCATGATCGAGGCGCTGCCGGATGATGTCGATGCGATCCACGCCGCTGGCAAATACTGGCGCGTGAACCCCGAAGCCGAGAACATCAACAATCTGCCGATGGGCTACTACGACCAGCAGCTTGGCGGCAAGGCGCTGGACTGGATCAAGTGCTACGTCGCGGGCGAGTACGTCTACGTCCAAGAGGGCAAGCCCGTCTGGCCGGAATACTCCGACAGCCAGATGAACGTGGACAAGATCGACTTCCGGCCGGATCTTCCGATCCATATCGGCATCGACTTTGGTCTAACCCCGGCAGCCGTCTTTGGGCAGAGGCTGCCTTCGGGGCGCTGGAACATCATCCACGAGATCGTCGCCTTCGACATGGGGCTGGAGCGATTCGGCCACATGCTGCTGGGTGATATCTACCAGCGGTTCCCGAAGGCGCAGATCTTCATCTGGGGCGACCCGGCGGGTCTGGCGCGCGACGGAATCTTCGAGGTCACCGCATTTCAGCACTTGAAGTCGCTGGGGTTGAATGCTCAACCTACACAGAGCAACGACTTCATGGTGCGACGTGAGGCCGGGGCGGCACCGATGCAGAGGCTGATCGATGGTAAGCCCGGTCTATTGGTCGATTCCAGTTGCGTGCGTGTCCGCAAGTCTCTTGGCGGCGGATACCACTTCAAGCGTATCGGCGTTGGTGGCGGCACTGATCGCTTCCGCGATGCTCCTAACAAGAACGAGCATTCCCACGTGGGCGATGCCTACGGCTATCTTATGCTCGGTGGCGGGGAATATCGTGTTCTAACACGAGGCCACGCTGCCCATCACCCCAAGCAAGTGCATGTAGCCCCGCTGGACTTCAATGTCTTTTGAACTTATTGAACGGATGAACGAAGTACTGCCGCCAAAAGCGCGCGCAGTACTCTTTCACTGGGGCCATCTTCACTTGATGGAACTTGATGAAGGACAGAAGCTTACTATGGAGAACGTGCCGGATTACTCGAAGGTGATCCAGCATTACGCGAACGTAGGTCATTCCTGCACCATCTTGGTTGACGGAAAGCCGGGACTGGCGTTCGGCACTATAAACCCATGGCCGAACCTGTGGGAACTCTGGCTGATTGCGGATCAGCCTACCGCGAAGAGCAACCCTGTCGGCCTCACCAAGTATGCGCGCCGCGCGGTTGAGGTCGTCGAAGATATCGTCAAGCCCGTAAGATTGCAGCTTGTGGTGCGCCGTGATAATTTCTCGGCCTGTAAATGGGCGCGCGCCATCGGCTTCGAGGAAGAAGCTACGGTTCGCAAGTATACACCGGATGGACGCGACTGCGTTTTCTTCGTGAGGATACGATAATGGGCGCGATGTTCTCGAAGCCGAAGATGCCTGACACCTCCAAGCAGGAGGCCGTGATGGCGAAGCAGGAAGAGCGTCTTCAGCAGCAGGAGACGGAGAAGACCCAGCAGCTTATGGCGCGTCGTCGCGCTGTCGGCCGCGGCGGCATGGCTTCGCTTCTCAGCCCTGATCGTCCGAATGCGGAGCAGGGTCTCCAGTCCACGCTCGGGACCGGAATGTAATGGTTGCGAAGAAGTACCAAAATCCCGAAGGCGGCTTGAACGCGGCGGGACGCGCGTACTTCAAGCGCAAAGAGGGCGCGAACCTGAAGGCCCCGGTCAAGGGTGCGCCCAAGGGTCGTGAGGATCTTGGCCGCAAAGCCAGCTTCCTTGCCCGCATGGCTGGCAACCCCGGCCCTGACTACGACGACAAGGGTCGCCCGACCCGCAAGCTGTTGTCATTGCGCGCATGGGGCGCAAGTTCTACTGCGGACGCAAAGGCGAAAGCCAAGCGTCTGTCTGAGCGTCTGAAGAACATGAAGGACTGACCATGCCCGAGATCTGGGAAAAGAAGCGTCCTGCCAGCCTTGGCGAGAGCAAGAAGCTTACGCCCGAACAGAAGGCATCTGCCAAGCGCATGGCCGAGAAGGCTGGTCGCCCCTACCCCAACATGGTCGATAACATCCGCGCCTCTATGAAGAAGGGCAAGTAAGATGCCGATGGACGAGATGGACGACGAGTACGACTTCCCGGCTATGGCCAAGCGCAAGATGATGCGCGCCATGAAGGCCAAGAAGATGCAGGACGAGGAATCTCCTGAGATGGAGAGCGAGACCGAGATGTCTCTCGTCAAGCTTGAGATCAATATCGGCAGCGAATCCAAGGGGAAGAAGTGATGCCGCTCAAATCCGGTTCCTCCGACAAGACGATCTCCGCGAACATCCGCAGCGAGATGAAGGCTGGCAAGCCCCAGAAACAGGCGATTGCTATCGCTCTGTCGAAGGCCGGCAAGGCCCAGAAGCAGAAGAGCAAGTAAGGATCACGTCATGGCGCGCATGAAGGTAGAAGAGATCATCAAGCGTTCGTCTCTCGCCAATGCGCGCAAGGATGAATGGCGCACGATCTATGAAGAGTGCTACGAGTATGCGCTGCCGCAGCGCAACTTGTACGATGGATACTACGAAGGTGGTACGCCGGGTCAGAAGAAGATGCAGCGAGTCTTCGACTCGACCGCCATCGACTCGACCCAGCGTTTCGCTAACCGTATCCAGTCCGGTCTCTTCCCGCCCTATCGGTCGTGGTGCCGTCTGCAAGCGGGCAATGAGATCCCGCAGGAACGTCGCGCTCAGGTCCAGATCATTCTGGATGCCTACAACGAGCAGATGTTCAACATCATGCGGCAGACCAACTTCGACCTTGCGATGTCGGAGTTCCTGCTGGATCTGGCTGTCGGCACCGCCGTCATGCTCATCCAGCCCGGCGATGAGATGACGCCGATCCGCTTTACGCCCGTGCCGCAGTATCTCGTGGCGCTGGAAGAAGGCCCGCACGGCACGGTGGACAACGTCTACCGCAAGCTGCGCGTGAAGGGCGAAGTCATCGACCGTCAATGGACCGATGCGAAGATCCCGCCGGATCTGGCCGCGCAGATCAAGCGCAAGCCGACCGACGACGTGGAGCTTCTGGAAGCCACTGTCTACAACAAGGACATGGGCAAGTACTGCTACCACGTCATCCACGAGAAGACGCGGGCTGAACTTGTCTACCGCACGATGACCGTCAGCCCGTGGATCGTGGCGCGCTACATGAAGGTGGCGGGCGAGGTCTATGGTCGCGGTCCGCTGATCTCGGCCATGCCCGACATCAAGACGCTTAACAAGACGCTGGAACTTCTGCTGAAGAATGCCAGCCTCGCCATTGCTGGTGTGTACACCGCTGCCGATGACGGCGTGCTGAACCCCCAGACGGTCCGCATCCAGCCGGGTGCGATCATCCCGGTTGCCCGTAACGGTGGCCCGACCGGACCCAGTCTGATGCCGCTGCCCAAGTCGGCAGACTTCAACGTCAGCCAGATCGTGATCCAAGATCTGCGTATGAACGTAAAAAAGGTTCTGCTGGACGACACGCTCCCCCCCGACAACATGTCTGCTCGCTCGGCTACCGAGATCGTGCAGCGCATGAAGGAACTGTCGCAGAATCTCGGCAGCGCCTTCGGTCGCCTGATTACGGAAGCGATGATCCCGATCATCCGCCGCATCCTGTTCATCATGGACGAGCAGGGTCTCATCACCATGCCGCTGAAGGTGGACGGCCAGCAGGTCAAGGTCGTGCCCGTCAGCCCGCTGGCTCAGGCTCAGAACATGGATGAAGTGAACGACGTGCTTCAGTTCATGCAGGTCGTCGGCATGATGGGACCGGAAGCGCAGATCGCGCTGAAGAAGGACAACATCATCGACTTCATCGCGCAACGTCTGGGCGTTCCTGCTGGTCTGCTGACCACGCCGGAAGAGCGGCAGATGCTGATGCAACAGATGGCTCAGGCCGCACAGGCGGCGATGGCCCCGCCTGAAGAGGGCGGCGTTCCGATGACGGGGACAATGCAGTGAGCGACTGGGATGTGATTCGAGATTTCACGGCTCCGATGTTCGGACTCGTGGATAGCCAAGCCGACATGGACAAGTTGTACGCTCACTTGTTCACGTCGCCGGAGGGCCAGAAGGTTCTGGCCGATCTCCGCAGCCGCACCATCGAGCAGCCGTCTTGGTTCCCCGGCGAGGACGCTTCGCACGGGTTTGCTCGGGAAGGTCAGAACTCGATTGTGCGGATGATCGAAGAGCGGATCAAACGCGCGAGGACGTAATGACGGATGAACAGACAACTCCGGCCCAAGGGTCTGAGGCTCCTGCCGCAGATTCTCAGGACAACCGGGGCCTGTTGGCAATCGAGCCGGAAGCCGAAGCCAATCCTGAAGAAGTAGCAGTCCCCCATCTTGTCGGTCAGGAGACCGAACAGAAACCGGAAGAGTCCGAGAAAGAGGAATGGGTTCGGCCTGACTATTGGCCGGAGCAGTTCTGGTCGGACGACGAAGGCCCTGACGTTGAGAAGCTTGCGAAGTCCTATCAGGAACTCCGCACGAAGATGTCTCAGGGCAAGCATAAAGCCCCGGCTGACGGCAAGTACGACATGTCGGTGTTCAAGTCGGCTGGCGTCGGTGACGATGACGACCTGCTCCAGAAGTACGTGGGCAAGGCCAAGGATCTCGGCGTTTCGCAGGAAGCGTTCGACGAGCTTGCCAAGCTATACATGGAAGAGGTCGGCGCTGCGTTCGAGAACGTTGCGGTCAACCGCGATGCAGAACTGAAGAAGCTGGGTCCGAAGGCCAACGACATCCTGAAAGCCAACAACCAGTGGCTGACCAAGATGTCGCGCACGGTCCTGACACAGGCCGAAACTGACGCCATCGTGAAGGCTTCGACTTCTGCCAACTTCGTGTCTGCTCTCAACAAGCTGCGCCAAGCCTCTGGAGAAATGGCGATTCCCGTCGATGCCAGTGTCGTCGCGGGTCAGGGCCAGCCTTCCAAGGAAGATCTCTATGCGATGGTGGGCGATCCGCGCTACGGCAAGGACATGCGCTTCACCCGAGAAGTAGAGAACATGTTTGCGAAAGCATTCGACAGCAGCCCGATGCGCTGATGTTTGACTTAGTCGGGCGGCGGGGTATATATTCTCGCCGTTCGACAACCCCTCGGGACCGGACGTTATGGACGGGACGCCTTAAGTCCAAGTAGACAGCCCCTTCGCGGGAGAACTGTCGCGCCGAACCCAAGTCGCAACTCCATCAGGAGATCAACAATGTCGCTTCAGATTTCGAGCGCCTTTGTTACCCTGTTCGACGCGGAAGTTAAGCAGGCTTATCAGGGCCAGCGTGCCCTTGCCGGCCTCATCCGCGAACGTTCGGGCGTCGAAGGCTCCACCGTCAAGTTCCCGAAGATCGGCAAGGGCGTTGCCACGCAGCGCATTCCTCAGGCCGATGTCACCCCGCTGAACGTCAGCTACTCGCAGGTCACTGCGACGATGTCCGACTTCATCGCGGCTGAGTACTCGGACATCTTCAACCAGCAGAAGGTCAACTTCGATGACCGTCGCGAGCTGGTTCAGGTCGTGTCCGGTGCCATTGGTCGTCGCATGGACCAGCTTGTGATCGCCGCTCTCGAAGCGTCGGGCACCACGCTGACCGTTGACGAAGACCTCGGCGGTACGAATGCCTCGCTGAACGTGACCAAGCTGCGTCGCGCCAAGCGTCTCCTCGACGCGAACAACGTTCCGATGGACGGCCGTGTGGCCCTCATCCATGCTCGTTCGCTCGAAGGTCTGCTCGGTGAGACGGCTGCCACGTCGGCGGACTTCAACACCGTTCGCGCCCTCGTCGCTGGCGAGATCAACACCTTCCTCGGCTTCCAGTTCGTCACCATCGGCGACCGGGACGAGGGTGGTCTCGGCTTCGGCTCGTCGAACATCCGTCAGAACTGGTTCTTCCATCGTGATGCCGTCGGTATGGGCATCGGCATGAACTCGAAGACCGAGATCAACTACGTCCCCGAAAAGACGTCGTTCCTCGTGGCCTCGATGTTCTCGGCTGGTGCGGTCGCCATCGACGCCGAAGGCATCGTGAAGGTCGAAACCTACGAAGCGTAAGGAGAGACCATCATGGCGTTCGATATCTCTAACTTCGGTCCGCTTGGTGGTCAGTCCCGCCGTGGCAAGGCTCCGATGTGGTGGACCTACACCACGACGGACGCTCACACTGCGGTGGACGCTGCCGGCTACTTCGGCTCGTCCTACGGTGGCGTGTACAACCACCTCGAGATCGGCGACGTAATCTACGTTTGCGTGACCTCGAGCGGTGCGCTCTCCACGGCGGGCGTCCACATCGTAAAGGACAAGGCGTCCGGTACGGTGGACGTGACCAACGTCACGGCGTTCACGGTCACCGACTCCGACTAATCTCTGATGGCCAACGCCATCTACGAGATCCAACACAGGGGTTGCGCCATCGTCTGCGGCGCGGCCCCTTCTCTATTTGACGACCTTGCCGAAGCGCGGCTGCTTCGTCCTGATGCCGACATCTATGGGTGCAACAACACCGCAGCCTTGGTGCCGGAGATCGAGCATGTCTGGACTCATCATCATACACTGGCTGGTCAGTTCAAGCGCGATGCCCGCCGCAAAATATACGTTCACGGCAATACCCAGTACCCAGACATCGACTACTTCTGGCCGGCGCATTGGATCTGCGGCTCGTCGGGCGTTGGCTCGGCTCTGTGGGCGAAGTGGCTCCTAGGCTACGACGAAGTCATCATGTGCGGGATTCCGCTGACACCGGAGAGCAAGATCTACGTGAATGGTTACCCGACCAAGCCGATGCAAAACAGTCAAACGGAATGGGCGCATGACGGTAATTTTAATACATGGCATCGCCAAGTACTCATTCGCAAAGATGAAGGCCGCTTTGTCGGCATCACGTCGATGTCTGGCTGGACGCGGGAAACGTTCGGAGCGCCCAAGTGATTAGGATCGTGACCGTCCTCAAAGGAGGCGGTGAGTATACGTATAAACACGTAGAGGCCATCCGGCAGATGTGCGCCAATCACGCGGGTATCGAGCATGAGTTCGTGTGCCTGTCGGATCTGAAGCGCCCTGACGTGATCCCGCTGACCGAGGGCTGGCCCGGCTGGTGGTCCAAGATGGAGATGTTTAAGCTGCAAGGCCCGTGCATCTACTTCGACTTGGACACGGTGATCTGCGGCTCTCTGCGCGATGCGGCGGCTCTGGCCAGCAGCAAACCGTTTGCAATCCTGCGTGATGCGTATCGCGGCAAGCATGATCCCTATGCCATGCAGTCCAGTGTAATGATGTGGTCGGAGAATATCCGCCCGCTCTACACGGTCTTCTCGGTAGACGCGAAGCGGTACATGAAGATGAACGGCGGCGATCAGGCGTTCATCGAGCAGGTACTACGTACAACTACGTACATCCAAGACGAGTTGCCGGGTCAGTTCGTCTCGTACAAGGTAGACGTGCGTGGCAAGGGCGTGCCCGACAATGCGCGCGTGATCTTCTTTCATGGCCACCCGCGACCGTGGCAGCAGGACGAGGTTCCCTATGATTACGATGATCGACGGATGGCACATTCCGGCTGAAGACAAGCGGTGCTACGGAGCCGTCGTGCAGGAAGCCATGGCGATCCCGCGCGTCATCAGGCACTGCAAGCAGCGTCGCACATGCATACAGGCTGGCGGCAACATCGGCCTGTTCCCGACCGTGCTGGCCACGATGTTCACGACCGTCCACACCTTCGAGTTGGACCCCGACAACTTCACCGCGCTCGGGATGAATGTCAGCCACATCGAGAACGTGATCTACCGCAATGCCGCGCTGACCGACTTCTATGGCACGGTGGGTGTGGATCGCATCAAGCCGAACAACATCGGCGCGCATCAGGTCAAGTTGGATGGCGACATCCCGACCGTAACCATCGACGGACTTGGCGTGCAGGATCTTGACCTGCTGTGGCTCGACATCGAAGGCTCTGAACATTCGGCTCTACTGGGCGCGACCAAGACCATCCATGCTTGCTCGCCCGTAGTCGTTCTGGAGTTGAAGGGTCTCGGCGAGCGTTACGGCTACTCGGATCAGCAGACATTCGACCTGATGGAATCTTTGGGGTATAAGGTC
>Ga0181363_1000554_pt1 | contig 10130 bp, 13 predicted proteins | sample Fa13NDMLBSN_FD_130109 | JGI IMG/M metagenome (GOLD analysis project Ga0181363, IMG submission 130109) | Freshwater viral communities from Lake Michigan, USA - Fa13.ND.MLB.S.N | ecosystem: Environmental > Aquatic > Freshwater > Lake | place: USA: Michigan | collected 2013-09-23
CGCTGTGGACGTGACGAGGGTCGGTCATGGGGTGCCTTTGGCGCGTGCGATGAGCTCGCGCACGTTGATGACTTCGCCGTCGTTGTGACGGACAGCGGTGCAGCCGTCGGCGGTTGCTTCCCACGACTGCACCAGTGCCTCGGCGAGTTTGAGCAGACGTGGCGAGGCGGCGATGAGCGCGGCGTCGCTCTCGTCGATCCCCTCGACAATGGTGCACGACTCGTAGTGCCGGTAGTCGACAGGGCCAGCAACAATCTGGTCCTTGTCTGCGCGGTTCCGCACAACGCGCGTGTTGTCGTCACCGCCGAAATGGTCAACGTACCAATCTCGCTTGCTCATTTGCTCTCTCCTCCAAACCAGATTTCCGCCAACCGCGCGCACGCTTCCTCGTCGCTGCAAACCCATGCGTCCTCTTCAGGCTCCTGCATGGCGCGCCACTCTTCGTCGGTGGGGTAGTCGGGGCGCTCGTCTTCTGTCTCGCGTGGGTGGGTGGTCATTTGGCCACCTCGCTCAACACAACGGTCACAGAGACGCTGCAGACAACGCGGCCAGTGCTGGTGCGGGCCCGCCACATCCCGTCGATACGGGCCAACGTGGCGCGTGTGAGGGCCAAACTCTCGCGAGTGGCGGCGATGGGCTTGCTGATGTCGATCATGGGAAGCTCCAGGGAAGGGGGCCCCGCCGCGTGGGCGGGGCTGGTGAGAGGATTCAGGCAGCGGCGGCAACGACAGCGAACACGTACTCGCGCCAGCCCTGCACCCGGTCAGCATCCGCGCCATCGAGACAGACTTTGAGCAGCTTGTCGGCGGTCAGGGTGCCGTCGCGCACCGACTGCACGTCAACCGAGACATCGTGGTCATCGAGGCCGCATTCGGCGAGGTTGTCGAGGGCGGCGGGGGTCAGGTTGATCTTGCGCATTTGCTTGCTCCATTCACTTGCTGCGGCGTGCAGCTCGTACGCACATCCTACACAAGTCACGCGCGCTGTCAAGCATGCACCTGCTGTTTTCGTGAAAAAAGTTGTGGGAGCGCGTTGGGATGCGACGAAAACGCCGGCACTAGGCCGGCGTTGATCTGATCTGTGTGTTGGTGGTCACAGCCTCTGCCACACCGCACGCACGATCTCGACGTCACGTTCACAGTGAGAGACGACGCGCGCCACCTCTCCGCGAAGCATGGCGTCGTAGACCTCGGAACCCGGAAGGTCGTCTTTGCCGACGGGCAGCGACAAGGCCAGCGCAAGGTCTGCCAGCGAGATGCGCCCTTGTGGCGTGTCGCACCACGTCCGCATGGTGCACTGCCACTGCAGATCCCATGGCTTTTCACCTCGAGGGGCCAATCCTGGGGGGCCGTCGAGACGATGCACCGTCATGCGCTTGGTCAGAAACAGCCGGTCAAAATCCGCGTTGTGCGCGACGTAGAGAATGTTCGCCGCGCCGACGTCGCGAGCGAGGTCGTCCATCGCAAACGCAAACTGGCGCACCACATCGCACTCGCTGCCGCCAAGTTCACGGAAGAAGCTGCGCACCTTGCCGTCGTCGACGGCGAACGAGATGCAGACCACTTCGCCGAAGGTGCCGTCGAGGCTGGTCTTTCGGTGGTCCTCGAGGGCTTTCTTCTGTGCCTTCTCGGGGTCTTTCTCGTCGCCAAGGTGTTTGGCGGCAAGGCGCGCCATCACGTCGGGTCGTGATGTGGGGACTGTCTCGACGTCGACGTAGACGGTTGCAAGGATGCGTTTTTCACGAGCCATGTGGCGTGTCCTGTGTTGTGACGACGACGGCGCCGCTCTCGGCCAGCGCGTCCCCGTAGATTCTGTGAAGCCTCGAGATCTGAGGCAGAGACGGACAGCACAGTTCTGTCTCCCACGTCGAGACTGCAGCCGATGTGCAGCCGATGTCGGCAGCGACAGCTCGCTGTGACCATCCGTTGTTTTCGCGCAGTGAGCGCAAGCGCCCCCCGTCGAGTTCGATCCGTGTGCCGTCGCGTCTCTGCCAAACGATCATGTCTCTCTCACTTCTTCAGGAACGAAGGCCGCGTTGACGTCTTCGCAGGTGTGGCAGCTTTCGGCGCTGCAGCGGGTGCGGGCTCGTCGCCAGACTCAAGAGACGCCATCTGTTCCGGCGTCATGGCCTTGAACCCCTTGATCGTGTTCTTGTCGTCGGGGTAGTCGTCGTTGCCCTTCTCGACGCCCACGGCGACCACGATCGGCTGCTGCGCCGCCACAAGGTCAATCGGTGAAGACCCGGTCACACCGGCAGCCAGAAACGCCGCTTTGATCTGGCCACGACCGATGCGCACGGCATCGGCTGCCTTCTTCGCCGAGTCTGGGCTGCCGTCCTTCGGGCTGTTGTGCGTCGTGAAGTTGCCCCAGATTTTGCGGCTCTTGCCGACGCCAGCGATGATGGTCACTTCCATCTTGACGTAGCGGCTACCCTCACGCTTGCCCGCCTTCGGTTCGCACCCAGTGATGATCGCCGGGTAGTCCCCGCGCTTCAGCAACTCAAACGACATCGGCGTTTCCGCCTCCGTCGCATCCATGTCGAAGCCAAGGTCAAGGTCGTCAGTTTCGTTGTCGTTCCAGCTCATTTGTTCGTCTCGTTCTGTTTGTTTTGCGAGCGCCTATCTCTCGCGTAAGGCTGGACCCGATGCGCTCGGGTGGGCGTTGTCAGGTTTCTTCGTCGGGCGGTGCACGCATCATCTCGACGACGGCGCCAAGACCATCGGACACGTCGATCATGGCGTCCAAGCCGTCGCGCGACTTCGCTCGTGATCGACCGTCAGCCTTTGTGATGATGTAGCGCTTCTCCCCTTTGGCAATCAGCCGCCACACGTTGTCGACAAGGTGGGGGACGTTCGTCGTCAAACGCTGCCCAGGCAAGAACAGGTTGTAGTAGTCGACTTCGGTTTCCCCAATCCGGCGCTTGATCACATGCTCCTTCGCGATGAACAGCACCCCGCACGAAAGCCCCCGAAAGTCCGTCAGCATCTCGACGACGTGGTCTTCTGTCTTGGTGTAGGACTGCCGGGCGTCTTTGTTCTTCTTCTTCGCATCGCGCAGCATCATCTCTGCGATCTCGCTGATCGAGTCGACAACGACCCAGTCGTACTTGATCGCGCCGCTCTGCAGCTTGCTGTACGCGTCCTTGAGGTCATCGGTATCCTTCACCTCGGCAACGCTGATGCGCTTGCGTTCGGATGCCGGAAACAGCTTCAGTGAGCGCAACCCGTCTTCTGCAGATAGGATAAGCACACGGCCGGGCAGCGTGCCGGCCATGGTCGTCTTTCCGATGCCAGCGTCGGAGTAGATGATGATCTTCGGGTCGCTGTCCCCGATCGCCTCGTCGAGTGTCGTGATTGTGATTCCCATGTCGAACACTCTAGCGGCGCGCGCAGGCGTGTCAAGTATTTTTCTTGACGCTTGCGGTGTGCGTCGGTACGTCTAGGGCATGGAACCACGCTGGTATCAAACAGAAGCAATCGAGGCCCCCTTCACCTACTGGATGCGCGAGGGGTTGCCAGATCTAGCGTCCCCGTGCGTCGAGGTGCCGACGGGTGGGGGTAAGTCGGCGATCATCGGATGGACTGCAAAGCGGCTTGTCGAGGATCACGACGCGCGCGTGATCGTGGCAACACACCGCAGTGAACTGATTGAGCAGGACGCTGCAGACATGCGTGAGGTGTGGCCACAAGCCCCGATCGGGATTTACAGCGCGGGTTTGAATCGCCGCGAATGGCACAGCCGCGTCGTGATCGCTGGCGTGCAATCTGCCTACCGCAACGCGGTCAAGTTCGGTCATCGCGATGTGATGATCATTGACGAGGCGCACCTTGTGAACGCCGACGAGGGGACGCAGTACTGGCGCCTGATCGATGGGCTGCGCAAGATCAATCCGGACATGCGCCTGATCGGGTACACGGCCACCCCGTACCGTCTGGGGCAGGGCTACGTCACTTCGGGTGACTCGGCGTTGTTCTCTGCAATCCCCTATCGCGTCAGCGTGCGCGCGCTCATTGAACAGGGGTTTCTGTCCCCGCTGGTGACTGGCAGCCCGACGGCGGCGATCGACACCTCACAGGTGGCAACGCGCGCGGGTGAGTTCGCTGCGCGTGATCTCGAGCTCGCCGCAAACGTTCAGGAGATCACAGACCACGTCGCCGACGACGTGGCGGCGGCGCTGCAGTCGGGTCGCAGGCTGGCGCTCGTTTACGGGGTGTCCGTCTCGCACGCAGCGATGATGCGCAACACGCTGCGCATGCGCGGGGTGCCCACTGAGATGATCGACGGGACGATGGACCGGCCAGCCAGGCGCGCCATCATCGCAGCGTTTAAGGCTGGCGAGATTCGCGCGCTCACATCGTGCGATGTGCTGACAACCGGGTTCAACGTTCCGGCCGTCGATGTCGTGGCGCTGGTTCGCCCAACGCAGTCAACAGCGCTCTACGTCCAGATCATTGGGCGCGGGATGCGCACAGCGCCCGGCAAAAAAGACTGCCTCGTGCTCGACTACGGGGCCAACATCGCGCGCCATGGTCCTGTCGATGCCATCCGCGTGAAGGAGAAGCGCGCGCGCGAAGATGGCGACCAGACGGCGCCGGTGAAAGAGTGTCCGACGTGTTGCGCCGACGTGCCGACGGCGGTTCGTGAGTGTCCGCATTGTGGGCACATGTTCCCACCACCAGAACGCAAGGCGAACAAGGCCGCATCGTATCTGCCGGTGCTGTCGCTCAAGATCCCGCAGAAGCGAACCACGCACGATGTGGGGAGCTACACGATCCAGATCCACCGGAAGAAGGCTGACGAAGGTTCTCCACGGACGGTGCGGGTCGACTACTTTGAGCCAGACACCAGCAACCACATCGGGGCCAAGATCGCGTCCGAGTGGCTGTGTGTGGAGCACGAGCCGGGCACGTTCCCGCATCGGAAGTGGACGCAGTGGTGGCAGAAAAACGTGAAGTCTTCACCGATTCCCGTCGATGTCGACGAAGCGGTCAAGCGGCTGAACACGAAAGAACTTCCCCGGATTCGCTCGATTGTGGTGGAGCCAGATGGAGAGTTCACGCGCGTCGTCAAGCTGATTCAAGACGCGCCTCGTGAATCTGGCCAGGATGACGACGACGAAGCTCCTTCAGTGGACGCTGCCCCGACGTGGGGCGATGATGACGACCTTCCCTTCTGAGGTGACCAATGTTCGTGTGTGATTTCGTGAACGCCCTCGACAAAGACCCAAAGGGGCGGGACTACAGCGTCGACGAGTTCGAGGGGATGTGTCGCGGCTATGCCGTCGCGGCGCTTGTTCGTCACCGCGTGGAAAACGTGGTGCGCGACAATCCGTCAATGAGCGAGACGGCGTGGAACGAAGTGAAAAAAGAGGGCCCATGCTTCTCTCCGGTCAAGTACCGCGACGGGACACAGCGCAAAAAGGTCAACGTTGAGTCTGTGACGGCCTACGTCGTCGATCTCGACGGTATCCCTCACGAGTTCGTCGAGGGGCTCTTTGCTGGCCTCGAGGCTGACAACGTGCGGTATTGGGCGTGGACGACGTGGGGGCATGGATGGAAAACCGAGGGGGAGTGTTGGCGCGTTGTTATCCCTTTCGCCGATCCCGTCATGGTGGAACCGGGTTTGTGGGCTGCTGTATGGTCGCGCCTGAATGAGTCGTTCTGCGGGGGGATGAATGACCGCAGCACGCACGATGAGGGGCGCCTGCACTTTTACCCTCGTGCCCCGTTTGTTGTCGGGGATGCCAACGGATGGAGGCACAACGTGCCCCCACAGTGGCGCTCGTTTGCTGGCGAGTTGTTGGACCCGTCGGTGTTTGTCGAGGATGCCCGCGCAAGCATTGAAGCCAACCGCCGCGAGCTCGCGCTCAAGGCCAGCACCAAGCGCGAGGCGCGGACCGCTGAAGGCCACGTCGAACACTGGGGACAGGCGACCCTCGACGGGATCGTGGCGAGACTGGCGAAAGCCCAGGACGGCGAGAAGCACCACCTGCTGCGCAACATGTCGTGGTGTGCTGGTGGCCTCACGCCTCACGCTGTGAGCGTTGACGTAGCCCGTCAGGCGCTGCGCGGGGTGCTGCAGTCATGGATGGGCGCAGGGCTCAAGATCAAGTCGATGACGGCAGCAGAGAAGCTGATTGAAAGCGGGCTACGCAAAGGTGCATCGTCGCCGATGTACCCGGACCCGGTGCGTGTCTATGACGACGATCGCCCGATCATGTCCGACGAAGAAGTAGACGCTATGATGCTGGCGGCTGGCGTCACCTTTGACGACGAACCGCCAGCGCTGCGCGTCATCCAAGGGGAGGGCAAGAAGGAGACGCAAGACGAGAAGGCAGAGCGCTTGTGGGCGGCGTTTGCTGCGCTTCCGGGCATCCCTGCGGCGTTCGCTGCCGACCTCGAGAAGCGAGTGGACTACCGACAGCCGGGCATCATGCTGGCCAGCGGGCTGGCGCTGTGTGCTTCGCTGACGATGCGCCGTCTGTCATTCGATGGGCTGACGACGACGTCAATCTACTGCGTCGTGGCCCCCACGGCATCGGGCAAGGGTGCCCCGCAAGCATTCGTTGAGGAAGCGCTGCGCACTGGTGGGTGGCCTGACATCGTTGGCCCTGGCGACTTCAGCACTACCGCGTCGTTTCTGGACCGCATCGGCACGGCGACGATGCTTGACCATGGGCTGCTCTACGTCGTCGACGAGTACGGCCCACAGCTCAAGCTGATGATGAACGAAAAGAACATTGCGCAAGGCGCGCTGCGCCCGACGCTGTTGCGCCTCTCGACGTGCAACACCTCGACGGTGACGTTTGCAACCCCTCGCAGCGGCGGGGGCGCCGATCGACAGATGCAGGCCCCTGGACTCTGTCTCTACACCTCGACGACGCCTGAAGCGTTGCACGATGCCATCGGTCCTATGGCGGCGCGCGATGGGTTTCTCGGTCGTCATCTGTGGTTTGGGGCGGCATCGGTGCTCCCTCGGTACAACCGGGCGCAGAAGCGTGAGCCAGCGTCACAAGCCTTGATCGCAGGTGTTGGCGAGCGGCGCCGTCGTTGGGCAGCGTGGAAAGCCACGTTGCCGATCTCCGACGTCAAAGGACCGCTCGGGGAAGAAACCACGTTCTATCGGTCCGACGAGGTCAAGGCCGACGACGACGCGCGTGCACACCTCGAGGCGTTCCGTGAGCGTAAAGACGATGCGCGACGCAAGGAGAAATCCGACAATCTCGAGGGGTTGCTGGGGCGTCAGACAGAGCACGCAAAGCGGATTGCGCTGGCACTCGCCGACGCCACATGCGAGGGACCGGCCTACCCACAGATCGGGCTCGCACATGTTGAGCTTGCGTGTGAGATTGCTGAGTACAGCGCCGACGTCATCGCAGCGTCGATGACGATGCACACCAACGGGGACAAGTGGGAGCAGCAAGTCGGGAAGGTGCGTCGCGCGATGTCTCGAGTCATTGGGACTGGTGTCAACCCGACGAAGCGTGACCTGATGCGAGCGGCCAACATGAAACGCGCCGACCTCGACGACGTTTTGATTTTCCTCCGAGACACAGACCAGCTCGGAGCCAACATGGCGCACCTTGCGCCGAAGCAGGCCACAGCGGCCAAGAAAGAAGAAGCATGAAGACCTTGAGTGAAGACCAGCAACGCGCCGTCGATGGGATTCGTCGATGGATTGCCACCAACCCATCGGGGCAGGTGGCCTCGCTTGCCGGCTATGCCGGGTGCGGCAAGACGTTCTGCGTTTCGATGCTGGCGAAAGAGTGGCAAGACAACGGTACCCGCGTGCTGTTTGTCTCTCCAACCGGCAAGGCATCACTGGTTCTGCGGGACCAGATGGCGGCGGCAGGCGTCAACGCCGACGTGATGACGATTCACAAAGCCATCTACGACCCCCCGAAGGAGAAGGATGGGGGCGATCTGCACTGGACCCGACACGGGAAGGAGATCACCGCCCCGATCGTGGTGATTGACGAGGCCAGCATGGTGACCGCTGACGTCTGGCGTGACCTGCAGATTGCCTGTTCTGGCGCCTACTTCCTTGCGGTGGGCGACCATGGGCAGCTTCCCGCCGTTGGTGAGTCGGCCGGCCTTGTTGCAGACCCGACATGGCGCCTCGAGAAGATCCACCGGCAAGCGGCCGACAATCCCGTGATCGAGTTCGGTCGCATGGTGCGCGAGGTGGGCGTGTCGCAAGCGCTGCGATTCGCGCAAGAATCAACAGACCCCCGGCTGCACCTCACACGCATCAAGGCACGCGCCGAGGGTGAGACGATGTGTCGGTGGGTCTACGAGCTCCCGGACATGACGGACGGGATGATGATCACGTCCACCAACGCCGAGCGCGCCAAGCTCAACAAGATCGCGCGCCGTTCGTTGGGGAGGTCTGAAGCAGGCCCGGAAGCGGGGGATCTGGCTATCTGCCTGCGCAACCACCACAGCTCGGGTCTGATGAACGGGCACAGAATGGTGCTGCAGTCGGTGGTTGATCGTGGCGGGGGCATGCTGCGAGTCGACATGACAGCTGCTTCAGTGCCCCGCGACCAGTTCGGTGCCGAGCGGACCATGGGGACGCGGGATGCCCCGCAGTCGTGCCTCTTGCTGGATTACGGGTACGCTATGACGTGCCACAAGGCGCAGGGGTCGCAGGCCCGCCGAGTGGTCGTCAGCCTGGACGGGATTGCGTGGCTGGCGAACAAGGGCGAGTTGTCGCGCTGGCTCTACACCGCCTCGAGCCGAGCCGCCGAATCCCTTGTCTTGATCCAGTGACCGGGTGTCATATCGGCCTTTGACAGCGGAAAGCCCCCACGTGGGGGCTTTCTTTTTTGGTTGCGTCGCGGTAGACTGCTCCTTGTGAAGCCGACGTCTCGCACGCCAATCCGGTCTAAGAGCGCGTCCCAATGCGCTGCCGGTGCTTCATCGCTGTACCGCCTTATGCACATCAAGATCGGCCCAGAAGGCCGTGAAGGCGCGTTTCGCCTGTAGCCGCTACGCGGGGCAGGAGTCGTCGTCATGATGGTCAACCGGTACACGTAAGCAGGGGGAGCATGTACCCCGGGGTAAAAATGACGACACTTGATATTTGTCAAGTGAGGGTAGGCTTGTCTAAAGACTTTGCGCGGCAAGCGTCTGCAATGGCGCCGCAAAGCCATTTCTGGCAATCGACCAAGCCAAGATGCCCGGAAACGCCTGTCATAAACGGCGCCGCTGACAGCATGACGCTGGGCATGACAGACCGGATCTCAAAAAAAGATTCGTCTCATGCTTGACAACTCACGCAACATGCGTAGGATGTGCTCACCGGGCCGGGTTGGTTCGGTGAATGGAGGCAACATGTTTTTCACGTTCAGCCAAAACAACTCGGGCGGCTCTTTCCACGATGACCACGTCAGCGGTGTGTCGAAGTTCGTCATCATCGAAGCCGACTCGGCGGATGAGGCAAACGAGCGGGCCGAGGCTATTGGCCTGTACTTCAACGGGTGCGACGACGGTCGGGACTGCTCTTGCTGTGGTGACCGCTGGTATCCGACCTCGAAGCATGAGGGCGAAGAGGTCCCGTCGATTTACGGGAAGCCCGTCAGCGACATGGACACCAAGCCGGAAGCGGAAATCGGAGCCTATGAGGGCTACCTGCACCCGGCGTCTGGACCGTTCCGTGCGGTCAAGTGCTGAAAACCGCCTACAACGCCCGCTGCTGCACGTAGCGGGCTTCTCTGGAGTCTGACATGAGCGAGACGAAGAACGTGGAACGTGGGGCATCTGGCGCGCTTAAACCGGTGGGGTGGCTGTGCGTGAACTGCGGGACATTCAGCGACCACGACAAAAAGCCCGACGGGTGCAAGCCATGCGAGGCGTACGAGGATGTCGGCGATTGGCAACCACTGTGGGGTCGTGAGTCGATGGCGGCGTTGTCGCTCGCTGCGCTCACGGCGTGCCCTGTTGCGGGGGGTGGGACGATGCAGCAGCAGGCTGACGACATCGTGACCGAGATGACCGGGGTGGCGAATGACTGACCCGATCGACTACTCGCGCCCGGTGGGCTGGTGGTGCACCTACTGCGAAGAGGACCAGCCGTGCACTCGCGCCAAGCTGTCCATCGCCATGGCGTGCAAACACATCCCGCGCTAC